>JACKZZ010021937.1_pt1 | contig 19582 bp, 13 predicted proteins | sample 8027871 | NCBI WGS metagenome assembly JACKZZ01 (sample SAMN15724774, study PRJNA655200) | protist metagenome | isolation source: fluorescence activated cell sorting (FACS) single amplified genomes of... | place: USA: West Boothbay Harbor, Gulf of Maine | collected 2000-07-19
AACTGCTATGTAATTGTTTTTTATAAATAGGATCTATTGATGCTTTATTTAATTCAAAACTTAAGTCAGAATTTTTACGACGAAAAACTTTTTTTTTTCGCTTTTTTTTTAATCTCAATTTATAAAAAAATACAAAAATATATAATTTATTTGATGGTAATTTTATTATTTGACACTTTAATAATAAAGTTTTTTTAGGGTAATAATGTAAAAACCCTTTAAAAAATTTTTCAATATCAAAATTCATATAAATAAATTTCGAATAATTATTAAAATCAAAATATCAATTTGAATTTCATTTTCTATGTACGCCTAACCTTAGTCCTATAGGATTTACTTTCTGACCCATTTTTATTTATTTTTTTTTATGGGTAGGTTTTATTTTAGATGGTGAAAATTCCCCAAATTTTTGACCTACCATATTTTTAGTTATAACAATTTCAAAAAATCTAGTACCATTGTAAATTTGTACTGTAGAATCAACAAATTTTTTTGTTATAATCATATTTCGTTTGTAAATTTTATTTATTTTTTTTTCTAAATTAATAAGTTTATCGTCATTATATATAGGTTTTCATTTTGAACGTGACATGCTTATTTATTATAGCGCTTAATTATTAATTTATTTTTTTTCTTTTTTGCCCTTGTTGGTTGACCTTTAGTATAGCGCCCTCACGGGGTTACTGATGGGCGTCCTCCAGAGGTTTTCCCTTCCCCACCACCATGTGGATGATCTATAGGATTCATAGCTACACCACGAACTGTTGGTCGTTTATTTAATCATCGAGACTGTCCTGCTTTCTTGATTATCTTATGTTTGTGTTCTTCATTAGAAACAACACCTAATGATGCTTTACAATTATTAGGTATAAGTCTATGTTCTCCTGAAGGTAATTTTATTAAAACATAATCATTTTTTGTTTTTTGTAAAATTTGGGCATAAGTTCCCGCAGAACGAGCTAACTGTCCTCCTTTGTTTGGTTTTAATTCAATATTATAAACAAAATCACCTATATTAAAATCTTTTAAAAAATAGCGATTACCTACGCTTTTTATAATATTAGAATCATTATTTGAAATATTATCTAAAATATTTAAATTTTTTGGAGCTAATATATAATAATAATATTTTTTTTCATTTTTGGAGTAACATATTTTAGCTATATATGAAGATCTATTTGGGTCATATTCAAAATTAGTTACAACCCCATCCTCTAACGTATTTTTAAAAGCTACTTTACGATAAAGGCGTTTATGACCTCCACCTTGATGATAAACAGTTATACGGCCTGTATTATTCCTACCGGCATTTTTTTTTTTCTTATTTAATAAATATTTTATCTTACTTTTATATTTAGATAAGTACTGTTTCATGAAATAAATTTTACTAATTTTGTAATAATAATATATGTTAATAATTTTTGGAAAAAAAATATCAGAAAATAAAAAAATAAGATATGCTTTAACAGATTTATATGGTATAGGAATTAATCAATCTTTTGAAATATGTAACAAATTGAATTTACCAAGAAATTTAACTGTAAAAGAACTGACTGAAAATCAGAAGTTAAATATTTCAAAATATATAAAACAAAATTTAAAAATTGAAAACCAATTAAAAAAAAAACTTAGGGCTAACATTAATAAATATATTAATAATGATAGTTTACGTGGTTTTAGATATAGAAATAATTTACCAGTACGTGGTCAACGTACACATTCTAATGCTAAAACATGTAGAAAAAAAAAATTGTAATTTAAAAAATAATTTTTTTTTATTATATAAATAAACTTGTGATTTTTTAACTTTATCATTAAATAAAAAAAATATATTTTTATGTATTTACTTATAATATTTTTACCTTTAATCGGAACAATTATTTCAGGGTTATTTGGTAGCAAAATAGGAATAGGTGGGGCAAAACAAATAACTATAAGTTGTATTACGACTACTTTTTTTTTATCATGTTTTGCTTTTTACGAAGTAGGTTTAGCGGGGAGCCCCTGTTATATAGAGTTATTTAATTGAATTGATTCAGAAATGTTTAGCATTTCTTGAGGATTCATGTTTGATTCACTAACCGTAACTATGTTAGTAGTAGTTACTTCGATTTCTATGTTTGTCCACATATACTCAACAGAATATATGGCCGCTGATCCACACTTACAACGATTTATGTCTTATTTATCTTTTTTTACATTTTTTATGATTATTTTAGTAACAGGAGATAATTTTTTACAAATGTTTTTAGGTTGAGAAGGTGTTGGGTTATGCTCTTATTTATTAATTAATTTTTGATATGGTCGCTTGCAAGCTAACAAAGCTGCTTTAAAAGCTATGATCATTAATAGGATAGGTGATTTTGGTTTAGCATTAGGTATTTTTACTATTTTTTTAGTATTTAATAGTTTAGAATATACTACTGTTTTTGCCTTAGCCCCTAGTTTTTATAAAAGCCAAATTATTTTTTTAGGCTTTGAATTTGATACTTTAACAACTATTTGTATTTTATTATTTGTAGGTGCTGTAGGTAAATCGGCTCAAATAGGATTACATACTTGATTACCGGATGCTATGGAAGGACCTACACCAGTTTCAGCTTTAATTCATGCCGCAACCATGGTTACCGCGGGTGTTTTTTTAATAGCACGCTGTTCTCCATTATTCCAATATGCTCCTTCAGCTTCTATTGTAGTAACTATTATGGGAGCGATGACTGCATTTATGGCTGCTACTACAGGATTATTACAAAATGATTTAAAACGTGTTATAGCTTACTCTACTTGTAGTCAATTAGGTTATATGGTTTTTGCTTGTGGAGTATCTGGTTATTCTATAGGTATCTTTCATTTAGCAAATCACGCTTTTTTTAAAGCTCTATTATTCCTAAGCGCAGGATCAGTTATTCATGCAATGGCTGACGAACAAGATATGCGTAAAATGGGTGGTTTATTAAATTTATTACCATTTACTTACGGAGTAATGATGATAGGATCTTTAGCGTTAATGGGGTTCCCTTTTTTAACAGGATTTTATTCAAAAGATGTTATTTTAGAGTTAGCTTATGGTAGTTTTTCTATTGAAGGACATTTTGCTCATTGATTAGGATGTATTTCAGCCTTTTTTACGGCATTTTACTCTTTACGACTAGTATGCCTAACTTTTTTAAAGAAACCTAATGCATCAGCCAAAATCATGTCTGGTGTACATGAAGCCCCATTCAGAATGGCATTTCCTCTTTTTGTGCTATCTATATGTAGTATTTTTATAGGTTATTTAACTAGAGATATGATGATTGGATTAGGTACCGATTTTTGGGGTAATGCTTTATTTACTTTACCACAAAATGCACATTTATTAGAAGCAGAATTTATAGATACTTCTGTTAAATTAGTTCCTTTAGTTTTAAGTTTAAGTGGTGCTGGATTAGCTTTTATTTTATATAATTTCGGATCTCAATTTTTATATAATTTTAAAATATCTAATTTTGGTATTCAATTATATACTTTTTTAAATCGTAAATGATTTTTTGATAAAGTTTATAATGAAGTAATTACTCAAAATTTAGCTACTTTTGCATACAAACATTCATACCAAAACTTAGATCGAGGTATTATTGAATTATTAGGTCCTAATGGGATTTCTACTAATATTTACCTAAAAAGTTCAAAAATTAACCAAATTGAAACAGGATTTTTATTCCATTATATAATAAATGTTTTATTATTTGTTTTCATAGGGTTACTACTTATAGGTTATTGAAGTTTTTTTATTTCTTTTATTAGTATGAAAGTAGTACTAATGATAGCTTTAGCATTTTGATTTCAATTATAAAATAATTAAATAACAACAAAAATAGTAAAGGAGAGGTGGCTGAGCGGTTTAAAGCACTGGTTTGCTAAATCAGCATGTTATTTATTAACATCGTGGGTTCGAATCCCATCCTTTCCAAAAATAAACAGGAGAACAGGGACTCGAACCCTGAGCTTTTGGTTTTGAAGACCAATATTCTGCCAATTGAATTATTCTCCTTTTATTTAAATCAAACGGAATAGTTTAGTGGCTATAACGATGGAATCATAATCCATATGTCGAGGGTTCGAATCCCTCTTCCGTTAATTTATTTATAAATAAAAAAATTTAATTTTTATTTTTTTAAATAAAATAAAAATAAGTCCTTAACTAATCTCAAATCAAAATGGTGGAATTGGTATACACGATAGACTTAGAATCTATTCTCTTATGAGATGAGGGTTCGAATCCCTCTTTTGATAATGTTTATTAAAAAAACAAATAAACAGAAAACTGTTAAAAATTTTATGATGAATTTTGGACCTCAACACCCCGCAGCACACGGTGTTCTAAGACTAATTTTAGAATTAGAAGGGGAAGTAGTAAAAAAAGCTGATCCACATATTGGCTTATTACATAGGGGTACTGAAAAATTAATAGAAAACAAAAATTATTTACAAGGATTACCTTATTTTGATCGTTTAGATTACGTATCAATGATGGTTCAAGAGCATGCTTATGCATTAGCTATTGAAAAATTATTAAAAACTCCTATACCTAGACGTGCTCAATATATAAGAGTATTATTTTCAGAAATAACTAGAATATTAAACCATTTATTAGCTGTTACATGTCATGCTTTAGATGTAGGGGCCATGACTCCTTTATTATGAGGGTTTGAAGAACGTGAAAAACTAATGGAATTTTACGAAAGAGTTTCTGGTGCTAGAATGCATGCAAGTTATTTTCGACCTGGGGGTGTTAGTCAAGACTTACCTGTAGGTCTATTAGAAGATATTTACCAATTTATAAACAATTTTGGAACAAGACTAGATGAATTAGAAGAATTATTAACTAATAACCGTATTTGAAAACAACGTTTAGTTAATATAGGTATTGTAACTAAAAAAGAAGCCCTTGATTGAGGTTTTAGCGGTGTAATGTTAAGAGGTTCTGGGGTGCCTTGAGATTTAAGAAAATCTCAACCTTATGAAATTTATGATGAAGTTCCTTTTGATATTCCAGTAGGTACACATGGTGATTGTTACGACCGTTACTTAATTAGAATACAAGAGATGCGACAAAGTATACGTATAATTAACTTTTGTATACAAAATTTACCTGCGGGACAAATCAAACAAGATGATAAAAAAATAGTTCCTCCATCACGATTAGAAATGAAAAACTCTATGGAAGCTCTAATACATCACTTTAAGTATTATACCCAGGGTTTTGATGTACCAAAAGGACGTACTTATACGACCGTTGAAGCTCCTAAAGGAGAATTCGGTGTTTATTTAATTTCTGATGGAAGTAATAGACCATATCGTTGTAAAATAAAAGCTCCTGGTTTTGTACATTTACAAGGACTACCTTTTATGTCAAAAAACCATATGATAGCTGATGTTGTTACTATAATAGGTACTCAAGATATTGTTTTTGGAGAAGTTGATAGATAAAAATTAATTTATCTATCGCTTTTCTCCAAAATTTTAAATTAAGTACAATATTTTACTAAATATAAAAAAAAGTTATAACTTTTTATAACCAACTTATAATTTTTCTTAATTTAACTAAAACTGTTGTTTAGTATGTTCGATTATATTCGAAACAGGGGCATGAAAACTATCTAAAAAGATTTGAGAATAAATACCCATGATTAATAAAACAACAATTAAGTAAGAAAATAAATAAGCTTCATGACGTTTTAAATCCATTGAGTGTTTAATAGATAAATTTTTTAAGTTACCAAAAAAAATTCTATTATAAGCTCAAAGAGTGTAAACCGCACCTAAAATCATACTAAAAGCCGCAAAGAAAACTACAATAGAACTTTCCTTCATAACCCCAGCTAAAATTAAGAACTCACCAATAAAACTACTTGTTCCTGGGAAACTGATGTTCGCTAATGAAAAGGTTAAAAAAACAATAGCAAATAAAGGGTAAACGTTAGCCAGTCCTCCAAAATATTTTAGTGAACGTACGTGGTATCTTTCATAAATAACACCAACACAAAAAAACATAGCCCCTGATACAATTCCATGACTTAACATTTGAAATATCGCACCCTCCATACCTTCAGTACGTAAACTCATAATTCCTAATAAAACAACATTCATATGTCCTACAGAAGAATAAGCTATTATCTTTTTTAAATCAATTTGTCTTATTGCAGTAAAACAAGTATAAATAATACCAAATACAGCAAAAGTATAAATTAATGGTGTAAAAAAAACGGTACCATAAGGAAATAATGGTATTGAAAAACGTATTATACCATAAGTACCTAGTTTTAAAATAAGAACAGCCAGTAAAACAGAACCCACAGTAGGCGCTTCAACATGAGCCTCAGGTAGTCAAATATGTAATGGAAATAAAGGTATTTTAGCCGCAAAAGCTATAAAAAAAGTTATTCATAAATATTTTTGTTCGCTTTTTGTAAAATTACAGTTTAATAAATATTCATAATTAGTTATATTATATTTAGATAAAATATAAATTATATTAAAAAACATAAAAACAGAACCTAGTAATGTATAAATAGATATTAAATAACTAGCTCTAACCTTACGTTCACGAGAACCTCATACTAATACTATAAAATAAGTAGGTATCAGGGTTGCCTCAAAAAATATAAAAAATCCTAATAGATCTAATACACTAAAAGAACATAGAATACCTCACTGTAAAAAAAATAAATAAATTAAAATTTCGTTTAATCTAGCTTGAGATGGTGATAAACTTAAAATACATAAGTAAATAAATAAATTAGTTAATAGTACAAAATAAATTGAAATACCATCGACACCAAAAGCTAATTTAGTTTGATCAGCCATACCCGGTATAAAATTTATAGAAAAAACATGCTGAAAACTAGGATTTACATTTATCATAGTTGCTCAAAGATACAAAGATAATAAAAATAGAATACTAGATCAGATCAGTGCTAATTTGTGTATAAATTTATTACCTTTAAAATTGAAAATAAGTAATAAACCTATAATTACTAAAGGTAAAAATAATACAATAGGTAAAATATTTTGATTTAAATTAGTAAAAAATCATACAGCTTCTATCATTATAGAATAAAAAGAAAATAATATACCATTTTTCATGATAATTTTTGATTAATAGATTGTTATTATTTATAAGATTTAACTTATATTAAAAAATAAATTGGCGAATAATGGGAGTCGAACCCATAACCTTTGGTACCACAAACCAATACTCTAACCATTGAGTTATATTCGCCTTTTATAAAAAAGATTAAATTAAAAAATATGTATTATATTTTTATACACTAGGATAACCTCATCAATAAATGAAGAAGTACACGAAAATTCATACAATATCAACGAAATGTCAATATCATGAAGCACATTCGAATCCAACATGATGTGTTCTGGTAAAATGGTGAGCAATATGTCTAAATAAACATACTACTAAAAATATAGTACCTATTAATACGTGAGAACCATGTAGTCCTGTAGTCATATAAAAAACTGAACCGAATACACTATCAGAAATATTAAATGGTGCTACATTATATTCAAAAGCTTGTAATGCTGTAAAAAAAGCAGCTAAAATTATTGTAGCGACTAAAGCGTTAATACTTTCTTTTCTATAACCAGCTAAGATAGCATAATGAGCTCAAGTAATATATGCTCCAGAAGTTACTAATACAAAAGTATTTAATAACGGAACATGTCATGGGTTAATAGCCACAATACCTTTTGGAGGTCAAACACAACCTATTTCTAAAGTAGGGTTTAAACTTGAATGAAAAAATGCTCAAAAGAAAGCAAAGAAAAACATAACTTCAGATGCAATAAATAGGATCATACCCATTTTAATACCTTTACGAACATATGAATTATGATGTCCTTCAAAAGTTGCTTCTCTAATAACATCACGTCATCAAATTGAAGCTATAAAAATTACTAATAATAGCCCTAAATTAAATAAAAAAAAACCATATTGGTAAAAATGCATATACATTACAAAACCAAAAGTTGTGAAAAAAGCTCCCATAGAAGCTAAAAAAGGTCATGGACTTGGATCTACGATATGAAATGGATGTTTTTGGTAACGTTTTGAGTGTATAGAAATTGAATTAGTTGACATATATGTAAATTTAAAATTATCTTTTAAGATAATTAGGCCTAAGTGGAATCGAACCACTGACTTCACGCTTATCAGGCGAGCACTCTAACCACCTGAGTTATAGGCCTGTTAAAAGGATGGGACGGGATTCGAACCCGTGGTATTCGTTTAAAAATACTTTGGTTTTCAAAACCAACACTTTAAACCACTCAGTCACCCATCCCTTTAATATAAAAACTATTTAATTATTTCCAAATTTTTACTTAATGTCCTTCGAAAATATCTCTAATATAAATACAACTTAAAATAGTAAAAATGTAAGCTTGGATTAAAGCTACACCAATTTCTAATAAAGTTAATATAAATAAAACGATAATTGGGAAAAGATTTGCGATAACCATACCTTCACCTAAATAAATCATAGTTCAACTGAAACCTACGATTACTTTTAATAAAGTATGACCTGCCATCATATTAGCAAATAGTCGAACAGATAAACTAACAACTCTAAAACTATATGATATAACTTCAATAGGTACTAATAAAAAAATTAGAGCTACTGGAGTACCGCTTGGCATAAATAAATTTAAAAAGTAATTTGTACCTTTTTTATCTAAAATAGTAAAGATAATACTAATAAATAAAGCTAAAGCTACAAAAAAAGTATTAGTTAATGCACTAGACACGGTACTCATAAATGGAATCATACCTTGTACATTACTTACAATTAAAAATAAAAATAAAGTATTAATTTTGATAAAAAATTCTTTTATAAAAATATCTTTTCCTAAAACAGAAGTAAATAAAGCTAAACTAGCTTTATAAATATTTTCAGCAAGCATTTGACGTTTATTAGGTACTAAATAACTTTCTTCTAAAGATACTGAATCGTAATAAAGTAAATATAAAATAAAATACACACTTAAAAAAGCTAAAAGAATAGTAAAAATTAAAGTAAAAGATACCTCTTGTGATACATAAACCGTATTTGAAACAACAGTATCTATTACATTATTACTATCTAAATTTATAATATATTCGTTTACTTTGTAATCTTTAAATGATATAAAATAAAAACAAGTTAAAAAAGCAACCCCTATAAAAAACATAAAAAATACGTTTTTATTTCCGATTAAACTATTTAATAACTTAACTGTTAAAAAAATTAGAACAATTTGAATAAAATTTATATTATTTTCTACTAATGCTTCAATAAAAAAATAATTAGATTGAAAAATATTTAAAAAATCGGTTGTTGAAATTGATGGGCTTGATATATAAGAACTTATCTCGAATTGTTCTAGTGGACTGATCAGTATAGACATAGCTTTATATTAAAATATTTAAAAGCTTTAAGCGTTTTGATCTTCCATACGGATTAGATCATACATTAATAAAGATTTAAATTCAGGACTAACTTCACCATCGTGTTCTAAACGTTCATAACTAGTAATTTCATTTTCATTAGCAGTTTTGAAGTAAATAGCACAATTTTTCTGTACTGAACTTATTTCTTCTACTTCTTTATAATCTAATGCCCCAGAAATACCTAAATATACATAAATAACTTGTAATGGTACATCTACTGGATTAAATTGTCCTTGTTTTAAAAGTTCTACTAAACGAGCACCTCTATGTAATTGTTGTTTGGTTTCAGCATCTAAACTAGCACCAAATTTTGCAAATTCCATAACTTCACGATATTGAGCTAACTCTAATTTTAGAGTACCAGCAACTTGTTTCATAGCTTTATATTGTGCAGCTGACCCAACACGGCTAACTGATAAACCTACATTAATCGCTGGACGAATACCTTGATTAAATAAATCTGATTCTAAGAAAATTTGACCATCAGTAATAGAAATAACATTAGTTGCAATATAAGCAGAAACATCATTAGCCTGAGTTTCAATTACAGGTAATGCAGTTAAACTTCCTCCACCTAAAGCATCTGATAATTGTGCTGCACGTTCTAATAATCTTGAATGTAAATAGAAAACATCACCTGGATATGCTTCACGTCCTGGAGGTCTTCTTAATAATAAAGACATTTGTCTATATGCAACAGCTTGTTTTGATAAATCATCATAAATTATTACGGCATTTGAGTTATTATCTCTGAAATATTCACCTATAGTACATCCTGTATATGGAGCTAAGAATTGTAATGGAGCTGAATCTGAAGAGATAGATGCAATAATAATACTATAATTCATTGGTTGGAAATATGAACTACGTTGGTTAGTTACTTTTCTTTCGTATAAATGTCTTGGTTTTTTAAGGATTTTAACAATACGAGCTATAGTAGATTGTTTTTGTCCAATACCTACATAAATTGAGTAACAAGGAGTAGTCGGAGCTAATTTATTAACGTTTAATTTAGAATCATCTTCAAGTAATTGATTATTTCTAATACTTTCGTTTAAAAAAGCTTGATTAATCATTAAATCTAATGCAATAGCAGTTTTACCTACTTGACGATCACCAATGATTAATTCACGTTGTCCTAATCCGATAGGGATCATACTATCAACAGCATTTATACCGGTTAATAAAGGACTATTAACTGATTTTCTAGCTATAATACCTGGAGCTTTTAATTCTACAGGACGTTTATAACCTCTTTTTCTGATACCAATATAGTACCCTTTATAATTTTGATCAATTGGATCTTGATCAGGGTTTATAGGTTTGTTTACATCATCTACGGGTTCTCCCAGAGGATTTAATACTCTACCTAATAATCCATAACCAACGGTAACACTTACGATACCTCCTTTAGTTACGATTCTATCACCAACTTTAACTAAACGTTCATTACCAAAGATAACGATAGAAGTTAATTTATCCTCAACACCTACAACCATACCATCAATATATTTAATGTTTTTGGTTGATCTTAATTTACTTAATCTTGATGGAGATGGGATAAATTCAGCTAGTTCCCCAAAATTTGCGAAACCTAAATCACGTGCAAAAGCAACACCATCTTTAACACGAATTACTACACCAAATGATACCGGTGTAAAAACTTCTTCAGCTTTATTTAATTTTACTGCTGAAGAATAATTTCTTGTTGAATTAAATTTTACCATATTATTCATAATTAAATTAGAAGTTTTAATCATTTTAATAATTAATTATATATACATTTCGTATAAAATGCGAGTAATGGGACTCGAACCCATATTATCTGTTTGGAAGACAGACCGTTTACCAATTAACGGATACTCGCTTTGAAATATTCATAAATTTTTTAAAAAAGATAGTGGAAATTATCCGTAATAATCTTCTTTAACTAATTTTGGTTCTGAAGCAAAAGTCATATAAACTATTACAAAAAAATATAATAGTCCGAAAGCACTAATCAGTGATCCTACAGATGCTACCTGATTTCAACCTACAAAACTATCAGGGAAATCCGGAATTCTTCTAGGCATTCCAGCTAAACCTAAGAAATGCATTGGGAAGAAAGTTAAATTAACACCTACAAAAGTAATTCAAAAATGAATTCTTCCTAAAACTTCTGGAATAACTAATCCAGTCATTTTATGGAATCAAAAATAGAAACCTGCAAAAATTGCAAATACAGCACCCATAGATAATACATAATGGAAATGAGCCACTACATAATAAGTATCATGGAAAGCTACATCAAGACCTGCATTAGCTAATACAACACCTGTAAATCCTCCTGTAGTAAATAAAAATAAGAATCCTACAGTAAATAGCATTGAAGTTTTACTCATATTAATAGTACCTCCTCAAAGAGTAGCTAATCAACTAAAGATTTTAATACCAGTAGGTACAGCAATAATCATTGTAGCTGCTGTAAAATATGCTCTTGTATCTACATCTAACCCAACTGTATACATATGGTGAGCTCAAACAATAAATCCTAAAACACCAATTGATAACATAGCGTAAACCATTCCTAAATAACCAAAAATAGGTTTTTGTGCATTATGTTGGATAATTTGACTAATAATACCAAATGCTGGTAGAATTAAAATGTAAACTTCTGGGTGACCAAAAAATCAAAATAAATGTTGATATAATACAGGATCACCTCCACCTGCTGGATCGAAAAAGGTTGTATTAAAATTACGGTCAGTTAATAACATAGTTATAGCTCCAGCTAATACTGGTAATGATAGTAATAATAAAAATGCAGTAATTAATACGGATCAAGCATATAATGGTAATTTATGCATGAACATTCCAGGAGCACGCATGTTAAAAATAGTTACAATAAAGTTAATTGCCCCTAAAATAGAAGAAATACCTGCTAAATGTAGACTAAAAATAGCTAAGTCAACTGACGGCCCTGAATGATATTGTATACTAGATAATGGTGGGTAAACTGTTCAACCAGTACCAGCACCTCCTTCTATTAATCCTGAAGATAGTAATAAGATTAATGATGGTGGTAATAATCAAAAACTTATATTATTTAATCTAGGGAAAGCCATATCAGGAGCCCCAATTAAAATAGGAACGAATCAATTACCAAAACCTCCAATAATTATAGGCATAACCATGAAGAAAATCATTATAAAAGCATGGGCAGTTACAAGTACATTATAAAATTGGTGATTACCTTGTAAAATTTGTACACCTGGTCCAGCTAATTCTATTCTCATTAAAATAGACATTACAGTACCAACTACACCGGCGAAAGCACCAAAAATCATATATAAAGTACCTATATCTTTATGATTTGTAGACATAAATCAACGTGTAAATCAAGCGTTTCATGATACATTAGTTGTTTGTGCCATAATCAATATTATTTATTATATAATGCACCTAATAAAGTAGTATAAATAGGTAAAATACTTTCAGCGGTATTAGAATCTAATTTTGATCCATCACCTAAAATATCTAGCCCTACTACTGCAATAGGCATAAACCCGTGGTTCACTCCACAAATTTCACTACATTGTCCATAAAATACTCCAGGACGTTTTATGTAAACTGAAGTTTGATTTAATCTTCCTGGACAAGCATCTAATTTTAAACCTAAAGCAGGAACAGCTCAACAATGTAAAACATCCGCTGAGGTTATTAAAAGTCTAACGTTAGTTTCAATAGGTAAATATAATCTATTATCAACTTCTAATAATCTTAAACCTTCTTCAGGTAAATCATCATCAGCTATCATATAACTATCAAATGCATAAGCAACATCTAGATCTACATTAGCCCCTTCATCTGAAGTATTTTTATAATATAATTTAAATAAAATATTTGGGTCTAAAAATTCATAAGATCAATATCATTGATGTCCAATAACTTTAATAGTTAATAATGGTTCTATAATTTCATCAATAGAATATAATAAACTAAATGATGGGATTGCTACTAAAATTAAAATTAGTGCAGGTAAAATTGTTCAAATAATTTCTAAAGCAGGCGCATGGGTTACGACAAGAGGAGTTTTATTCACATCTTTATCAAATAACACTAAACAACGCGCTAACATATAGAAAGTAAAAACACAAATTGCTGTTAAAAAAAAGAAAAGATCATGGTGAAAGTTTATGATCCCTTCGGCAACAGGGCTTGCAGGAGTCTGGAAGCCAAATTGTCAGTTTTTAGCATTTTCCATTAATATAGTTTTGTTCATATAGTTTAAAAAGATTTTAAAATCTATTTAAACCTGTTATTGAATGAGTAGTAGAGGAATCGAACCTCTGACCTTCTCGGTGTAAACGAGACGCTCTACCAATTGAGCTAACCACTCTAAAATTATTATTAATAAAAGTTTTTAAAATATATTAGTACTAATATGCTCAAAATTTTTCAATTCTTACACACTTAGCCTATCAACGTGGTAGTCTTCCACGATTTTTAAAGAAAATTTGTTTTGAGATTAATTTCTTGCTTATATGCTTTCAGCAATTCTTTCAATGTAACGTAACTACTCAGCAATGCCTTTGGAAGACAACTGATACATCAGAGGTTACCCTTCCTCAGTCCTCTCGTACTAAAGTCAGCTTCTCTCAATTTTCTTTCACTCACAGCAGATAGGGACCAAACTGTCTCACGACGTTCTAAACCCAACTCACGTACCACTTTAATCGGCGAACAGCCGAACCCTTGGAGCCTTTTTCAGTTCCAGGATGTGATGAGTCGACATCGAGGTGCCAAACAACTTCGTCGATAAGAGCTCTTAGAAGTTATTAGCCTGTTATCCCCGGAGTACCTTTTATCCGTTGATCGATAACTCTTCCATACAAAATTACCGGATCACTATGACAAACTTTCGTTTCTATTAAGTATGTCTACTTTATAGTCAAGCAGGCTTTTACCATTGCGCTCCCCAACTGATATTTTCCAGTTTGAGCCTACCTTTGTACTCCTCCGTTACACTTTAGGAGGAAATCGCCCCAATTAAACTACCAATCATACACTGTCTCTTAATTAAAGATTAAGCTACAAAAATAAAAAGGGTGGTATTTCACTGATGCTTTATAAATAAAGCTCCCACCTATCCTACACATCGTATTTTTAATAGCAATGTAAAAATGTAGTAAAGGTTCACGGGGTCTTTCCGTCTAACTGCGAGATGTCCGCATCTTCACGGACAATTCAATTTCACTGAGTTCATATTGGAGACAGTAGGACAGTCGTTACGCTATTCATGCAGGTCGGAACTTACCCGACAAGAAATTTCGCTACCTTTGGACCGTCAGAGTTACAGCCGCCGTTTACTAGGACTTCAATTCAATGCGTGAACAAATTCTTTTAATCTTCTAGCACCGGGCAAGCGTCAGACCTTATACATCATCTTACGATTTAGCAAAGTCCTGTGTTTTTATTAAACAGTCGCCATCCTCTCTTTAATGTTACCTCCATTAATCAAATAAATAATATTCAATTAAATTGGGCACTCCTTATCCCGAAGTTACAGAGCAATTTTGCCGAGTTCCTTCAATATGATTCTCTCAATCGCCTTAGTATATTCTACCTATTCACCTGTGTCGGTTTTAGTACGGTCTTAACTTTATTTTACTAATATTTTCTTGGAAATTCATTAAATTTATTTAATACCTTATTTTTAAATATAATTTAAGTTTTATTTCGTCTATTAATAATTAAGATTCTCATCGAATACAGCAGTCGCTTTTTTCTTAGAGGCCGTCTTACTCGTAAGCAGTTTATCTTTACTTAGAAAACCTTAAATTTTCGGCGATAATGTTTTTATACATTATTTGTCGTTACTCATGCCAGCATTTTCTCTTCTGATTTCTACAATAAACCTTTCAGCTTATCTTTCATAAATATACAGAATGTTTCGCTACCATATAATAAATAAAATTTATTATATTTATCGTTTCGGTATTTTTCTTAAGCCTCTATACATTTTCGATTCAAACAAACTAAATTAATGAGCTATTACGCTTTCTTTCAAGGGTGGCTGCTTCCAAGCCTACCTTATAATTGTCATTGTTTGTTAACATTCTTTATCACTTAGAAAAAATTTAAAGACCTTAACGTATAATCTGGGCTGTTTCCCTCTTGACTTTGGATCTTCGCACCCAAAGTCTGTCTGCTATATTTTCAATTTTCGTATTCGTAGTTTTCTTGGATTCGGTAAGTCGTGACAACCCCCTTGGCCATTAAGTGCTCTACCCCAAAAATTTATTATATAACGCTCTACTTAAATAGATTTCGCGAAAAACCAGCTATTTCCAAGTTTGATTAGCCTTTCACCCCTAATCACAAATCATCCCCGCATTTTTCTACATACGTGGGTTCGGTCCTCCAATATCTATAGAGATTATTTTCAACCTGTTCATAATTAGATCACTTGGTTTCGGGTTTAGTTCTATTAACTTAATAAGATTTGCTCTATTTAAACTTGTTTTCACTACGCCTACACTTAACAGCTTAAGCTTGCTAATAAAACTAAGTTGCTGGCCCATTATGCAAAAGGTACAACGTCACTTTTTTTAAAGCTCCGATTGAATAAAAGCTATGGGTTTCAGGTTCTATTTCACACTCCTTTATAGGGTCTTTTCACCTTTCCCTCACGGTACTTGTTCACTATCGATTTTTAGATCATATTTAGATTTAGAAGATGGTCCTCCTATATTCAAACAAGGTTCCACGAGCCTCATTCTACTCAATAATTTTTTTTACATTTATGACATAGTCAAATTTACAGGACTAGCACCTTCTTCGGTTATTTCAATCATAACTTGTCAAAATAAAAAAAATTTAATCTTATCCGCGTTCGCTCGCCACTATTAACGGAATCTCTGTTGATTTATTTTCCTTTAATTACTTAGATGTTTCAGTTCATTAAGTTTTTTTGAAATTATATTAATTTGGTTTTCCAATAGGAAATCTATAAGTAAAAGATTAAACTTCTTATAGCTTTTCGTAATTTTTACGTCCTTATATCTAAAATCTAGGCATCCCCCCAAAGCTTGTATAAAACTTTTATTAAAAAAATTAATTATTTAAAAATATAATAAAAACGGTTCCCGTTTTTGACGGTATGTATAATGTATTATATTTTTACAATATTATAATATATATATATAAAGAGTTCGAAATGATTTCTTGTTATAAAATTATACTATAAACACTATTCTATATAATAAAAAAATATCTATCTTGATTATGAATATTAATATTAATCATAAAACAAATTGATTTGATATGAAATTTAGAATATCTTATCATCAATAAATTAATTATAAAATTTCTCTTTCCAGCCGCAAGTTCCCTTACGGCTACCATGTTACGACTTCATTTAAGTTACAAAACAGATCCTAGTATTTATTTTTCAATAAATCTTTTTTAATATTTATTAAAATTTAATAAAATTTTTAAAAAATTTAAATTGAAAAACAGAATATATCCGACCTATTCTACTTCCTAAATGTGACGGGCGGTTTGTGCAAGACCTAAAAAAAATTCACCGTAACGTGCTGATTTACGATTACTAACGATTCCGATTTCATGCAGGCAAGTTGCAGCCTGCAATCCAAACTAGGGTAATTTTTGAGGATTTGCTCCAATTCACATTTTTGCATCCCTTTGTAATTACCATTGTAGCACATGAGTAGCCCAATTTATAAGAGCCATGACGACTTGAATTCATTCCCAACTTCCTCTTATAAGACCTAAGGTTCATATAAGAATTTTATAGAGTGCTTTTATGAAAAATAAAGTTTATTTTTTAATTAAACTAGCAACTATAAAAGAGAGTTATGTCCGTTAAGTGTTTTCACACCACATTTCACAACACGGACTGACAACAGCCATGCAACATCTTGTAAAAATTGGTAAGGTTATACGCGGATTATCAGATTAAACCACATGCTCCACCGTTTGTAATAGGCCCCCGCCAATTTCTTTGAGTTTTAATCTTGCGATCGTAGTCCTCAGGCGGGATGTTAAACGCGTTAGCTTTAATATCAAAAAAAAATTCCAATATTTCACATCCATAAGTCACAGTATAGATTACTAGGGTATCTAATCCTATTTACTCCCCATACTTTAGTTCGTCAGCGTCAGTAAAAAATAGTTGATTGTCTTCACCCTCGATCCTCCTTCTTCTATCTAAAGATATAAGCCTTATTGAAGAAATAACATCAACCCATAAATTACTCAAGAAATTTAGTATTAAAAAATATTCCAAAGTTAAGCTTTGACATTTGATTTTTAACTTACAAAAAACAGCCTAAGAACCCTTTACGCCCAGTTTGACCGAATAACACTCGCCCCCTTTGTATTACCGCGATTGCTGGCACAAAGTTAATCGGGACTTCTTCTTTAAGTACTGTCATTATCCTCCTTAACGAAAGAGCTTTACAACCTATAAAATTACAGCCTTCATCGCCCTTGTGATATTGCTGGATCAAGATTTCTCTCATTGTCCAATATTCCCTACTGCAGCCTTATATCAAGTCAGGACCTTGTCTCAGTTCCAGTGTGGCTGATCATCCTCTCAGACCAGCTAAGCATCATCGGCTTGGTAAGCATTTATTCTCACCAACAACCTAATACTACGTAAAGATATCATTTAAACGAATTTATTCTTTTTTAATCTCTTAACAAAGATTATATATCCGGGATTTTTCATAAAAAAAAATATACAGTTTTTTTATGACTTTTACCCAAGATTTAAAGGCAATCTTTTTACGCATTACTCACCCGTTCGCTACTAGGAATTTTAAAATTCCCCGTTCAACTTGCATGTATAAAGCATATCACTAGTGTTCATTCTGAGCCAGAATCAAACTCACTTCCTTGTAAAATAACTTTTATTTTTAAAAGTTTTATTATAAATCTTAATTTGACGTTAAAATATTCAAGTACAAATTATAAAAAAATGTAGCGCTGGAAAAGGATTCGAACCTCTAACCTTCAGGTCATGAGCCTGATGAGCTAACCATTTGCTCTACCCAGCAAAGAAATTCCAATAATTATTATACTCTATTGTCAATCTAATGCCCCTTTAAACACCTCGTACACGAAACCTATAACTAAAATTATAAGAAATAGCATCATTGATCAAAAACCATCACTTCCTGTAGCGTATAAACTTATACTTCAAGGAAATAGATAAACAACTTCTATATCAAAAATAATAAATAAAATTGCAACTATGTAAAAGCGTACATCAAATTTATTTCTTGCATCTTCAAACGGTTCAAAACCGCATTCATAAGCTGAAGTTTTTTCTGAATCAGGTGTTTGAATAGCTATAAGATATGATAATCCAAAGATTATGAATCCTAAAACTAGACTAAAAATTATAAATAATAATAATATTAAATATTGATTTGTAAAAATATGATTGATATATAACATTTGTAATATTTATATCTATATGCTTCGTTTGTTAAAATTTTCGAAAGCTGTCTTAATAATGTTTTCTTGTTCTTTAAGAGTACGTACTTGTAAATAAAAATGGTTTATGATAAAGTTACGTAAATTAATTCTTAAAAAATGAGTGTTAACAAAAAAACTTGAATAAAAGTGTAAAAGTATTATAAAAATTCCATAAATATACTCGATAAATAATTCGTTATCCATTTGTGGCATAGCTAGTTTTAATTATATTTTTTTAAACGACTTAGTCCCGTATTTTGAACGAGCTTGTCTTCGGCTTTTTAAACCTTCAAAATCTAAAACACCTCGAATAATCTTATATTTCATACCAGGTAAATCTTTAGTACGACCCCCTCGTATTAAAACAACAGAATGTTCTTGTAAATTGTGACCTTCTCCAGCAATATAACCATATATACGCTTATTATTACTTAATCTTATTAAAGCTAATTTACGGTTAGCCGAATTAGGTTTTTTTGGTGTTCTTGTTAAAATTTTAATACAAACCCCCTTTTTTTGAGGGCATTGTTCTAAAGCAGGTACTTTTTTAGCACGCTTTTTTTTGACACGTCTATTTTTTATTAATTGATTTATAGTCGGCATTGTTAATAA
>JACKZZ010017856.1_pt1 | contig 19566 bp, 13 predicted proteins | sample 8027871 | NCBI WGS metagenome assembly JACKZZ01 (sample SAMN15724774, study PRJNA655200) | protist metagenome | isolation source: fluorescence activated cell sorting (FACS) single amplified genomes of... | place: USA: West Boothbay Harbor, Gulf of Maine | collected 2000-07-19
AACATGATGATATCACCACCTGATGTAGCATAGACTAATTTATCAGTGGATTCGCTTGATGATATAACAATAGGTGGAGTAAGAAGTATACCTGCATCCTTGTGTTGCCATACTTTCGTGCCATCTTGACTTTTCAAAGAATATATCGTTCCTTTAGTTGTTCCTACATATAACATATGCGATGAAAATAACCCATTTCCAATAACCACACCAGTATTAACTGCTGCACTCAATTGTACACTCCATTTCATTTCCCCAGTAGGATTAAAACTATAAACAACACCATTTAGAGCTCCAAAATACAATATGCCTTCTTGGTCTAAAACTAGTTCTCCAACTACACGGGAAGGTGAACGAAATTCCCATTTTACTTTGCCTGTTTGAAGTTCTAATGCTGTGACTTTATGTTTATCATTTGGATCTGTCGATGCCGCATATACAGCAGAGGGAGTAACAGCAGGTAAACATAGAAATGCTGTAGCTGTACTAGGTTTCGGCGTCCAACTCCAAATAATATCACCATTAAATGCATTCAGAGCATATACAAAACCAACCTTTTTCATTGGGTTACTTTTTGTACCTAAACTCTTCAAGTCAGGAGAAGTAGCAGTGATGAGGATTGAACTTACAACTACTGGTTTTGTTAACTTTGTTCCAATTAATTTTTTACTATATATAACAGTGCCATTGCCAGCAAATTGGGCATAAATTTTACTATCCTTTCCATTGGTAAACACTATAGGAATCTTCGCTATTGTAGTTACGGTAGGATCTGAGTACTTTGTAGCGGGTATTGATTCATACCAAATTCTTTTTCCTGAACAAGCATTCACGGCATGAACCCCACCTACCATAACAGTCTCTTTACAATTTACACTAGTAACATCAGATGTAACTGTGGGTGCACTAACATGTGATGTAAGACTTTCAATTTTTGTACGTAATCCCCATACAACTTTTCCTGTTTCAACATCAATAGCGAGCAGTGCGCCAACTTTAGTGAATACGAATACGACATTTTGATGCTGCGATTTCACTATTGCAGATGCTATACCATATTTAGATACGTGGTATGACCATAATTCAGAAGTTGAGAGTGGTGTATCTACTAGCACTTCACTAGAATTAGTACTAGTACTAGTACAGGTGAAAAAAATGCACAAGCAAAGTACTAGCACAAAACTATACATTCTACCACAAGTATCACACACATTTTCAAATGATTTTAAACAGAGAAGGCTTTGATAATATCAAATTTCCCAATTATTAATAGATTCCCAACACTTGCATTGTTGTGAAAGACACACAAAGAGGATTTTCCAATTTCATCTCTGAAAAACTTATATATCCTATGTAATAAAATGAAATAGTTGTATTTGAATAATCATGTTCAAACAAGAAGAAGAATTATCCATAGTGCAATGCTTGCAGAAGACAAGTGTGTTTGATGACAGTTTGCTTATGATTGACTTTCTTCGTGAGCAGCTTCCGGCAATTGCAGAAGAGGATGAGATCAAAGATATTTTAGCGGGAGTTTTAGAAATAGCGAATTGTAGTACTTCCAAATTTGATATTGATGATATAATTATCCAAGATATTAAGAAAAGTGTAGAAAATTGCGTGTGGCCGCCTGTATCACTGATTCCTAAAGTTATTTCTAACGAAAACATTCATGAAGATGTTGAGAATGATGAGATCCAAATTTATACTTTCCAATGCTTTGATCTATTATATACTTCTTCAAGTACTAATATATACAATTTCAGTTTGGTTGCATTAGACTGTGCCATGAGTATTGTGATAAGAAGCAGTAAAATATGCTTTCCTCCTAATGTAGTAGTTGATATGACCCTTTCTATATTAGAATCAGCTGCACATAAGTCTTCAATTACGAAACCATGTCGGCATGCACTGAATTCAAGATGTTTAATGGCTGTTGGTTCTTGTCCTTTTGTCCACCCAGAAGCGCTTAGAACTATTGCATGTCGACATTGGCTTCAAGCGAACTCAGAATGCTTAAAAAATGATTGTCCTTTTGCACATGGAGATGAAGCTCTATTGAAAGAATTCGACATCCTCAAGAATAAAGATACGATTGAAGTTGAAGTTGAAGAAGAAGAGGAGAAAGAAATAGATAAAGATGATAATAGAACTTTTTCGCAACAATTTCCAGCATTAACAACAAACTATAACAAATTAAATGTAAATGAAAAACACACTAGTGCTAGTGTAAGTATGGAACTTCTTGGAAAGTTTGTTGGATCATATCAACCGCAAAAGCTTGAAACAAACAGTGAGTCATCCACTATCATTAGCGTTGCAGCTCAAAATATGCCAATTCAATCAAAATCAATAAATGTAGACTTGGATTCATGGGTTACAAGTGGTCAATCTGTTTCATCGTTATATTCTCAAGCAAGAGATGGTGCTGCAAATCTAGCTCGTCAGCGAAATGCTCTTTTTGAAAGAGCAACAATGCTATATAGAGCAGGTAAAAAACAGGAAGCAAAGGAACTTGGTAGTGAGGGACGTTCAATAAATATGCAACTGTGGGATTTGCAAGAAACTGCATCAAAGACTATCTTTGCAACTCGTAACACAAAGGAAAGTATTTTGAATGGAAAAATTGATTTACATGGTCTCACAGTGAGTGAGGCAGATATATGCCTATGTAAATTATTACCAATACTTGCATCTGAAGGACAAAAGAGAGTCACAGTCATCACTGGTACGGGTCATCATTCTGTTGATGGACGAAGTCGTCTGATTCCAGTTGTAGAAAAGTTTTGCATAAAGAACAGTATTTCCATGAAAGAGGTAAAAACCGGAATGTATGTTGGTGGGTTTGAACTGAATATAAATCTACTTGCACTATGAGCATAAAATAATAAGAGTGCTAGTAAAACTTTAATTTATTTATATTTTAACAATAATAAATAAATGTACTTTTCATTCTTCCGAACCATAACTAAACTCTCTTCTGACTTTGACCTCTACCAGCGCTGTAGCATATAAAACAGACAATAACTATTATTTCAATGAACAACATAACATTTGGAAGTGTTGTACCCTCATTAGACACTTCGTGTGACAATAAATACTCTCTTCCCTTTTCATCATTATTGAACTCATTCATCATCAGCATATTACATCCCCAATAAAAAAAGGAACCACTTCGCATTACACTTTGAAATAAACCACCGTATGTTGCCCCTAAAAATAAACCTGAATAAAGAAATTGTACAGAAAACAAAAAAGATACAACTAAACTGCCCTTATCATGATTGTCCTTGGAGATGAATAACTCTAATGCAGCTGATACACCTTTACTCATACAACAAGCAACTACACTAATTGTAGTCATTATTCGAAGGTAAACAAAAAAAGATGACCAACTTTTTGTCAATCCAACAATCGGATAAAGAACAGCAGAAGATAATAAAGGTGGTATCAGATGAAAAAATGTCATATCTGCAAATAAATTTGCCAACTGAAAAACTGCTGGTTGAATATAATACCCTTTAAGAAATTCATATGAAAATATAGCCCTATCTTTATCGCTATATTCATTCCAATGATTCGCAAGTAAGACTAAAATAAATGGTAGTGAAACAAGAAATGTAGCTCGCGCTTGTTGATTATTATGGGAATCATGATCACCATCTGCAACAAATATCATTCCAAGACTTCCTATGACTAATAAACATATAAAACTCCATCTACTAAACACTTGTGCATGATTTCTATACCGAATTAGTAGTGAACGCCCGAGACACAAAACAAATTGTCTAAAAATAAAACCTATATCAGTTGTTGATCCTGGCCAATATACACACTGTAATTCTTCTTCACAAAAATCACGATTTCTAGTCCAAAGTGTAATTGAATCAAGGAATGATCCAAGGCTGTGCTCTGATGGAGAATCAGATTCTATAAGCATTGAAATTGACATTGCACTCTCTTCTATAGAAAGAGAATCATCAACATCATTAACATCCATATCAGTCTTTTGATGTTTATTTGGAGAAATATATGCATCAAGGGTAGTACTTACTGTATTGTGTAAACTTTGATACATTCCATTTGCTGCAGATTTTACACTTGCTGGTGATAATATTGGCAAATTTTCTTGAAACCACTGTGATGAAGTACTTTCATCTTTATCTATATATTTATCTTTATCGTAATCTTTATTGTTGTTATTGTTATCATATGAAGAAGTAGAAGTTGGTTGTTTTTGAATAATATGTGGTTCCTTTACTGGTACTTTCTGTTTTTCTATTGAATCACTTTTACTACGTGCTAAGCCATGGGAACGACATTCTTTTATACTCAAGATGGTTTCCTCTAAACTTTTTTTGTTTGCAACACTTTCAAGAAAGTGTATATGACGCAAATCATGCTCACCAGTTGTCATGTCATCATCAATAAGATCAAGCAAGAAATCGGTGATACTTGCACCAGGTGAAGGTTTACGCCCCATTTGAGCAAATGTACTTGCAGCTGCAGCACCAGTACCTAAATATATAGACCCATTACTGCTTAATATTTGCACTCTATCTAAAATAGCATACTCTCTGAAAGTAAGTGAGTTCATAGTAATTACAATAAGTCTACCACCACTCGCAGCTCTTTGTAAAGCTGTTATTAATGCTAAAGCAGAAGGAGCATCTAAATCTTTTGTAGGCATATCAAAAAATAATGCATTACAACCAACTACTGCTTCAGTTGCAAAAAGTACCATTCTTCTTTGCCATCGGAGCAATTCCTTTATTTTTTTCTCACCCCAGTCTTTAAATCCCATTTCTGTTAGTAATCTTAAAATAGACAGTTCTACAGGAATTGCATGATTCTTATTATGTAATTCACAACAAAATGAAAGTGTTTCTAATACAGTCAAATCTTTATAAAGATTCTGTGATTGTACACTCTGAATATAACTTGTACGAATTCTTGTATCACCTTTCATAGATGTAAGTTGAGTGCCTGAAAGATAAACACCTGGTGCGAATTGATGTGCTTGTTGTGTCAATAATTCTAAATTTTGTGTATACTTCGTTGGTGATGTGACAGCACTTTTATTTTGTACATGTACTATGGGTTTTTCATATTTATTCTCTCCAGCTAGAACTTTGAGCAAATTCGAGCCGATGGAATCAAGTTCACGTTCCATTGGAGAATCTATGATTGCAAATAGTTGCCCTGAATCTGCATAACCAGAAACATTTGCATTTGCACCTTGATGTAGCCATTGTAATGAGAATTCTGGAGTTGTTTCAACCGTACTCAATGAACTTCGTCGCATATTTTGAAAATATCAATCTAGCTGTTTTGCAACAAAGTAATGTTCACACAAAAAAACTGCAGCAGCACAATCATTTTTCGGTGCAATCCAATATCATCCCATACCATACATATCCCATTTTTCAAATATTGATGAAAAAAAACTCAAAAGATATTGTTAAGTAATTGAGTAGATAACTAACTTTAATTGTCGTGGTTTTATTTGATTAACAGACCAAAAATCTCATCAGAAGGTGAATAATTAGCATTGTCTCTTCTTTGATCCTCAGTCAAAATCAAAATGAGTTCTCACTCTCCAACTAAATCCTTTCTCAATTCGTCGAAATTGATGTCTTCTCTTGCGGTGGGGTTTCTTTCATTAGCATCATTATCTGCATTTGTATGGATTAAAGCTCGTAAGCGTAGAGGTGGTCGTGCAATAATGGAGCCACATGAGTCATTGAATAATCCTGACAGTTCATCACAACTTTCAGCACATGATACAGCAGACACGTGGATTGGTAATCCTGCAAGACATGCGTCAACAAAAATGGATTTACTTCATCGTGGACATAATAAAGGAGGGAAATTATTAGTGGTAATGGTTGGTCTGCCAGGTGCTTACAAAACACTTATAGCAAGAAAAGTTGCACGTTTTCTTCGCTGGAATTCATATAATACTAGAGCATTTAGCATCGCAAAGTATCGTCTTGATAAATTAGGATCGAAATCAGCTGATTTTTTTGTATGTAATATGTTTTACTGCCTGCTTCTTCGTCGTAATTATACCATAACAAAACTTCATCTAACCTCAATATTGTTATTTTTTCTTCTTTATATGTATATGATATTAGGACCCAGACAATAAAGGAAATGCAAAACAACGTGTACAACTTTTACATGATTGTTTAGAAGATGTATTACGCTTTCTTCATCGTGGTGGTGAGATTGCAATACTTGATGGAACAAATACTACTCGAGAAAGGAGAAATATTATACGACAACGTTTAAAGAAAGAGGATAATTATGAAATTTTATGGATAGAGTCACAACGTACAACAGATAGAGCAATGGATAGTATGGAATTGAAAAATAGTCCTGATTTCTTAAATGTTCATGATTACGAACGGCGTTGTAAATTTTATGCTGTGGGTTATGAATCTGTTAGTGATGACGAAGGAAGTTTTGTACGAATACATTCACAATTCAGTAAATTTACTTTACATCAAACGCAAGGTTTTCTTCCAACAAAAATTGTATCTTTTGTAGTAAATCTAAAACCACAGAAACAAAAGACAGTCATTTTTTGTCGTCATGGTGAATCAACATTTAATGCAAGAGGTAGATTAGGTGGTGATAGTGGTCTTACTGGACGTGGTAATAAGTTTGCAACAAGTTTAGGAGAATTTTTAGATACAAAGCAAGGTCAAGAAGAACATGGTTTAGGTTTAGGTGAAGATATATGTGTATGGTTGAGCACTATGAGACGCTCAAGAGAAACTGCAGCATCAATTACATCTACAAAGCGACAAGTACAATGGCGTGCTTTAAATGATTTAGATGTTGGTGTATGTGATGGTATGACATATGAACAAATAAAATCAAGATTTCCTGAAGAATATAGAAGCAGAAGTGCAGATAAATTAAGATATAGATATCCAAGGGGTGAAAGTTATCTCGATATTATTGCACGTTTAGAACCTGTTATATATGAATTAGAAAGATATACAGAAGATAAACTTGTTATTATTGCACATCAAGCAGTTTTGCGATGTTTGTATGCATATTATTTAGATTTGCAACTAGAGGAAATTCCATTCCTGGAAATTCCTCTACATACATTAATTCAGTTGGAAGCAAAAACTTACGGTTGTCACGAAAAGCGTATTAGAATCGTTGTTGACAAGGAAGCGACTTCATTGAAATAAAGAATGGAAATTTTCTTTCTTTTATTTAACATATATAAATAATGTTCACAAATATAAACATTTAAACAACGACTAATAATAATAACGAACCTAAAGGTAAAGAATTTCACTTAATGCACCTGTTACATAATCTACGACAGAAATATTGTATGATGGATTATTAGTAAACATTTGCATCATTATTTCACAAAGTCCTAATGATAATAGAATTAATGCAAGACCAAGACAATAATGAAACCAATTCTCACGACGGACATTAAGAATGCAATTGTGTCTGTTGGGTGTTATAACTAAACCACCAAAAGCAAATAAAAATACTCCTAACAATGCATGATGATTATTATGTAAATAACCACAATATCCAATGATTGTTATGCTCAACACCCCCGCTACTTTTATGAGACCTTGCACAATAGTTTTGTCTTTCCACCCTTTCCATACGATAGTTGTCAATATAGGAAATATAATCGTTAAAAATTGTCTTGGATTGAATAGAAACCTTTCCATATCCTTACTAAATACAGCATGTTTTTCAGGTATTAATGCATAGTAAAAGGAAGCTATTAAAGGAACTCCTGCAAGTCCCGCAAGCAATGCAAATATTTCATTTGCAATTGTAAAATACTTTGGAGAAAAGCCAAATCGTAATACACCTGCTGAACATGCACATACAAAGAGAAGAAAACCAAGATTACGTTCTCTATAATGATTTGTGAAATGTTGATTCAATGAACCAGATTCGAAAAGTGATTCATAAATTTTATCTATTCTTTGCGTACTAAGTAATGCACATGTAGCCATGAACAAATCGCTTACAGCAACAGTTTTATACAATGCACTTTTATGATTGTTGACTGGCGCCTTGCTCATTTCAACAGTTTACCTTCGAAATAATAATTGGGAAAATGGGATCCAATGATCAAAAATCCAATTGATTGTTGTTCACTCAATTTTCACTTGCTTATTGTCGAAAATGCAGGAACCTTCAACACCCAAGAAAAAGAAAACCAACAAACGTCCTGGAAAGCGTGATAGGGAGCGTTTAGCGGCTGAAGCTTCTGCTACTGTTGTTTCTTCATCATCTTCATCCAGAGATACTACTATTCAAGTTATCGAAAAAGTTTCATATCAAGAATCTAATCCAAACTCGAAACGAACTCGCTCTGTTCAAGATGAAGCTGTTAATGATGACTATCAATTTGAAGTAGATTACAATGATCATTTTGAAACTCCATTAAGAGCATACCAAGATTTATTACCTTGTCTACAGAGTATGTGTAATGAGTTAATACAAAGAAAAGCTATAGATAATGTAATTTTATATGATCCATATTGGTGTCAAGGACAAATGCGTGCATTGCTACATTCATTAGGTTTAAATAATGTTATTAATCAGAATAGAGATTTTTATGAAGATATAGCTTCAAATATTTTACCAGTTTATGATGTACTTGTTACAAATCCTCCTTATTCTGGAGATCATAAAGTAAAATTATTAAACTTTTTATCATCATCTCAACATTTGAATCGTCCTGCAGCATTACTTTTACCTGCTTATACAGCTGGAAAAAGTTATTGGCGTGAATATATAAGTAATACTACACAAACCATATCATATATATTACCACAAGGTAGTTATGAATATACACACCCTGAAGGTACTGGACATGATTTACCACCGTTTTATAGTATTTGGTTTCTTATTGGGTTTCCAGAAGCCCAAGTATTAAGAGCAAAAGTATCATCATTTTCATGCAATATTGTTACAAATGTAGAAGAACTTGCAGAAAGAGGACTCGTGCAACTTAAAAGAAAAAATTCAAGACAAAGAAAAGCTTCAAAGAAAAGGAATGAGTCTTTTGTTCGAAAGTAGGTAGTTGATTGTAAAATTATAAAAAATGTATATTTGTTTTATTAATGGTGTCTATATTACATTTTCTTCAATAATTTATAATATACTATTAATCTTTTTGAACTCTATTTACTTGTCATCTTTTGTTTCTACTGTTGTTGAAGAATGTTCTTTTAAGAATGGTTCACAAAACAAATCAATTCTTAATAATTCTAACTTTTGTACTTCAGCTGCTACGAAATCTCTCAGTACTTGTCCTCCTATATTCTTATGACGAACACTTTCTACCATTGCATGTACTTTTCCTTTCCAATCCAATTTATTTTTCATTGATGCTTTACTTGGGGGTTCAAAACCTTCAACTGGTTGTCCAGAAAATGGATCCATACTACCATCACATACAATTTTTGGTGGTATAATTGGTACTCGTGTTCTTAGTTGATGTCCTGGTTTGGGATCAAATGGATTTTTATATTCTACAGGTAAAGATGCTGTTTTACCATTATTAGAGTGCATCCCTGTAGAATGATCTTCAATATTTTTATGTGCCTGCAATTCTTCTGCTTCATTTTGTTTTAAACGATTCGCAGCATCAGCTTGTGCAACCCTTTCCATTTCTTTTATACGTTGTTTTGATATTTCATCAGCACGAGCTTTTTCTTGTTGTTCTTTCATATGTTGTAATTCTGCTTTAGCAGATGCTGCATCAGCTAATGCTTTAGCAAGTTCCTGATCATGAATTTTCTTTTGTGAATTAATTAATGTTAATGTTTCAGTTTCTTTTTTTTTTGATACAGTTTTATCATTCTTCTCAACATTCTTATTCTTATTTTCATCTTCATTCAAATGAATATTTACTTCATGATTTATCTTATCCTTATTAACTGGTTTTATAGAAATAGGAGCCATGGTTTTCGTCAGCTTCATTCTATCTTTCAAAACAATTGGATCATCAGTTTCTTTAATATCATTTTTCTTCTTTAATGCCCCATAACTACTTCCACGAAGACTAAGTGCTATTGAATTGCTACCCATAAGCAATTCATCTGTACTATGTCCATATAAAAAGAATGTTATTATAGTTATTCCTATAACAATTAAAATTACTTGTGATTTACTACACAATCTCTGGTATATAGGCTTTGTCTTAGTAGACCCAGTAGAGTAGATAGATTGCTGCTCTGATGACGTAGAACCTGATCGATAAGGGTTCGTTATCATCCTAAACGTTGCAATTTAATTTTAAATGCTACTTTTTAGGACCAGCATAAATGGGTGTGGTGACGATTCATGTAGATCCCTTTTTTGAATCTCTTTACTAAAGAATGGAAGCTTCATTTGAAATACTTTCTACTCAAAACACCACCATTGAAGGCAACAAAGCCCGAAATATGTTTGACATGACTAAAAAAACAGCAAAGAAAGAACTCATGAATGGATCACCTACTCAAGTTTCTCAGTTTCCTTCTCCTGAAAACCCTTATTGTTCTAAAACATCATCCAATCAAAAGAATGGTCCACATGCTTCTACTGATGATATACCAAAGAATATTAATACTCATATGAGGCATTCACAAGAGGATCCAGTTCAATTATACAATGTGAATGAAAGTTCATTACCTTTTACATTTCAAGCAGAGAACTCTCCATTAATGAAACGTGCACGTGCAAAGTCAGATTTTTATGAAGATAAAAATGATGATGCTGCTGTTGTTAATGCTTTTGTTGATATGCGTTCATCAAAGCTTAAGATATCACCTCCGGTAGTATCCTTTGAATCTGGTTCTCATTTTCCTCGTAAGCATTCTCCTATGAAGAAACAAACATCAGATCATTCTTATCAACCATATTACATTAAACCATCAAATGTTTACAATGGTTTCAGGAATACTGTCGTTACTAGTTCTATTGGTACAGGTCCTTTGGATGATCAAATTCATCGTCATGCTCTTTTTATAAAACCTACTGGTATTTATGAAACAGAGTATATGCGAGCCTATATCAAATATCCATTGGAAGCATACCAAATTAAATCAAGATTTTAAAAGAATGAACTGATCCGATATACAAACAATTTGAAAAATCTACTATGAAACTAAGAAACTATAGCATCGAAGCATCATATCATTATGCAAGCAATTCTAACCTCTTAATAATGGCCATTACCAATATACCTCCTATACACATACATACATACATACATACATACATACATATACATATATCATACAAAGAAGGAACACAGTTTCATAGCATTTTATTTTAGTACTAAGGCAGTATAGTGAATTGAATTGAATTGAATTGAATTGAATTTATTTATATACATTTTAAACAACGACATGACAAAAGAATTACATTAAATGTGTCTTCAGAAACACTTCCAACTGTTTACTAATATTTTTTAACATTTCCCACTCATCATCTTTAAAATTGCTACGAATACGTTTTGATGTTTTACTACCAAATGCTTGTCTTTTTGGGTTCATAATTTGTTCTCGAATAAGCGCTGCTTCAATTGCATACGAAAAACATCCAATGTCAGCATTCTTATCACCAGACAAACGAGATAATGGATCAATAACATTTTCAGGAAGACTTGCTATAAATACAGAATGTTCGGTACTTAATTGATAAACTCCAAACAATTCATTGTCATTGGGCTTATTAGAAGATTGCAACATTTGGACAGAATTTCTTATATTGTTTTGTAATAAAATTAAAGCATCATCTACTTTCTTCGTTTTTGGAAGACAGGATATCCAAGGAGTATATCTTGGAGCCTTTTCTCTTATAGATTGAATTCCCATGCGCTCTGGTAAAACATATGGTTGTGCATATATAGTCCAATCAATATCATTTGGTACATTTGGAGTAAAAACTTTAAAGCTATCAAATGAAGAAGTTATAATTTTCAATTCTTGTGCTATGATATAGCAATGTAGTGCTGGAATATCAGAACAAAGTGCTGCTTCAGTGGGATCAAAGCGATCAAAACTACGATATTTACTTCGTCCTGATACTCTTTTAGGCCTACCTGTACTATTTACTGCAGAAGAAGCATCTTCATTAGCATCAGATATCAAGGTGTCAATCTTAGGTAAATCATATGGAGCAAGACTATCAATACTAATTCTACCTATCTTCTTTGAAACCAATAAACCAGCATTCATATTCATATTATTAATAGCATTAGAATTTTCTACAACTTTAGTTTTTTTCTTTTTTATATTTGTACTTATATTTACTGATATAGATGAAGATAAAGATTTAGATGTAGATGTAGATGCAGACTTACCTTCATCACGACCCCTTTTCCTTGCGTTAGTAATAACAAATGCAAAATCACATTCTTGTAATCCTTTCCAATTAGTACCAAATAGATTACTCTTTAAGATATCATCATATTTTGTTAAAATATCCATACTATCCTTACTATATGTGATTATTGGAAAATTGAGTTGATCAACAGACAGCTGTTCTGGTCCATAAGCACGAATACTTGCTCTATCATATGCACGAGCAGCTTCAGCAGGTGTAGACATTTGTCCTAATAATATCTTTCGGTCACATACAACTATTTCTGCTGTATAACAACCAACAGGACCTTCTTCATCGTCATTATTGAGATATATTTTTTGTTCTGATTCACTTTTGACTCCTATAAGTAATTGTGGAATGAATTGAACTTGAGTATTTTCTTCTTTAGATTTTTTTGCGTCGTGGTCAGATCTTATTTTTAGATTTGTACGATCATTATGCAAGGGGGATGTACTTGGTTGAAAGCGTTGTAAAGAGCGACTTAAGGACAATCCTCCAACATCATTGTATCTCTTTTCTAATTTCTTATTTGAGTCCATATTATGTTTACTATCGGTTTGAATATTGTTATTTCCTTGTAAGACTCGTATGATTCTTTGTGTTTCTTCATCTGTCTTAATATATTGGTTAGATGGAAGCAATCTTAGCATATCCATTGACATATCCTTTTCTTTTTCACCATCCTCATAAGATACATCTGCAGACCCAGTTCCAGTTTCATTTCCATTCCTATTTAATCGTGTAACTACTCCTGGGTACCATTTACCACGTCCACGATTGTTACCCTCGATTTTACTTCCTTCTGATATAACAGGCTTTAATCTTGTAGACTGAATAAAACACTGCGTTGTATGATCAAAAACACATAACATACTTTGTAAATTTTCATCTTCTTTTGTATCTTTTGCATTACTTATTAAATTCTCAAGTTGTTGATATTTACCTATTAAATGACTAGATTGCTTATTGTTACAACTTTCAAAGTTATTATTATTATCCTCTCCAATCATTTTTTTTGTTAGCTTAATAAAGCTATTGAATTGATTCTTTAATGATGGAATATCTTGTATCATATTAGAAAGCTTTGAACAATCAATAAAAAACTCATCTGTATTTTTAAATGCAAGCACTTGGAGTTTTTTTGATATGTTCTTCTTTATACTACTCTGTACTTGCAATAACCTATCCGATTGTTCACAAATAAACTCTTGATTCAATAGAAAATCTCTGGCAACACGAATACGTTGATGTAGTTCTATTGCATCACAACGTTGTGCCATTTCAAAAAACTAGGTGGTAGTAACACTGGAAGAAGCTGTTTCTGTCTCTCTTCTTGAAAGGGTTTCTGTGAGTACTTGACGTTCTTTTTTATATTTTTTCCCACAATCCCTATGACATAGAAGTAGTTTCCTATCGACAAAACTGTTAGACTGCAATGGCTGAAGGACAATACTGTCGTGTGCATTTACGTGTGCGTGCACAAACATCTATTGGGCAAACTGTTGCAGTAGGAGGTTCGTGCAAGGCAATGGGGAATTTCAATAAAAATCGTGTTATACATTTAGTTACAACACCTGATTCTTATCCAGTATGGTATACACAAAAACCCATTATACTTCCACGCTTTCAAGTAGCACAATATAAATACTGTACAGTTGAAGGTGGTATTGTAAGAGCATTTGAACGTGTTGATGCAATACGAACATTACGTCCAGATGATAGTGATACATATATAGAAGATATATTTAATCCTTTACGTCTTGAAGGAACAGCAGGATTAGACAGCGAAGAAAATCTTTTAATGGAAATGCAACGACTTACAGGACAACATAATAGTGCTGGTGCTGGTAATGATTTAGATGGAAGTATACATAGTTTTTCTGTGTTAAATCAAATGAAAAAAGAAACACAAAAATTATGGATTACATGTTATCATTTACCAGTTAATATTAATCGAACTACTATTGGGAATGATAATGATACTCCATTCACAGCTGAATGGGCAGATAGTTTAATTGCCAAAACTGATAATAGTATTAGTTTGTTCACTGATGTAAATTGGATAGGAACATGCAAAGTACCTGATCCACAACCAACAGAAGAAGAACAAAAACAGCTTGTTATTTTACTTGGTAGTATGAATTGTCATGCAATATTTCTTGATGATGAAGTTGCTGCTTTAGCATATGAAGGATATTGTAAACATATCATGTGGCCTATATTTCACAATGTTGATCAATTAGATCAAATACATAGTGCATGGAATGTAAGTGGTAATTCAGGAGTTTCTGATACTTTTCTTCCAAGAGTACGAACAAAATCACAAGATGGTAATATACCAACACAAGCATCTATTACTAAATTAGCTGATGAACAAGAATTGAAATGGACAAAAAATGAGAATAGTTATTATGAAGCATATAATCAAATGAGTAGTATATTTGCTCAAAAAGTTGTAGAATTAATTCAACCTGGTGATGTTGTATGGGTCCATGATTATCATTTAATGTTACTTCCACGAATGATTCGTGAACAAAATATTGATAGATTACGTATAATTTATTTTCTTCATATTCCATTCCCTACAAGTCAAATATTTAGATCACTTGCATGTGCAACAGATTTATTACAAAGTTTAACTTGTGCTGATATTATTGGTTTTCATGCATTTGATCATACACGTCATTTCTTAAATGCTACAAAAAGAATTCTTGGTATTAGAAGTCACACTTTACAAGGTGGTTTACTTGCATTGGAGATGCCTGAAAGAGAAGCTATTGTTACAATGAGTCATGTTAGTATAGAATCTACTGTATTGGATAGAGTTTTAATGGACCCCGAAGTGCATGAAGCTGCAAAGAGAATTAAAGATTCTCACCCAAATAGACGTATCCTTGTTGGTATAGATTCTTGTAATCGTTTATCAGGTGGTGTACTTAAATTGGCAGCATTAGACAAACTTCTTGGAGATTATGGATCCAACAGTGGTAAATTTGTACTTATTCAATGTTCATTAAGACCAGGTACACGTAAAGGCGACGAAGAAACTACAAGTTCAGATATGAGAAAAATGGTTGAGGAACTTAATTTACGTTATAATACAGAAGGTGATGACGTTGTTGTTGATTATCAAGAAATGCCCCACATGAGTTTAAGTGAAAGAGTTGCTTTATATTTAGCTGCTGATGTTTTTGTTCTTACTAGTATTCGCGAAGGACTTAATTTAATGCCACTTGAATATATTTATTCAAGAAAAGATTTAGATCATGCTGGTGTTGTTGTTGCATCAGAATTTAGTACATGTTCATCATTACTTTCAGGTTCGTTACGCGTAAATCCTTTTTATACTCTTTCAGTTGCTGATGCATTAGACAAAGCGTTAAAAATGGGCAAAAAAGAATGTGATGCACGACGACTTCGTGATATTCAATTTATTAAATCACATCCATCATCTAAATGGACAAAACAGATTATTGATGATTTGAAGCATATTGATGTATCTAAAAATAAGAAAAAATCAAATCGTGCATCAAATATTCCAGAACCATTAGATATAGAGTATATATTGGATGCATATGAGACAGCTGGTGATGCTGGTTTATCAGAAAAAGGTCGTAGAGTATTCATTTTTGATTATGGTGGTACATTATTACCTAAAGAAAAAATTGAAATTTATATGAAAACTGCTGTATCAAGTTCTACAGGAAGAAAACCAACAGAAACTATGTTAAATAATATTCGCATTTTAAGTGAAGATTCACGAAATCAAGTTATTATTATTACAGGACTTACTAGAACTAAGTTAGGGGATACATTTAAAGGTTATAAAAATGTAACACTTGTCACATCCAATGGTTTTATGTATTCATGGGGTGCTGGTATGCTAAATTCTGATGATCGAATAACAAATAGTTGGGGGAAAAATGAGAATGATGATCATAATATTACTATTAATGAAAGATTAATTGATGATGAAGGTCGTGTATGGCAACAATTTGATTTCAATATAGATTGGCAAGCAGTTGGTGATATTGCTGTACCAATTATTGAAAAATATACATTTCGTACAAATGGATCATGTATGTCTCCACGTGTATCAGGTATAGCATGGAATTATTTTGGTGCTGATCCTGATTGGGGAGAGAAGCAGGCTGTATTACTTCAATTAGATTTAGAAGCTGCATTAGCTAACTATGATGTAAAAATATTATCACAAATTCAAGGAAGTATTGAAATTGTACCAACAGGTTTAACAAAAGGTGTTATGGTAGAAGAATTCTTTAAAAAATTATTATCGTTTAGAGCTGGTTTAGTCCCTGCATTTGCTTTTGTTGCTGGTGATGAGGATAGTGATGATTGTATGTTTGATGTGTTTTATGAGTTATTAAATAATTCACAAAATGCAAGTGTACAAACTATCAGAGGTTTTACTGTATCTGTTGGTAAACGACCTGGAACTTCTGCTACATTGTATGCAAATGATGTTAATCACATTGAAAAAGTTTTGACATCATTAGCAAATATTCATGCAGAGGAAAATGACTCACACTAGTTCCTCATCTACCGGCCGAAGATCAGGATGATGTAGATTTGAAAGATAAATTGTATAATAGATGAAGCTTTTAAATTAAAGTTGTATAAATAAAGAAATTAAACAAATGAACGAATTGAATTAAATATAATTACACTTATTGTGTTAACCTTCTATCAAAAAATAACATTATGATACACTATCAGAGAATCTACACTAAATTTACATAGGAGCAACAACTAAAGAATTACCACTTCCACAATCTACTACTTGTGCCCCATTTCTTTTTAAATCAGTAACATTATCTGTTTCTTTTAATAATCGTACATAAGCTTCTTTACCGGTAAGAACATTTAACTCTGAACAGTCATCAGGAATGACAAATGCATCCGATATACCAACTAGTGAAGCACCAAATGATTTTGCAAATATATGCGAATCAGAACTACCACCAAGTCCAGCAACTGCTCTACCCATTAATGAACCATATACATGAATATCTCCATCAGCTAAAACTTCTGCACCATTATTTACAGAACCGACTATGACTAATGAACGACCATCCGCATAAAGTTGTTGCCCAGAACGAACAGTTCCATGATGTATAAGTGAAGACTGTAAAACACTTGAAACTGCTGCAACTGTTGGTGTCGGTGTTACTACAGGTGCTGATTGTGAAACATCTTGTTCAACCTTGGCTACTATTACAGGTTCAGTTGCTATGGGTGGAATTTCAATGTTTTTTTTATTTATATTAATATCTGTATCTATTTTATTTGCATTTGTATTTGTATTTAGTTTTGATGCATTTACAATACGTTCATGATATGTTGAACCAGCCATATCGGTACCTAACCATTTCGAAAGGTATTCACGCGTTAACTTTTCATTGGGTACTGTTGAGTGCGACCTGGTTCTTGAAAAGCACAAAATACGGGCGTTCAATAAGCGCATACTATTCATACCAAACAAAATTAACTATAAATCAAATTATTTCAAAACAAATTTTTGACCTGACACTGTCTGTCTTTCAGGTGAAATGAAGCAAATTTTGGCGTAATAAAAAAAAAATCAATTTTTTTTATTAATTATTTTCCAATAGACATCGTTCATAAATGTAAATATTAAGGGAAGTTCCAATGAATTGAAGTGGCAATAGTTATAGTGGGATTGGAAGTAGTAGTAGTTGTAGCAGTTCGTCTGCTGTCCCTGGAGTTTATAGTTAAATTTTTCTAATTTGTAATCTAGTCACATAAGCAATTATTATAAGAAAATAATCACATAATCAATTTTAATTTAATTTTATTTATTATCATATGTTTTAAATTATAAATCTTTACCTATTTTTTTTCTTGGTTGCTTAAACTTACGAGGTACTGAGTTATGACAGTATCTCCGAAACCAGGTAAATTGAATGCCCAGTACATATCTCTGTATTGACATTGAAGGCATGGTTCTACAGCATATGTTTCAGAATTATATCCCCAATTAGTGCATTCTTTTTCCATCTCATTCACAGATGTTAATTGACCAAAATCAACCAATGTAATATATTTTACTCTTGGTTTGAGCCATTCAACAATACTATTTTTTTCTTCAACAAGATTGTGAAACATTCGAACCTATAAACATACATACATATATGAATGCACATTAAACCGAAGAATACATTATAAATAAATAATTTAGCTCAAGTTAGTTCATAAACATTTAATACAAAAAAAAGCAGAATATAACATGATGAATTATTTATTTGTGAACAAAAAAGATGTATGTCTGAAAACAAAACTTACCTCATTTGCAATAGTTTTTGTATGTTGAACAAATACAGACATTAATTCTCTTGGAATAACAGGAAAACTTTCTAAATATATGACAACATCATATTTTTTGGTAATCTTTAAAAGATCGATACATTCAGCTGTAACTCTGTCGGATAGACCAGCAGCTTTAATACGTTTTTGACAGATTGGTACAGCACCATCATCAATATCAATAGAATGAATAGTAATATTCTTACTTCTAATAAGTGAAATAACTGTATCACCAGTATAATATATACCATCACCACATCCTACATCTAATACAGAAGAACCATCTGGTATTGATTTGAGTGTCTCAAAAAAACCATTAATTGTAGAAATTGGATTATCTCCACCAAAAAAGTTATTGTAAACAATACTTCTTACAGAAGAAATTAAATCCATTTTTACAATGATCTATAAAGTTTGTATTAATAATTTGTAATCCAACAATAATGATATGGAAATCAAATCATTTTAGAACGAGGCATAAAGTAAGAGTAATATTGGGAATTGTAAAGAAAAAATAGTTAGACAAGAACAACCCAAAGCAATAATGCAATAATTACAATTGAAATGTAAATATATGAAACAAAATCAAAAAAGACGAGTCAACTTATATCCACTAAATCAACTTTCATTGACGGTTAATATTTCTACATTTGATGATCAATCAGCACAAATTCTAAAAGTATTGAGACACAAACTACTATTGTAACCAATAAAAATTACTTACATGACTCTATGAAAACTTAGACCTCTATTTTTATCTCTGTTAAACGGAGTTCCCAAGTGGGGGGTGTCCCAATTGCAACTTTGAAGAAACTCACTACCTATTCCTGAAGATTTTTG
>JACKZZ010000022.1_pt1 | contig 19562 bp, 13 predicted proteins | sample 8027871 | NCBI WGS metagenome assembly JACKZZ01 (sample SAMN15724774, study PRJNA655200) | protist metagenome | isolation source: fluorescence activated cell sorting (FACS) single amplified genomes of... | place: USA: West Boothbay Harbor, Gulf of Maine | collected 2000-07-19
TTTTATTTGGAGGTCTATCAAGTGGAATACCATTCTTGGCTTTGGGTATGAGTGTGGTCATACAAATCTGCAGAGTGTTTTACATCCGCCATAAACTAAATGTGATTAAGAAAAAAGAACAATTAAGTAATGAGGGAGGCCACCTTCGTTTGATCAAATAATAACCTTTAAATCAACCACCCATGTTAGAGAATAATAAATTATTAATCGATAAGGCTTGTCCCATGTGTAAAATCTATGCGCCTCTTGGCTGTTATATAGAGTGGGTTGGCTAATAGTCATACTATGGATAGAATTAATATGAAAAATCATAAAAATATACTGATTGCTGGAGGTTCTGGTTTTTTAGGACAGTCTTTAGAGAAACATCTGAAAAACCAAGGACATTTTGTGCAACACCTCTCGAGAAATCCAAAAGCGGCCAACCAGGTCAAATGGGATGGTCAAAATTTAGACAATTGGGTATTGGCCGTTGAATGGGCAGACGTGGTCATTAATTTGGCGGGCAAAAGTGTCGATTGTCGTTATACAAAAGCAAATAAAGCTGCTATTCTAAGTTCGCGAATTGATGCCACAACAGCTTTGCGCAAGGCGATTCAACACGCGGATGCAAAGCCAGAGGTTTGGCTAAATGCAAGTAGTGCGACCATTTATATCCATGCTGAAAAAGAGCAAATGACCGAGGATGAAGGAATCATTGGAGACGATTTTTCAATGAATGTTTGCAAAGATTGGGAGGGTGTTTTTTTCGAAGAAACACTGAATGTGACACGACGTGTGGCATTGCGAACAGGCATTGTTTTAGGTGAAGATGGCGGCGCTTTTCCAAAAATGAGAACATTGGCAAAATGGGGGATGGGTGGTCATCAAGGAGACGGCAATCAATTCATCAGCTGGATGCATATTGAAGATTTTTGCCGAGCAATTGATTTTATCATGACACATCAAGAAATTGTAGGTCCAATTAATTTAACGGCACCACGTCCCATTCGAAATAAAGAGTTTATGCAGCAGCTTCGTGTTGCACTTGGTAGAAGGTGGGGGATGATTCAGCCAAAATGGTTGCTTGAATTGGGTGCCCGATTAATTGGCACAGAAACGGAACTATTACTGAAAAGCAGAAATGTCATTCCTGAGCGTCTGGTAGAATGTGGTTTTGATTTTAATTACACCAATGCCGAAGAAGCCATCCAAGCCCTAGAAGGTCGTGCTCCTATCCAACCGGTTTTGGCGCATTAAAAAAGCCTATTATTCATCGTTTCTTTGATAAAATGCCTGAAAATTTTTAGAAAGCTAGATTACTCGATGCGTTTTTAGTAACTTCAACCTTCTTGAATATCAGCTACATGAAATTTTCATTTTTAAAACGAAAAAAATTCTGGAAACGATTGATAATTCTCACGGTAATAGCCCCTGTGTTATTGTTTGCCTTGGTGGTTGGTGTGGTTTATTGGAAACAAGATGCCATTGTTCAAGAAGTCATCAGCACCTTTAACGAAGATTTTCGTGGTGAGATCGAAATTTTGGATAGTCATGTGTCCCCTTTTGAGAATTTTCCGTACATCAGTGTCGACTTGGATCATGTTAAAATTTATGAGACAAAAGAAGATCACGCCGAACCCGTTTTGGCCATTGATGATGTCTACGTTGGGTTTGATTTATGGACATTGCTCTCGGGTGATTATGACATCAAAGCCATCGAATTAAAAAAAGGATTTATCCATGTCACTCAACACAAGGACGGTGAGATTAATATTCTAAAGGCACTATCTCCAGTCAAAGAAATAGACGACCCTGCTGAAGAGTTTCATATTCATCTCAAATCAATCGAGTTGATTGATATTGATATCTACAAATTAAATGAGGCCAATAACCTTATGGTAGAATCATTTATTGAGCATGCCGAAATGAATATGAAAACGGACGAAACACATATATTGGCTGGTTTAGAAGCTGAAATGGAGTTGAATGTCATTGTTGATGGGGATACCACCTTTTTTAAGCATAAAGAACTCATTATAAATAGCGATATGGAATATCGCAAAGCAGATGAACAGTTGATTATTCATCCTTCTGATTTGGAGTTAGAACATGCCATGTTCAAAGGGGATGGTGTGATTGATATTGCCGATGATTTTAATCTCAACCTCAATGTGCAGGGAGCCAAAGAAAACTTCGATATGTTCACGGCTTTTGCACCTGAGGAGATGCAACCTGTCTTTGATCGTTATGATAATGCCGGAGAAATTGCATTTTTACTAAGGATTGTTGGAAAATCAAATGCCGAAGAAATTCCAATGGTCTATGCCACTTTTAGTTGTAAGGACGCTCATTTCACAAATAACCGATCCAATAAAAAGTTAGATGATTTAAATTTTTCAGGGGTGTTTACCAATAATGGTTTACCGGGTGTTGAGAATTTAGAATTCACATTGAGTGATTTTAGTGCCCGCCCAGAGGCAGGAAATTTTAAAGCAAATCTTCACGTCATTGATTTTGGTTCACCGAATATCGAAATGACGTTAGATTCTGATTTTGACCTCGGTTTCTTGGCCACCTTTTTGGATCTAGACGGTTTATCCGATATGCACGGTAAAGTAGGGATGCACATGAAGTTCCATGATATTATTGACTTAGAACGACCAGAGCGTTCGATTGAAAAATTAAATGAAGCCTATTATGCCGAATTAACGATTGAGGATCTTGGGTTTGAATCAGAAAGTCTAGGTGTACCCGTAGATAAATTGAACACGCATGTTGTGATGGATGGCCATGCAGCAGAGGTTGAATATTTGACGATCAAAATGGGGAGATCTGATTTGGCTGTTTCGGGCCATATTTCAGATTTACCTGCTATTCTTCATCATTCTGATCAAGAGGTGGTTGCCGATTTGGCGGTTTCGTCTAAGCGGATTGATATTAAGGAATTGACGACGACCAAAGATACTTCTAACAAGCCCGTGGATGAACAGATCGATAACTTTGAGATGGACTTAAAATTTGTCAGTTCAGCGCGTAATTTTACTGAAAGTCCCAACCTGCCTAGAGGTGAATTTTTTATTGAGAATCTATTTGCCGATCTTCAGCATTACCCGCATACCTTCCATGATTTTCATGCCGACTTGTTTGTGGAGGATTCAAACTTTAGAATCATGGATTTTTCAGGATTTATTGATGAGACCGATTTTCATTTTGATGGTAAATTATACGAATATGTTCGCTGGATGGAAGCGCATCCAAAAGGAGATACCCGAATCGATTTTGACCTAACCTCTGACCAATTTCAATTGGAGGATATATTCTCTTATCAAGGCGAAAATTATGTGCCAGAGGATTATCGTCATGAAATTTTAAACGGACTTAAATTACACGGATCAGTGGAGTTACATTATAACGATGGATTCCGTTCAGCGGATTTGCGACTGACGGAAGTTGGTGCCAAAATGAAAATGCATCCATTTAAAGTCGAGAAAATTAATGGACGTTTCCATTATGAAGATGACCATATCGTCATGGAAGAAATGGCTGGTAAAATTGGAAGAAGTGTGTTTGAAGTTGATATGAATTATTATTTAGGAGAGGATGAAGCCATCAAAAAACGCGATAATCATTTTGGGATTCGAGCAAGTCGTTTAGATTTTGATCAGCTGTTTAGTTATGATGCCGATCCGCATGATTTGGCTAAAAATCCGGATGAGCACGAAGAGGTTTTTAACATCTACACCTTGCCTTTCTCAACCATGACCATCGATTTGGATATTGATAATCTAAATTACCATCGTTATCTGCTTTCCGATGTCCATGGTCGATTAAGAACCACCGCTGATCATTACGTATATGTGGATACGTTTAGGCTAAATGCAGCAGGCGGAAGAATGATGTTATCCGGGTATTTCAACGGTTCTAATAAAGATGAAATCTACTTCAGTCCGAACATGGTCGTTAAGGGTATGGACCTAGATAAACTCCTTTTTAAATTCGAGAATTTTGGACAAGACCATCTGGTTTCTGAGAACTTACATGGTACCTTGACCGCAAAAATCACAGGTAAAATACATATGCACCCCGACCTTATTCCGATCATTGATGATTCTGAAATCCACATGGATGTTGAGGTACTTAATGGTCGCCTAGTGAATTATGCACCGATTGTTGACCTTAAAGAATATTTTGTCGACAAGAATGTTTATGATGTTCGATTTGACACCCTGAAAAATCACATGGACATCAAAGATGGCGAAATGGTTATACCGGGCATGACTATCAATTCTACCCTTGGCCTAATGGTTATATCTGGAAGTCAAGATATGAACTATAATATGGACTATTATATCCGCGTTCCGTTGAAGTTAATTGCTGGAACAGGATTTAAAAAACTCTTCGGTAAAAATAAAGAAGAAGTAGACCCCGATCAAGTGGATGAAATTGATTACGAAGCCAAAGACAAGAGTATGCCTTTCTTAAACCTACACATTGTGGGTGATGAAGAAGATTATAAAGTTTCGATTGGCAAAGACAAAGGCAAATAAGAAAACAAATCTATCTTTGTTCTTATGAGTGAAGATCGCAAAAAATTAAAGTTAGAAGAGCTGAACAGAATCTCTGTTGAAGAATTCAAAGAAGCACCTAAAACACCTTTAATTATCATACTCGATAATATCCGAAGTTTAAATAATATTGGATCTGTTTTTCGCACGGCAGATGCCTTTCGCATTGAAAAAATATATCTCTGTGGAATCACAGCACAACCGCCACACCGCGATATACATAAGACAGCGCTCGGTGCAACCGATTCGGTGGAGTGGGAGCATGTGCCGGATACAGTAGATTTGATCCTTCGCTTAAACGAGGAAGGAGTTAAGACTTACGCCATTGAACAAGCCGAGAATGCGATTATGTTAGATGATTTTCAACCTCAATCAAATACGAAAACAGCCATTGTCATGGGCAACGAGGTCAAAGGCGTGCAGCAAGACGCTATTTACGCTTGTACAGGTGTTATTGAAATTCCGCAGATTGGTACGAAACACTCCTTGAATATTTCAGTGTGCACTGGTGTTGTGGTGTGGGATTTGTTTAGTAAAATGAAAAGATGAAAGCAATACTCATAGGAGCAACAGGTTTAATCGGCAAAGCATTATTAAAAGTTTTACTGAAAGATGAGAAGGTCGAATCCGTCTTGGTAGTTAGTCGTCGTTCAACAGGTGAACAACATCCTAAACTAAAAGAAGAATTGGTTGATTTTGATCACTTAGAGCAGCATCAGTCTATTTTTCAGGGAGATGTTTTGTTTTCAACTTTAGGTACAACCCTTAAAACAGCAGGTAGCAAAGAACGACAATGGGAGATTGATTATGATATGCAATATAACGCAGCGAAGTTCTCAGCTATAAATGGTGTGGCTCAAATGGTATTATTGTCCAGCGCGGGTGCAGATGCCAAATCAAAGATGTTTTATCCTCGGATGAAAGGTCAATTGGATGAGGATATTCAAGACTTAGGATTTGATCAGGTAAAAATCATCCGTCCATCTATGCTTGCCGGTGATCGCCAAGAATTTCGGTGGTCAGAAAAAATCTTCACACCCATCATGTATGCTTTTTCGTGGATTCCGGGTATTCGAAAATACCGCCCAATAAAAGACCATATCGTTGCGCAAGCGATGCTCAATGCATCGCAGCTAAAAGCAGATAAACCGCTGTTTATTGAATTGGAGAATATCTTTCGCTTGGCTAAAAACCAACCGATTAAAACAAATCCTTAATCAGCTCTTCGTCAACTAAATTGGGTAGAGTTACTTTCAGTTGAGGTGTTCGCTCCATTTCACGTCTAATGGCAAAAATAGCACCCTCATTTCGTGCCCAACTTCTTCTCGCGATTCCATTATTGACATCCCAATGTAACATCATTTTTAGGCGTCGATCTGCATCAGCAGATCCATCAATTAACATACCGAATCCTCCATTGATGACTTCTCCCCAACCAACTCCACCACCATTGTGAATTGAGATCCAAGTTGCTCCACGGAAACCATCACCAATCACATTGTGGATGGCCATATCAGCTGTGAATTTAGAACCGTCATAAATATTAGAAGTCTCGCGGAAAGGTGAATCCGTTCCTGAAACATCGTGGTGATCACGTCCTAACACAACCGGTCCGATTTTGCCTGCTTTAATCGCATTATTGAAGGCTTCAGCAATTTTGATACGACCTTCTGAATCCGCATACAAAATACGGGCTTGAGAACCTACCACTAATTTATTTTCTTGAGCTCCTTTGATCCATTGGATATTGTCTGCCATTTGCTGCTGAATCTCCGCAGGTGAGTTTTGGCGAATTTCTTCGAGTACCTCACAAGCGATTTGATCCGTCTTGGCCAAATCGGCTGGATCCTCTGACATGCAAACCCATCTAAAGGGTCCAAAACCATAATCGAAACACATCGGTCCCATGATATCTTGAACGTAAGACGGATATTTAAAGTCGATACCATTTTCAGCCATCACCTCAGCACCGGCGCGGCTAGCCTCTAATAAAAAGGCGTTTCCATAATCGAAGAAATAAGTACCTTTTGCGGTATGTTTATTCACAGCAGCGGCATGTCTGCGTAGTGACGCTTGAACATGTTTTTTGAAAGTTGCCGGATCATTTGCCATCATTTCGTTGGCTTCTTCAAATCCTGAACCAGCCGGGTAATATCCGCCTGCCCAAGGATTATGTAAAGAAGTTTGATCTGATCCCAATTCGATAAAGACATCCTCTTCATCAAATTTTTCCCATACATCTACGACATTACCTTGGTAGGCAATAGAAACCGTTTCCTTGGCTGCTTTGGCCGCTTTGACACGTGTCGCTAATTCATCTAAATCGGTGATTACTTCATCAACCCAACCTTGCGAATGACGCGTATGGGTTGCCTTCGGATTAATTTCTGCCGTCACCGAAACAACTCCAGCGATATTACCAGCTTTTGGTTGTGCGCCACTCATACCACCTAAACCGGCAGTCACAAATAACTTCCCTGCTGTTCCTCCTTTTGGATCTATTTTTCGACAGGCATTTAAAACCGTAATGGTCGTTCCATGCACGATCCCTTGCGGGCCGATGTACATGTATGAACCTGCCGTCATTTGTCCGAATTGACTAACGCCCATGGCATTCATCTTTTCCCAGTCATCGGGTTGAGAATAATTCGGAATCACCATTCCGTTGGTAACGACAACGCGCGGTGCATCTTTATGCGAAGGAAATAATCCCATCGGGTGACCAGAGTACATAACCAATGTTTGTTCATCCGTCATCTCCGCTAAGTATTTCATGGCCAGGCGATATTGTGCCCAGTTTTGAAAAACAGCACCATTACCACCATAGGTAATCAATTCATGGGGATGTTGCGCAACGGCATAATCCAAATTGTTTTGAATCATCGCCATAACCGATTTTGCCTGATCACATTTTCCAGGATATTCTGAAATCGGACGCGCATACATTTTATAGTCTGGACGATAACGATACATATAAATCCGTCCATATTCTTTTAGCTCTGTTGCAAATTCACGTGCTAAAACTGCATGTTGCTCTTTTGGGAAATAACGTAAAGCATTTTGAAGCGCTAATTTTTTCTCTTCAACACTCAGAATTTCCTTCCGTTTTGGCGCATGATTGATATTGGGATCATACGTTTTTGCGGGTGGAATTTGATCGGGGATTCCGTTCAAAATATCGGCTTTCATGGCTTCATTCGTCATATTGAAAAATTTTCTGCAAAATTAAAAAAAATACCCTGCTCAATTTGAACAAGGTATCACAATTTTTGTTCAGGTTTTACCGTCGATTGAGCAAGACAAAAATCCAGTAGATTAATGTAGCAATTGCCGCTAGCGCAGCAACCACATAAGTCATAGCCGCCCATTTAAGCGCATCTTTGGCACCATCATATTCATCAACAGTGACAATGCCATTGGCATTAATCCATTGTAATGCTCGCTTACTGGCATCAAATTCAACTGGTAATGTAATGACAGCAAATAATGTAATGGCCGCTTGTGCTGCAATAATTATGTAAATCATGAAGGGAGCAATACCTCCCAATACGCCTCCTAAAACAGCCATGCCGAATACAACCACATTGAGGATCATTCCACTTGCATTTTGAATGGGTACCAATTTCGAACGTAAATCCAATGGTTTATAGAGTGTTGCATGCTGAACGGCATGTCCAACTTCGTGCGCTGCGACAGCAACTGCCGCGGCATTCGCATGGTTGTATACCGACTCACTTAAATTCACCGTTTTGTTCAGCGGATTGTAATGGTCTGTTAATTGACCTTGCGTTGAGATTACTTTTACATCGTAAATCCCATTGTCTTTTAACATGCGCTCTGCGACTTCACGACCAGTCATTCCGTTCGCCATTCTTAACTTAGAATACTTGGCAAATTTGCTCTTTAGCGTACTGCCCACCAGCCAACTGATCAGCATGAAGACCCCACCAATCAGCATAGGTCCCCAATAATATGTCATCATTCCTCCGTTCATAATAACTTGTTTTTATTCTTAATCTTTTCCGCCCATAAACTGCAGCATAAACAAGAATAGGTTGACGAAATCAAGGTATAAAGTTAATGCTCCCATGATGATCATTTTTTGCGCCATTTCAGACTGTGTACCCATAGTCAATGCCATATGCTTTAGCTTTTGGGTATCATAGGCAGCGAGTCCTGTAAAAATTAAGACACCAATTCCGCTAATCACATAAGCCATCGCGGCACTTTGCATAAACCAGTTAACGACCATTGCAATCACCAAACCAATCAAGGCCATATAGAGTATAGAACCCATCTTAGACAAGTCGGTTGATGTTCGGTATCCTACCAAAGCCATGATACCAAAGGTAGCAGCGGAGATAAAGAAAGTCTGGAATAAGTGCGCATCCGAATAAAAACGGAAAATATAACTGGTACTTGCCCCAAAGAAGATCGAGAAAGCAATAAACGTCAATAGGAGTCCATTCGAACTCATCTTATTTAGCCGAGCCGACATCAGAATCACCAAGGCAAGTGGTGATAGCATAACAATCCATCCTAAGAGTGTTCGAGAAACACCGCCTGTTGGGCTATATGTTATCAAAAGCGAAAAAAGTTCGTCTGACGTTCCAAAAACATAAGCCACTACCCCGGAAATTAAAAGGGCAATAAACATGTAGCCGAATACTTTTGACATAAAGGCTGAAACGTCTACTTTTTGCTCTGCTCCAGAGTATCCATCTATGATTTCGTAATCACTGTAATTTTCTTGATTCATTTGAATTATTTTAGTCAATCAAAATTAATAAAAATATAGTTCTAATTTTGTTAAATAACGTGAAGCAAAAACCCTTCCAATGGTTAGTTTCATGACAAAATGTCAAAAAATATAAAAATGATCGTAGTTACAGGAGCAGCAGGTTTTATTTCATCATGTCTAGTGAGTGAATTGAATCAACGTGGATTTGAGCAAATTGTAGTAGTTGATGATTTCTCCAAGACCGAGAAAGATAAAAACTTAAAGGGCAAAACAATTGTAGCTAAAGTTCAACGCGATCAGTTTTTTTCATGGGCAAAAAGTTTTGCCAATGAGATTGAATTTATTTTCCATTTGGGAGCAAGAACCGATACAACTGAATTTGACCGTTCTATTTTTGACGAATTAAACCTGAACTATTCCAAGGACATGTGGAACTTTTGTGTGGAAAACAATATTCCATTGGTTTATGCTAGCTCAGGAGCAACCTATGGTTTAGGTGAACACGGTTATTCAGATAGTCACGAAGTGGTTTCTAAATTAAAGCCACTCAACCCCTACGGCGATTCAAAAAACGACTTTGATAAATGGGCATTAAAACAAGAAAAAGCACCACCGTTTTGGGCGGGATTAAAGTTTTTTAATGTTTACGGACCCAATGAATACCATAAAGGAAGAATGGCTTCTGTTATTTTTCATGCCTTTAATCAGATTAACAAAACGGGGGGGATGAAATTATTTGCCTCTCATAATGAAGATTATAAAGACGGTGAGCAATTACGCGATTTTGTCTATGTCAAAGATGTCGTTTCGGTTTGTTTATTTTTAATGATGAATAAACCCGAAAATGGATTGTATAATCTCGGTACAGGACAAGCACGAACGTTCTTAGATTTAACTAAAGCAACATTTAGAGCTATGGGGCAGGTAGCGCATATTAGTTATGTTCCAACTCCAGAAGATATTCGCGATAAGTATCAGTATTTCACAGAGGCAGATATGACAAAATTACTGGCTGCAGGTTATGATAAACCTTTTGCTTCTTTAGAGGAAGGTGTAGCCGACTATGTCAAGAATTATTTGTCTGATCAGAAATATTATTAAATTTATGACATGGAGATCGTACAAGATGTGCAACAACGAATTTTTGATGAAATTAAAAAACAACTGCCAAAAGATGAGAAGATTGCGGCCGTTTTAATGAATACACTTTTTTTAAGTCAAGATGCCGTATACCGACGTTTACGAGGTGATGTTCCGTTAACGATATATGAAACCAAAACTCTTTGTAATGCTTACAATATTTCATTTGATGAGATCGACGCTTATAAAAAAGGAGTGGTCACTTTTAATTATTTACCCCTTGATCGGATCGGGCTGAATTTTGAATCTTGGTTAACAGGATTGAGGGATGGGCTCCAGCAAATCAAAAAATTGGAGAACACTAAAATGACGATGAGTATCAATGATACGCCCATTTTTCAGTTGTTTAATTTACCTCACCTTACGCGATTCAAATTCTTCTTTTGGGCAAAAACCTATCTCAAGATTCCAGCTTACGAGCATGAACTGTTTAAGCGCGAGAAAATCGATAAAAAGGTCTTGATGATCGGTATCGAGGCTCATAATATCTACAACTCCATCCCAACCACTGAAATCTATTCACCAGAAACCTTAAGAGGTACCATGCGTCAAATTCAATATTATTTGGATGCGCACCTTTTTGAGGATCCTTCCTATGCACTAGAATTGATTGATAATTTGATGGATCTGGTGCGCCACATGAAAGTACAAGCAGAGATTGGACGAAAATTCCCGCGTGGTAATGAAGCGCCATCAGCAGGAAACCCAATTGAAATGTATTTTAATGAGACCTACATTTCCGACAATACCTATTTGGTTAAGTCCGATTCTGGATCATTCGTCTACTTGACGCATAATATCATGAATTACCTCAACTCGACAGATCCGTATTATATCCAAGAATCAGAATTTGTATTGGAGAAACTCATCAATAATTCAAATTTAATTTCGCAGGTGAATGTAAAAGACCGTAACCGTTTCTTTGCAGAATTAGAAGGGAATGTCCGTGCTTTCCGCAATAAAGTAGAAGCACAAATTGGTGTATAATACAGCACGCATCCTAAAAGGATGGTGCTGATATCGTACGGTATTTCTTCACGCGAATTTGCTTGTCTTTCGGGTACTTAATCGTAAACGATAAACTAAATGTTTTACTCTCTCCAGGGTTGAGGTTAAATAACCATGTCAATTTCCCCGTTGTTTCATTGTATTCTGCTTCCGCAATTTCATTAATCGTTACAGAAATATCACTGTCTTGTGAAATGGGAACTTGATCGTAGAGGTTCAAACGTACGGGTATGTCGCGGTTGTTCTTGGCAATGATCTTATAGGTATAGGTATCCTTTCGATTGCTACCCACCACCTTTTTGTCACTATACTCTTGGATTAATTTTCGGGTGACCGGAATCTTCGCATCGCGACCAAAAGACAAACGTAAAGTGTCTTGAACATTGCTGGTGTTGATATAGGATTGTCCTACAAAAGCATCTGCATAATAAACACGCGTTGGACCAGGAACTAAGTCCAATTGCTCCCAACCAACAATATTGACCAATAAGAAAGCATCCTTATCTAATTTTGGAACTGCTTTATGCGAATAGGTGGCATCCAATTCATAAGCCGTAATTTCAACCAAATAAGGTTTAGCGTCACTCGGGATAGAATAACTTTTCTCAATTTCAAAGGTGGTGGATAATTGCGAAACTTCAATATTTTGGAAACGAATATTGGCTTCTGCGTTGCTTGTATTGGCATTGTCTGCAAATCCTTGATCAAATGACAAACCGTCCAAGTTTTGATTCATCTGCGGAGCGCTATTTTGATAATACTTTGTAAAAGCGCGGTTTTGTGGAACAACATATCCACCTTCGTAATCATCCGTTACTTGACTATTTAATGAAGCACGATTTAAATACCAAGGTTTTAACTCCGGAGCAGAGGCGGTGATATTGGGATCAGAAGTTGAAAGAAATAATTGTACCCCTGACCAATCATTACCGGTGTTATTATAAACTTTGGCTTTGTATTTGAGATTGATTTTTTCTGTGATATTACTCGTCATCAAATCGTAGTTGGCTTGCCATCCACAATTGGAAACCACGTAACGCAGGTCAAATTCCATGGTTTGATTAATCTCCGAATCAATGAGGATGATGATCTGATTGCTTTTAACCGTCTCTTTATAATTGAGCTCTGTCAATTGATTTTGATACCGCATCTTCTTCAAATTGTGGGTTCTAATCTCTTGGTCAAAGTCTGTCAATGAATTGTGAATTTCTAAAATCCTTTTTCGATAAAAAGAAGCCATGGCACTTAACTCTTCTACTGACAAATTCGCCTGCTCTCCTTTGATAGATCGATTTTGATCTAATAATTGCTTCTCAGCTTGAAAAGCTGCCTGCTTATTCATTAAACGACTGATTTCATCTTGTAGGATTTGGATAGAATCCTTTATCGTCTGAATTCTCGGATTTTGTTCAACAATATTGAGGTGGTCTATTTCAGAACTCACCGACACCAAATTGATCGGTTGATCACTTGAAAACTGAATACTCTTATCATCCGCAACCGTGCTAATCTTCGTAAAAACCAATTTATTTCTTCCCGCTTTTACCAGAACAGAAGCATGTCGGTGAATTTCACCACCCGTTAGAAAAACAGTAACGTCTTTTATTTTACTTTCAATGCGATGCTCGTGGATGTTTTGGCTAAATACTTGCGTCGAGCAGATAAAGATTAGGGAAAAAATCAGTTGTTTCATAATGCTAAGTTTAATATCAAAAAGGTCGTTTGAGCGTACAGTCTTATTAATCATTTATTAGAACTAAAGTTAAGATAATTCAGAATTGAATCTCACTAGAATGCGTCAATGTGGTTTTTGGGTGAGTGAAAGCTCATTTTGATACAGGCTGTATCTATCGCATTCATGCATATAAACAAAATTTCCCCTGCCGTTTGCACGACAAGGGAAATCTTTATCAACTGTAATAATTTTGATTATTCAATGATTACCTGGCCTGTTTTCTCTAGCTTTTCATTGACATAGAAAGAGTAGAGGTAGGCTCCGCTTTGATTACCTGAAAAGTCAATCGTTTTAATATGCTGACCTTCGGTACAAATAAAGCTATAAACCTCTTTGCCGGAAGCATCATAAATGATCACCAGTCCGTTGCTTTCTTCTGGCAATACATACTCAATCTGAAATACGCCTGTGTTAGGATTCGGGTAAAGCATCAATGGTAAGATGGCATTTTCACTCTCATCTTTCATTTGTGTACGTTGCTGACCACAAGCATAATATTCAATCGTATTGATATCTAAGATGCGCGATCCGAACTCGCCAAACTGTTGTTGCGTTGGAATGTGATAGAAACTAGTATCCATCCATACCGTGTCCTTGAACTCGGCTTCGACATAACCATAGTCAGTCATTCGAATTTCTTCATCCCATTCTTGTTTCCAATGATTCAGGTATTGCTGTTCTTTCTCATTCAGAGCACAAGATTCCGCATTGAGTAAAAGGAAAAGTGCAATATCTGTTTTCCCGAGTGTTTTGAATAAATGCGCCTTATCCATTTCGAGGTAAAAAAGTTGCTCGTAGTTCTGGTTATTAAATGGTACATTAGACATGGCATTTAATACATTGACATAAGGTTGAACACCCTGAGAAAAGCTACTTTGGTTCTGTTCTATTTGAATCTCACCTGTTGCGATAGCGTGTTGCAATGTTTGTTTCATCAAACTAACCCCATATCGTGCCAATGCTTCGTTTCTATGCGTCTTTTCAAAATCTGGGTATTGAATCAATACCTCTTCAAAAAGAGCCAATGCGTTTAGATCACTTTTTGTTGCGTCATAGACATTTGATGCCTGAACACAACTATTCAAGGCATTACTCAAGCTCTCCTGATTAAAGTTGTACGAAGACAAAACAGCTTCACCATCCTGATAAGGAGGCACCACTAAACCAACTCCAGCTATTAAATCATCTTCGCTGATCGGACATGGACCATCTTCAGGCGACCCCGTGTAAAAATTAACGGTTAATCCATCCACAATGGAACTCGTAACGTTAAAATCACCCGGTAAAGCAGCCGTATTGGCAACATTCCATCGATTAGATGAAGCGAGTAACATCGGAATTGCCCCACCAAGTGGATTGATCTGCAAGGTGCCTTTTATGATTGGTAAAGATCCAGCTTCATCGAAATAATTATATCCTTTGTTCAAGATTAGACCTTGCGCATTCCATAGACCAATATTCTCGCCAAATTCTGCTGTGTTTTTGACAAACGTATTGTATCCACCCTGTCCATTCGAGGATAGGTCAAGGATGCAATTATTATGCGCGATCGCTCCTGCTTTTCTGAAATTGGTAAAATCATTACAGCGCAGTATAGCTTTTCCGTCTAGTTTATGAACACCTGCATAAAGGTTATTAAAATCACAACTTTTAATTTCTACCGTTCCGTTAGAGTTGTCTATGACTCCGACAGTGGATAAATCACCATTAAAGCTCGTGTTGGAAATGTATGAATATTCAGTGGTGTTCTGGGCTGAAAATAGATAAGCTCCGGATCCATTAAATGTGGATTGTGAAATATTGTAGCCCTTACCTTTTACTTTTACAACGATTTCATCGGTATGATGATTGATGTCTGTCAAAGTCATATTAAAGGTACCCGTGTTTCGGTAATGCAAAGCGGCATAGATGGGAATATGATCAATTACAGCATTTGAAATATTGGTTTCATCAAAGGTGACCAAACCTCTATTGTCATAGGCTCCAACCATATGGATATTGTTGGCTGTGAATTCTGGGATACATACCAAACGACCATTCTTGGCAATTTCGACCTTGCCGCTTAAGAGCGCAACCCATTCTAATTTTCCATCTTCCTCTGCCCAGAAATCGGCATCCTCATCGATTATGAGAATCGGATCATCCTCACCATTTCCTTCCAATAAAATACGATTGTTTCCAGAGGTTAAAATGTGTTCTCCCCAATCTGAAACGCGAATTTGCCCACTTTGACTGGTACCCTTTACAAACGTAAACAAGGCATTTGGTTCCAATTGTAGATCCCCACCATCAAGATGTAATTCAGCAAAATCATCCTGCATCTTAAAAATTGCATCTTCTTCATAGATCATTTTGCCTCCCTCTTTTAAACGGATATAACCTGAATTAGCCAAAGTTCCGCCCGTTTTAATGATGAATTCACCGCCATCCTCGACAATGACTTTGGTGCCCCGATCAATCGTAACGTCTCCTTTAATAATCAATTTGGCTCCCGGTTTTATGAGTATCTCCCCTTTGTCGAGGTTGATTTGACCACCGTCTTCGACAGTGAGTTCTTTTGTGTTACAAATAACCAATCGTGATTCTATATTCAGTTCACCTCCTGCATTAATTGTGAATTCTTTGGTTTGAAATTTGTTTAATGCGATGTCCAATTCATGGTAATCATCAAAAAGCTGTTTTAAATCATACGAAGTAGATAAAGAAGAGCCTGGTAAGTCATGTTCCGTGCAGAAATCGAGAATACTTAATTGTTTGACAATTTCTGGATGGAGTTTAACATCACCTGAAAGGGCTTCATCTATTGTCATTTCTGCAGATCCGATTTCACCCTCAGATTCGGCTTCAAGTGCCGAGATGTCCTCCATGCTCGTTGAGCCGCAGAAACAATCATAGGTTTCTTCATATTCTTCAGCGATTTCGTCACCAAAAACGAGATAATACAGATTATGCAGGTATAAATAGTCCAGCGCATTAAACTGTCCGTCATGACCTTCACTGCTGTTTGATTCCGCTGCGTCATTCCATTTATATTCACCGCCCCAACCATCTGACCAGATAATCTGTTTATTGCCAACCACATCATTGCCGTCATCATCATAACCTTGCCAGCTTTGACCATGATATTTGAAACCACCGTAGAGTGGCATATTATCTAGAAAAGTTTGATACAAAGCCTTATCACCCCAAACGGGTTCAGTATCATTTAACAATGCGTGGATAAACACGTTTTGGTAATTTTTTGTGGCTATACCCCATTCAAATGCTTGCTCATCATTAAAGATTCCACTTGCTATACCTAAATTAAAAATGATGGTAGCATTGTAGTCACTTAAGGGCATGTTATCAAATGTGATTTCATTCGCTGGCCATGGGAGACCGTCCCATGAATCGTACACGCCCCCTGATGCATCTAACTTATTATTATCTGACCAATCAAGGAGAATCTCAGGATAAACTTCAGGAATGATCGAGTGCCATAAGGTTAAGAATAAATTTGTTGAGATTAACTTAGCTCCATCTCCAGTTTGATACAACTCAAAGTTGCTAGGGCCTTCATCATAAATCCAAGCGTTATCCGACTCGAAACGATTTACTTGTGCTTTTTCGGACATGGAATAAGATTCGTATAGGGCAGCTTGAAATTCAGCGTCTGTAGAAGAGTGATAGGCTTGGGCTTTTTTGTAACGTTTTTTCTGTCTTTTCATCACAAGTGAATAATCATTTCCCAATAGTTTATTTCCAATAATGGAAATTGGATACGCTGTTGCGATTAGCTCTCCTCCACCATTTCCTACTGGCCAACCCCATTCATCTAAAAGGTAATAATTATGCTCATATGCATACGTAATCAACCGATTTGCAATCTGTAACGCTTCATTCTTAATATTCATTACTGGTAATTCCGGGTCAGGCTGAACATACTCATCATCCCCAATTAAATGATTGATAACGGTAATCCCCACCAATAATGAAGTCATTTGGTCTAAGCTGGGTGTGGAATGATCATCCGTTTCATACCTTGAAATATTACCGCCTTCATTTAAGCGTGCCGTATTATTGGTAATGTACCGATCCCCCTCATTACAGCCACAATCCATTTTTTGACCTGACCAGTTGTCCCACATTAGCTCTCCGGCATCATCGCGTAAATAAAAGCCGTTTAAGTTTTCGCCTTTGACAACAGGTAATTGATTGTCATCGATACCGGAAATAAATAATTCTGCTTTCAAATCAGATCGGTTTATCGCATTGAGTGCATAGTACAATTCATTCAAAGTACTTGTATAATCCTGGTTCCGTTTTTTGAGCAATGCATATTCCGTTGCCAAAAAACCAATATAATGGCCTTGAAAGATCATGCCATCTCCCCAGCGCACGGTACCTTTATTTGGGCCGTCCCCGGCATTATCTTTGCAGGCGATTGGCCGTCGCGTAGCAATCGGGATACTTTCTCCCTCGCTTGGTCCAATTTTTATAAAATCCCGACGGAAATTATTCCGGAATTTCCAATATTTTTTTTGATTGAGATCATCCGTTTGTGCGAAAATTATGGCACAAAACATGAACATAACGCTCAACAGCATTACCTTTTTCATAAGTTTTGATTTTTAGTTTATTTATTTAGCTGGGAGACTGAATAATGAATAAGGTTCCAGACCTGATTACTGTCGATGAGTTCTTTTCGAATCAGGCCAACGTTGGCCGCATAATAGTGAATGGTAGGTTGCGACTCTTCGATCAATGTGTGATCTTCTCTAATTTTTATAACTTCTTTAAATTGAGATTCAGCTATTTCATAGGTATAGAAAGTTGAATCGATGTGAATGTAGCTGCCAACTATTGAAGCTCCACCATTGTTTGGCTGAGAATAACCTTCCATAGGATAAAAAAGGAAGCAGTATGATTCACCAACATAATCACCTGATTTAGTTTTAGCTTTTTTTACAGAAGTGGATCGGATCGATTTTTTCACCAAATTATCATCACCAACAGGAATTGCAGAACTCGTCCACTGAGGGTAGTTATACCCATCATACGAGCTATTCAGTATCGTTGAAAACTGGTAAGAACCCGTATCCGACCATGACGAGGTTACAATCAATGTATCCCTTTGACCGGTATTTTCTTCTTCATAGACCCATCTGGAGCCTACGTCAAAATAAAACCAATCTTTCACCATTCTGATATCCACACATTCGTCGGGGTACTGTTCACAGAAAGGAATCTGATCATCCTTTCGACAAGCCCATAATAATGGTAAAGCCATTAATAATAATGTCCACTTTTTCATACTTCTTATTTTTTGGGTTAATGAATTTCTCAATTCATTCATAAACCAAAAATAGTTTATTTTAAGCCAAAAGGCAATTCAGCCAAGGCCCGTTAAGTCACGTTTTTACTACGCGGTTAATGCCAATAAAATGTAAGTAAGAGCAGTTTTGGGTTTTCTTTAACGATAAGCGCTATGCTTTTTATCGTTCGTGTAGTAATCTTAATTTAAATTTTTTAAAATCTCAGTAAATAATGAGTATTCGGTTTGGGATATTTAGTATTCGGTTTTTGGGCTATTCAATATTATTTATTTAGCTGGGAGACTGAATAGCTGATTAGATTCCAGACCTGATTACTGTCAATTAGTTCTTTCCGAATGAGGCCAACGCCGTTTGCGTAGTAATGTATTGTGGGTTGTCCTTCTTCGGTAGTAGAGTGGTCTCCTCTTACCTTGATAACATTGACAAACTCTTGGTCTGTCAATTCCATTGAAAAGAATGTTGAGTCTATGTATAATATATTATCCGTTATGGCCGCCAAACTGTTGTTTGGTTGTGAATATCCTGCTATAGGATAGAATACAAAACATGTTGATTCACCAACATAATCACCGTCTTTCCCTTTTGACCGCTTTACGGAAGTTGATCTTGTTGACTTTTTTACCAACTTATCATCCCCATAACGTATGGCGCTATTTGCCCAACAGCGGTAATAGTACCGGTCATAAGAACTAAAAACACGGGTTGTAAACTCAAACGAACCTGTATCCGACCATGACGAGGTCACAATGACCGTATCCCTTTGACCGGTATTTTCTTCTTCATAGACCCATCTGGAGCCTATGTCAAAATAAAACCAATCTTTCACCATGCGGATATCCACACATTCGTCAGAATACTGTTCACAAAAAGGAATCTGATCATCCTTCTGACAAGCCGTAAGCATAAATAGGCCAATGGCTACTAATGTCCACTTTTTCATACTTCTTATTTTTTGGGTTAATGAAAAGGTGTGGGGCTAATAGACTTCAATATTAGACGATTTTTACCAGATTATCAAGCGGCTTCTTGTGAAAATTAGTGTTTAAACCCAAATCTTAGACCCCTCCGAACAGTTC
>JACKZZ010020849.1_pt1 | contig 19562 bp, 11 predicted proteins | sample 8027871 | NCBI WGS metagenome assembly JACKZZ01 (sample SAMN15724774, study PRJNA655200) | protist metagenome | isolation source: fluorescence activated cell sorting (FACS) single amplified genomes of... | place: USA: West Boothbay Harbor, Gulf of Maine | collected 2000-07-19
TTCTTTCAATTCACCTTCCGGCTTTCTTTCCTCCTCTTCCCGCTTCTCTTTTTCTTTTTTCAAACGCTCTGCTTCCAACAACAAACGTTTTCTCTCCGCTTCTTCCGCTTCTAATTTTTCTTTCCGCTTTCTTTCTTCCTCTTCCTGCTTCTCTTTTTCTTTCTGCAAACGCTCTGCTTCCAACAACAAACGTTTTCTCTCCGCTTCTAACTTTTCTTTCCGCTTTCTTTCCTCCTCTTCCTCTTTTTGTCTTTCTTCTTTCAAACGTTTAAACATATCCTCCTTCATTTTTGCTTCCATTTCTTTCATTTTCTGCTTCATTTGCTCCTCCATCTCTTTCTCTTTCTGCTTCATTGCTTCCTCCATTTTACGTACATGCTCTGCTTCCCTTGCTTTGCGCATTTGATCATCATCTGTTGTTTCTGTTCGTTGAGATGCCATTCCAACGCCATCCCACTCCCACGCACTGCCAACTTTATTTACTACATCGGCAAATGTCGGGCGGGCCATGTATTCATCAGCCCAACATTCATTCATGACAGTTACACACGATGTTCCATATGCATTTGCCATTTTCTGATCATTGTATTCGGGTCGTTTTCCATGCGTTACTTTTGATTCCAACTTTCGCCGTGTCTGTAAAACATTAAAATATAAAAATTATCGTGTGTTAGTGTTGGAATTATTTTTCCATTGTGCAAAAGAATGCAAGAGAGTACATCTTACGGAGAAAGAAAAAAACTTACCAAACCTTTCCATGGAATTTCACGAGTTAGTATTTCATACATAGTAATGGCAAACGAATATACATCACACTTCTCATCATCTTCTTCCTCGTCGTATATTTCTTCCGGCGATAACCATGCTACTGTGCCGCCACTGCTGTGTGAATTCAACGACGATGTGTGCGTCATTAATGTTTCTGCTTTGGATAAACCAAAATCACATACTTTTGCACGGTAATTTGCGTCCAATAAAACATTTGCCGCTTTTAAATCACGATGGTGTATCCCTTTGGAGTATAAATATTTCATGCCAAAGGCAATATCAGCAATGAGCCCAAGCGCCATTTTCTTCTCTAGCGGGGTTTGGGGATCTTTGCTCAACATTTTGCGTAAACTACCATTTGCAGCATACTCCATCACCAAAACAAGCTTGCTCTCCAATTGTGTAATAACACCATACACTTCAACAACTCGCCGACTACGCGCGCTGCACATTATTGCAAATTCTTTTTGAAAACTCGCGTACAATTTTCCTTGTTCCGGAACAGACATTCCCCCAGTTTCAATTATTTTACCCGCATGCTTTTCCCCGTCGTAACGTATCATGTACACCTTGCCAAAACTGCCTTTCCCTAAACAATGTTCAAAATTAAAAAAATCAACATCATCTGGCAATATTTCATTGCGTAATGTATTTGTTTGAATAAAATCTTTCGCACGCTCGTGGTCACTTTTTTTGCGCAGTATGTTCCGGATATCATTTGTACCTTTTAGCACCGCATTTCCTATGTTATGATTTTGTTGCTGTGCACGTAACAGCTGCTGCTGTATTGCATCAAGTGCAGCTACCAATATTTTTTTGTCCTCGTTACTTTTTGCATGTGCCAGTTCACGATGCTTTTCCATTAGCAATTTAAGTCCATCTAGCTTCATGCCTTGTACCTTCAACGTGCCACCAACGCTGGCAAAGTTTTGCAACAATGTCATCTCCATATCCGCTCGATTGCTTTCAGATGTATCGGTCTTGTCCTGCAACGCCTCAAGCGTTGCAAACATATCCTTCAGCCTCGACTGCTCTAAATACTCAATAATTTTACGATTTTGCGCAACGTTCACGGAGCCTAAATCTGCCTGTAAAATATCAATTGCATTGGTCAAATTAATGTTCAATTTGTCGTATTCCTTATGAAATGATACACCGCCAAGCAAACGTTTCCCCTTGCTTTGTTTCGAATACGTTTCAACTAGCTGTTGCAGTGCTTGCAACTCTGTATACAGTCGGTTCAATGCGTCAATATGGTCCTTCGTAAATGTATCTTTTCTTGGAAGATTAGAATACTCGTGTGCACATATACGAATGATGGTTTCAATGCCTTTGCAACGGTCTGCAGCGCGTTTGCATTTTTTTTGGTTCCTATTTTCTACAAGTGCAATTTCGTATATTGTACTGCAAACAGTGAAAATAGCACCGATTATAGGCGTGGACTTCATTACCGTGCTTATGGCAGGGCCAACTAGATTCCCAACATCTTTTCCAGTTTCAAGCGTGGACTTCAGTGCCGTACTTATGCCAGGGCCAACTAGATTTACGACCTCTTTCCCAGTTTTAAACATGGCACCCGCGGTGCCCCGCATCGTATTTGAAACGTCTTTTGCAGTGTTCCTTATGGTATTTGAAACGCCCAGTGTTGGCATAGACTTTATCGCATTATTTATAGCAGGGCCAGCTTGATCTATAACATCTTTTCCCGCCTCAATGGTTGTATTGGCAGTGTCTCTTACGGTGTTCGAAGCGCCCTTTGTTGCATCCTGGACAAAGTTCGACATAATTTTGTGTATATGTGTGTAGATGTAATATAACTACAACGCAATGCAGTATATGTTGTGTAATCTGAAGACAGGTGGTATTCGAAACGTTTATATAATATAAATACAATTCAATGCAGTTGCAGTAGAAATATGTAAAAGGTTGGTAATTGCTGATACTTGATATTGTCACCACGCGTTCAATGTTCAATGCAGCAAAACAATGTAAAATATAATAATAAATATAATATATAATAATAATATATAATATAATATATATATAATAATAAATAATATATATACATAATGTACAATGTACAACAATGCATTAATTATTATATCAATTATTATTATTATTATTATATTAGTATATAGTTATCATTGTTATCAGTAGTAATAGTAATAGTGGGTTGGATGTTGGATGGCTCATGGCTCATGGCTCATGGCCTGGATGGCTCATGGCTCATGGTCATTATATTAAATGTACTTATAATACTTATATCTTATATCCAATGGCAATAAATTGATAAATGTGTTCATTCATTCATTTATTTATTCATAAAATATTATTAGTTTTTTGTTTTTTATATTTACTGAAATTGGCACTTCTTTGCCAGATTGCATCCCGTTGTTGTGGCTTTTCCCAAATTAAGATGGATCATGGCTCCTTATACTTAATAAATACCCAAAAATGGCGATAAATTGATAAATGTGTTCATTCATTCATTTATTTATTCATAAAATATTAGTTTTTTTATATTTACTGAAATTGGCACTTCTTTGCCAGATTGCATCCCGTTGTTGTGGCTTTTCCCAAATTAAGATGGATCATGGCTCCTTATACTTAATAAATACCCAAAAATGGCGATAAATTGATAAATGTGTTCATTCATTCATTCATTTATTCATAAAATATTAGTTTTTTTATATTGACTGAAATTGGCACTTCTTTGCCAGATTGCACCCCATTGTTGTGGCTTTTCCCAAATTAAAATGCTTCAGTTGATAGACACAAACACAACACATTTATTTATCATTTTTTATACGAATCAACTCCAATTCTCAAAGACGGGGGCGATGGATGTGTCGCTCTTATTATATAGTGTGTTGAAATGATTATGACAATATTTTGTTACTCTTTCCTCATCGAGACAGTTGACAATGTATTTTATACCTTACTCACATAAAAAGCTGCTGTGTCACAGTATTAAATGAGTTACCATTAAAAAAAGCGGCTTTTTTGTTTCAGTAAATTTGATACAAAATTAATTATTAGTGATTATAATATAATATATTTTAAAGAAACATTATGAAATATAAGGAGTCACTATTGAAGTTTGTTTTGAAAGGCATAATAATGTTGATTTATATTTTTTTACAAAAAAAGATAATACGCACATATAATAATAATACACATACATATACTTAGTGTGTTAAAGTGTAAAGACACACATATATATATTTGATGATCTTTTAGAAATTATTAATTTTCAAACGCTACACACACACACAGTTTTGCAATTTAAACAAAGTAGACAGGTTAACAAAAATTAAATTCTTGGAGTTGCACCGTATTCAACTAATAACGTAACAATGTCGTTTCGCTCCATACGTTTTGCCAATGCACAACAACTTTCACCATCGTCATTTTTTTTACCCGTTTCGGCAGCAAATGATAGCAATAATCGTACACAATCAATATGGTTATTTCTAATTGCTAAATGTAACGGCGTGTTTCGTTTTTTCCCTTCTCCAACGTCTAGATCATCATCGTTGTCGCATAACAGCTGCAACACTGCTTCAGAGCCACTCTCAGAGGCACAATGTATTGGACGCCTTCCATGCGAATCAGTTATGTTCATTTTTGCATTAAACAGCAGTAACGTAGACGCGCAGTTTACTTCATTTAACGACGAACATACATGTAACGCTGTTGTACTCCCGTGTCTGTACGCGATATAATAATGTTAAAGGTTAGATGAATACAAGGAAAAACAAAAAAATCAAGATATTATTGGAGAATACGTCTTGACGTTGACTATATAAATATATACATCTACAAAACTACTTACGCCATTGCATTCACTTGTGCCTTATTTTGAAGCAGAATTTTGGCCACGGTTTCTTGCCCATGCTCCACTGCTACATGCAATGGCAGCCTCCCAATTGTATCGGCTGCATTTACATTTGCATCTTTATCTAACAGCATTTGTACAATCATTTCATACCCACCGGCACATGCAAAGTGCAACGGCGTTTCTCCCCGTTCGTTGCACAATTTTGCATCCATGTGATCTCGATACAAATATTCCCGTACTAAATCGGTATCGCCATCACGGCATGCTGCTAATAATTTACGGTTACCTGCTTGCCTATTGCTTTCATTTGGACTGTTAGCACCAGCTAGTTTTGGTCTATATCCACCAGGTGGCGACTTTGCTTTTTCTAATAGCTTTAACTTTTCTTCCATTGAAAACGCACGTCTCATATGGCGTTGTATTTTCGTACAAACGTTTGTTTTTCGATTGGTATGCTTATTAGATGGGTGCACTAAATTTACTCGCCGTGGCGTTGAACAATATTGGTCCATTCTCAATTTCATTACTGTATTTCTTGCTTTGTATTGTCGATATGCACATTGAACGCAGATGGATGCATAATGTTTACGCTTCTGTTCTTTCAATACGTTTAAAAATTCTCTTGCCTTGTGTGACCGGTATGTATTTTGTATTCTTACAACGTTATTTAGCAAACGCATTTTTTCTACCCGATTTTTACACAACATCATTCTAGCGTATGATTGCAGTGTGATTGCAGCAGGAATTTGTACTTGCAAACAATATTTTTGTGCTATTCGCAAATACCATTTTTGAATTGTTATGCTTTTTAACCATTGCTTTTTAAAAATTCGTTGGCGTGCAGCTTTTAAAACAAAACGTCTTATTATATTACGTGCCATTGCATGCTGGTAAGCCTCTTCCAAAATTTTCATATGGTATTGGTGACGTTCCTTTAAGTGTCTTAACTTTTTCTTGGCAATATATTGCCGGTACAATGTTTGAATTTTAACTGCCATTCCATGCCGTCGCATAATTTTCACAATATTTTGACGTCGCTTTACAAAATCATCCAGTGAGCGTTGCGGCGGTGGACCAGACGGTGGGGATGGTAGCATCGAGCGACGATGATGGTTATTATGCTTGTGATGCTTTGGCGTAGCATGTTTTTGCCTGCCAATATGGTTCTTCTTCTCTTGCGGTAACGAATGACGTAGTTTATGGTGCGATGGGTGAAGGGTGTGGCTATGATGTATTTCATCTTTTGCTTGTTGTTTGGCTATTGCGTGCTCCAGTTGGGGCATTACTTGACTTTGCTGGTTTTCCATCTGCTTTTTTTGACGAATAATTTGCATCTCTGTTTCATCTTTACCAATTAAGTCAATATGGCCCAACGCAACTTGGCATAGTTGGAACACTTTGCTCATACTTGGCGGCGATGCATTGCGCGCAACAATGTTGTTTCCGCCAATACCAGTACTGTTTAAGCGTTCTTGATATTGTGCTTGCGATTGTACAAATAACAATTGATCTTTCAAATCCTCCACCGTTCGCGACAGACGTTGTATTTTAACATCGGAAGGTGTTCCAGGGTTCTTATTGTTGTTGCTACTACTGGTAACTTGATGTTTATGTTCATATAAACTCAACGCATCATTTGGCGCACTAATAGCACTGCGGCTAGATTGTAAACCGATCAACGATGGTTGATGATTTGACATTGTTTCACTATTTGCATGATTGTGATGGTGGTAGTGGTGACCGCGATGATCAAAATCCCGCGGCGTTTCATCATCATGTTCACTGCTGCGGCACGTACTTGTTGGACTGCGTCGTGGGCTACTTTCACGGCTGGTGCTTTTGTTACTGCTAGCAGCACTACTATTTGAAGGGCTGTAGCGATGATCGTCTTTGTGGTATGTGTATTTTTCAACCATTTTACTTTTAATTCGTTTTGGTTTTTTCCCTGGGTAATTACGGGAATTGTGAGTATTGCTACTGACAAATGAAACAAAATGCCCACCATGATTACCATTTTTGTATACTCGCCGTTCTTCATCTAATATAACACGCTCCGCAGTAAAAAATGGCGCACGATCCCCCCATAATGCATCCGTTGTCAATAAAAATGGATTTCGCATCAATGCCAATTTAGGTTTTAAACTCAATACAATACCTTTAAAATCAATTGTCGTCTCGTCGTTCTCCTCTATTTTCCCCCGATTAAAATGGGTTGTATTGCTCTGCGCTAAAAAGTCTAAACTGGATGTTATATGTACTAAATAATTCACTTCACCATGTTCGTTGGCACTCTGTTCACGGTTAACATTGTGGCATCCTTGTTTTATTTTCCACAGAAACGGTGGTGGGTTGACATACTCGTTTGCACTGACATTGAAGCGATTTAACGTTTTTTTTTCCAACAATTGCTTTCTCCAGCTTTCAATAGACGCTACAACTTCTAGCGTTAAAATTTGTATTTCACCAATTAAATTCTCAAACGAATCGATCGTAATTGTGGGGTTTGGCATTTTCATCAAACCATGTTTTGCATCTGACAATGATTTAATAAACATATAGAAATCTTTCACTTTTTGTTCACGCCGCTTTATGCAACGTTTTACATGTTTTTCAGCAGCATCAGTGGAGGATAAATTAAATTGCTTATTACTAGATTTTGCACCACCACATTTTGCACCCCCCTTTGCCCTTCGTGCTGGCGCGGAAGATGGTCGCTTACCACTTGTTTTATGTTTCATTGAATCCATGAATTTGTCATATTTGCTAACTCGTTCCATTAATTCATTTGCAAGTTTCATAGCTTTCGTTGCTGGTTTTAAATCCTTGTTGCCACCTGGGCCGTTGTAAGAAGTAAATTTCTCACGTTTAAAACGTGGTTGTGCCATTTGACTTAATCGTCGCTGTTTTTCTTCAAGTTTTTTTCGCTGTGCCGCTGATAGCGGTCTTTTACGTTTTATTTTTTGAAATTCAGCTGGATGTTGAAATCCTAGTGTTTTCATTCTTTCCTCTTCTACAAACTTACGCCTAACTTGGCGTGGCTGCGATAATTTCGATACACGCGCATTGGCTTTTGGTATTGAGTGCACATCTTTCCTTGCCATAATATTATGGTGATGCCCCAGTGTATTTTCTTTGTACTCTAGACGCGCTTTTGTTGCTTTCAATGCAGTTGCGGATCGTTCCCAGGGTCCTAATACTTTTTTTTTTTCATGGTTGTTATACTTGTTCATATTGGTTCCATTCGGGTTGTTATGCCTAACAGCAGCTGCAGATTGCGGGCGTTTGTGTTTATGCTTCTTTGCCCTGTTGGACGATGATGTCAAATTTAATTTTGGTATTACAATATTAGAATTGTGACTATCTATATTTTCTTTTTCCATTATATGTTTTTGTTCCTCCTCATACTTATGGTTCCAGTAATACGCTTTTGCTTTATTCGATATTTCCGTATTGTTACTACGTGTACCATTTGCAGGGCGTGACGCTGCTGCAGAGAATGGCCTTTGTTTACTTTTATTTTTCTTCACAACAACATTTATTTTTGCGTTTGGATTGTATATATTGCCATTATGCACACGATTTGGCTCGTCGTCTTGTTCATCAACAAACAATAATTGGCGTGTTACACTTGGAGACAAATGCCTGTCTTTAAATTCCTCCATATGTTGTATAGTTTCAGTTATAAATTGTTGATTTGAGGTGATTGACGTTGGATTATACCTCTGACTCACATTATAATCATTTGGGTTAAAATCCATGATCTGTTACGATTGCACGCGTATACGGTATCGGTTTCGTTCGTTAATCAGCTAATATAATGTGGTTTCGTTCGTTAATCAGCTAATATAATGTGGTTTAAATCAAATCAACAGTAAAAGATTTAAGTTTTATCAAAATACGTTTGTAGGTACTATGATAGGCACTAACAATATTTCTTTGGCGACGTTTGATGAAGAATATGTTTTTCAATGATGGTCTTCCAACGACAAGTAGGTTCTAACTATGCCTGGTGTTTGCTGCGAGCACGTATATGTAAAGCGTGCGAATGACTAGGTGATTGATGAGTTGGCTTAACATCCACCGGTAACTATATGTATGCACGTGCACAGTAAATGGAGAAGCAGTGTTGGGTTGGCATGTACATGATGTACTAAATGTGTCACATGGGGCATGAATTTGTCATAAATACTGTGTCACAATAACAATATAATAATAATAATTTATTTAACTGTTTTTTATTATGTATTTTTCATACATTTTTTTCTAACGTCTTTTTACAGTTTGCTTCCCTTTTAAACGTGTTTTCGTAGTCTAATTTTCCATTGAAGTACAACAATTGGACGTTCTCCATTTTTTGTTGCTTTCAAATATACACTGTGATGCATGTTAATTTGCGTTGTAAAAATATGGCTCAACTGATAGGGATGGATGAAAATTTGTACTTGAATAAAAAAGAAATAACAAAAAATGTAATTTGTTCGTCTAGTCTAATTGTCCTTTTAAGTAACGGTGATAGGCATGTTACGTCTTTCAAATAGCACCACACAGCATTGACAGTGTGGACATATTGTTTTGTTGTTCGATAAATTTTTAAATCTAAAATTGTTGACGTGCGATCTTTTCAAACATGTCATCACTAACAAGTACATCTGTCCTATCAAAAAGTAAACAATGGCATTTTTTCATTTCGGATTTCGTGAGATTCGAGATTTATGAAAGATCGATAATTGTAAAATACAATGGTAATTCAATAGTAATGGTAAAAAAATAATAATAGTAATTAGTAAGTCATAGCAATAGTTAATAATTATAACCCGGCGTGTACAATTATATTTATTTAAATTATGTTCGGATATTTAATGATATCAAACTTTATAAATAATTAAGTTTTGGCTTTTGGGTTAAATATAAGTACAAAATAGACTACATCACCATGATAGCATCTTCGTTTAGAGTAATATTTCCCCATTGTTATACGAGTTAAACATATTGGATACGGAACGCACAACAGGCACACTATGTAATTATGAGTAATCATTACTACACCCCCTCTTCTTATATATATATATATATATATATATATATGCATGCTTCTCGCATTGGATATACGATATATATATGTACGAAGTGACATTGACATTCCAGAGCACCTCATACGCCGATTCAAGTACAGCAACATTAATACAAAATACACACGCGCGCGCAATCATTCACGCCGCCAGTTGCTAAGTAGAACGTTCTATATATTCGTACACAAATCATTGATCCACCCGGTGGTATTTATTTGATTTGAAGAACATATACAGACATATATACATATATTATACAATTACAGGCGGCCACTAATAAAACATTTAATTTCAAGAACGCAGAGTCATTGCATTTATACGCGTATACATACAGTTATATATTGGACAGTAATAGACGTATATAATTCTTTACGTTACCCACTTATACTTCTCCCCCCTTTTTTTACAATAGCAACGAAGCATAAAACCAAATCATGGGGCGTAAAAAAATATCAATTAAAAAAATAGCTGATCCACGTAATCGTGTTGTTACATTTAATAAACGGAAAGCTGGTTTAATAAAAAAAACAATGGAATTGTCATTACTATGCGATGCAAAAATTGCGTTAATTATTAACTGCGAAGGTAAAATTATGCAATATTGCTCGGAAGAAATCGATAAATTTTTACTTGATTTTTCGGAAGCAGGTGAAGCAGATGAAAGTTACACCAATACTGATTACAGCAAAATGTTCGAAAATGGTGGAACTGGTCCTGCACCAACCCAATTAAATGTAAGTTCATCTAGTTCCAGTTCAAAACGATCATCGTCTACAAAAACACCTGATGATGTGTTAAGAAAATTAAAAGAAGATATTGCTATGAAAGCACGAATTGAGAAGCAGCAACAAGCGATTTTGATGTTGCAGCAGCAGCAACAGCAGCATCGCGTACTACAAATGCAAGCGCAAGGTGGTGTAATGGGTATGAATCCTATGTCAATGTCCATGCCCGCTGGCTATGGTGTCACGCACCCGCACCAAATGCCAAACATACTATCCATGCCGATGAATGGTGCAGGTGGTGGGCTAGGGTTGCGTAATAACCCAAGAATGTATCAAATTAGTAGCTCTGCCGAAGTGGTGAAAAATATGGATAGGAAAGAAATATCCAATATTGCAGAACAACTTGTACGTAATAGCTCAGATAACCCATTTGCAGAGTTGCCACAAATTAATGTTACTATTGCAGATGATGCAAACAACAATAAAGGTGGTGGTCCAAACAATACTGGTAAGGGCCAAACAAGTGAATTGACACCACCTGGGAATGCTTTATCATTAGGGTTAGGGCTACCAGGTATGGAAGGAGAAAAAGCCATTGCCGAGGATGATGCAAATGGCAATCGTAATGCCAATGGTAGTAACAATGATAGTAATATTAATAACAACAATAAAAACGGTACAGGCAAACGTAAAGGAGATATGAATCCTCCATCACCACTAAACCATTCAAAACGACTGAAAAAATAAAGGGTATTGCGCGCGTAATATCCCCAAGATCATTTCATAACTATTTTCAACCATTTACTTATACAAAACATTTGTACCCAAAACAAACTTGGCACGAGTATAAAAATGTATGATATGATATCTCAAGTAAGCTTACTTAAGTTATCACATACGAGTATTTTAAAAAAAACAAAATTTAATTTACTATATTTAAAGTTATTTCATATTTCAGTAACGTGTGCATATTCTAATATATGATATTAATATTAATAATAATAAATTAATGCGCGTATTAATTTTATTTTTATACTCGTACCCTCATGATAGATAATGCCTACCTCGCTCTAAATTTTAATCTCTCATCATTCATCATTATCTCTCCAATCTTCTTTTACTTCGTATTTTTTTTAAAAGCTTCATTTCTAACGCGATGTTTTTAATTGTCCATTTTATAACCTCACATAAATACATTTGCTCACACTACACATGTTAAATTTTAAATTTTTCACGCAAAAATACTCCGCAACGCTTTCAATTCACTTTGTAATCGCTTAATGACTACCTGGTATTTTTTAACTTTTTCATCCGTCGCTGCATGTATTTCTTCTACGCGTTCCGCTATAATTTTTTCCCATTGAGCATTTAACCTCTTATTTGTTTCTCGTTCTTTTAATAATGCCTCTTCGCTTTTTCGTACTCGCCGCCTCAATGATCGTTCCATCACAACATTTACATCGTCGTTGTCAATAAGTTTTTGCAACTTGGTATTTTCGTTTTTAATTGTTGATAATTCATCACGTAAGTGATCAATTTCCTTGTTTAAACGACGTTTTATATTACTTATTGATTCACTACTTTCATTATGTTGTTTTCTTAATCTATTGTTTAAATCTTCAATTGTTAATTTGTATTCATTTTCTTTCATCTGCAGTTCGTGTAATTGCTCATGTTGTTGTTGGATCACATTGGTTTTATTATTAATATCATTGATGTATTTCTTTAGTTCTTTGTTTTTTTCACTAACACTTCTTTTTAAATCATCAATTGTTAATTCTGATTTTGTTATTTGATTGGATAAATCTGTATGCGTCGCGATATTGTGCATTTTTAATTCCTTCAACATATCAACACAACGTCTGTAATCTTGTTTTAAATCATTGTATTTATTGTACAGTGACCTAACTTCTGCATTTATTGCAAATTTTAATTTTGTATTTTCACTGTAACCATTTGTTGTTGTTGCCGCTCCTGTTGATGTTGTTGCCATCGTGTCAATGTAATGTGCCAACCGTTTGTATAGTGCCTCCATTTCATCATCGTCTGCTTTTTTTCTTTTGTTATCCACCGCCATATTCATAATTTATTATATTCTTATTATGTAGTCAAATCGTATTTCTCCTCTGTACCTTTACGTTGGAATGCTAATATAGTTTGTTTATCTAATTTTGATAAATGTTCAAACCCGTCAACTGCTTTTTCACCTTTTACAAAGACAATATTTGCGTCGTTCCAATCGGTTATATATCGCAAGGAATGAAATGAATCTTGAACGTTATACACAAATTTATCTTGTAAATGTTTTGGTATATGTGGAAAATTACGCGCAATACGATATGCCCGCCGATACAGACGTAGCACTTTTGCCTGGTATTCTTTATTAAAAATAACCTTCCTTGTTGACATTTACGTGCTGGTGTTACTTTCTTCTTGCTTCTTGAATGACGGCTATTGTTGTTGCTTACTTGGACTTTTTTGTATTTTCTTCTTCCTCTTTTTTCTCTGCCTCCAAACCAACCTCAGAGACAATCCACGTAACCAAACTAAACAAGCAGAACGTCAACGCACCTAATATGTATATATGCTGATTTCCGAGGCCTAAGTAAGTTGATATGGTTAGAATATAAATATTTAGATAGACCAAATGTATATATTTTTTCTGTATGTTTATATACGTACCTTGTGAATATAATATTATTAATAATATTAGTAAGCCAATTGTTGCAAATTGAAATAGTCGATAAATAAATACAGGTGTCCCAGGTTCAAATAATGCCTTTTGCATTGCACACAGTGGGCTGTATGTTGTATACTTGTATATGATTGCTACACGACCTCGTTGCTACCACGAACAAAAGCAATATGAATGTGTATTCAATGTTGATATCTATTTGAGCGTTTCAGCTATGTAAGGCAGACTTCTTGCAGCTTGCAGCGTGTTTTAGCAAACAACGAGAAAAATGATGATTATACGCCACTAGTTATTTCTAAGGAAGTGGAAAACAGTCTATCGACAAAAAAGTAATAGTCACTTTAAATATAGATCCTACTTTATATACTTTCATTGTAAATTAAGTCTACGTAAAAGTTAGACTTAGTTTACATATTATATATATGACAATAACTCCTTAATTGCGAGAGTGGAATCTATATTACAATAAATATAATAATAATGCAATTATTATACGATATACAAAAAGTTATTAAAGGAAAGATAACAACTTATGTTAAAAAAAATAAAAATTATGGTTACTATTTTTTAAGTACAAATATAAACACAATATGTAAATGATGGATTGTGTTAATATATTAGTATATCAAATTTCATGCCTATCAGTTACATCATCAATAATAATAAAAAAAAGGATAAAAAAAAACACGAACTCTTCTCAATATACATTTTACTTACACTGATGTGTTCGTGTGTTCTGAATCTTCTTGAGTTTCAGTTTAGTTGTTTCTATTTTGCAACATATGTTCCCAAACTTCTCTTTTCCCACCACGATTTAAATTAAACTCAAACAATTCAGCATTTGTCATGTTGTCGTATTTTGATTCCAAACTAGTGTCCCATGTAATACGTATCTGTGTTGGTGAGTCAATATGAGCTGTCATATCGCAATTTGCATCTTTCACTTCTGCCGACCAATTGATTTTCTCAGTACAATCTTGTCCATCGCATTCAGCAACAATATCTGTAAATGTTACGACGCCATCGGAGGGGTATGCCGAACACTGCCAAGTCTTTTCGTACACTACATACGGCACAGTGTACTTCTTCCCGTCCTGGCATTGTACAATCTGCTGCGATGTGTCTCCCGTTGCAACGTTTGTCTGCGTTAAGTTGTAAGCATCTTGATCTTTTAAATAAGTTAGCACTCCATGGAGTTGATCACCAGCATTAATTGACATTTGTCTGCTATTGCTATTGCGGGTAGGAGACCATTGAAAGTACTCCGTGTAGAAGGCCCACCCGCCCCCTAGCCATGGATTTACTGGCTGAATCAAGTTCAAGTTATCACTTGGGTCCATTCCAAACCACGGAGAGTAAAATGCATTACCACCTCCCTCTGGATCGTTGGAAACTTTCCACTTCATTTCCAAACGTGTTATCCTTTCCACACCCTCTGGCACTGACCCAACTGCATATGCCATCCAGCCACCAGCTGGGTCTTGCGCTTCCACAGTGGAAAGTGCAAACAATAACGCTAAACCAACAATTAATTTCATTTTCGCTCAATGTATTAGTCTTCGTATGCTGTTGTACTTCGAGACACACGCCTGCTCCCCAGTCGGTGCTTCAGGTCACGCTGAGCAGTGAGTGAAGACTTGTACATCATTGATGTTCCGAAAATGGGCGAAAAAAAGAATTAATATTATTAATAATAATCATAATAATAATAACAAATAATAAGAATACAGTCATGGACATACGACTGTAATATTATTATTGATTATCATAGCGAGATACAACTACATAAATATCCCACTTTGGCCTGAATAGAATACCATTTCTGAGTTCCCGGAATCGAGTTTACATGTGAGTGTCAGTGCATCCTCAAGACGGAAGTACCGAAGGAGGTACAAGGTACATCGATGATTTCAACCTTTTGATGATAAAAATTTGCAATCATGTGTGAAGGAGGGAACTATTTGTATGTGGGAGGAGGAAAGAGAGTAGAGAAAAAAATGAACCCGGGTACAATTTAAATCGTATTCTTGCCCAAATGCCAATTTTAATGCACTTACGATTAACTTTTTTATAAAAAAGGAGGAACTCAAGCTATTGTATTTTATACATTGTATTCTAAATGACGGGATCAAAGTAAAAAAAAATAAAATACGCGCATAAATATTATTAGTTTCCCTTCTAATCGTTTTTATACAATACTTTTTACGATTTTTTTTATTTTTTATATTATTTTTATATATATATATATTCGTACGAGTATTACATTTTGTGATAATTTGTACCTTGTAGATTTTCTCTTTTCTCTCGTTCCCTCATTGGTAATTCTGCCTCCTCGATAGCATACAATAACTGAGCTTCTAATCATAATCACAATTTTACTGTGAGTGTAGTATAGGGTGTTGTTTGTTGTTACTATGCTTGTTTACATGCCCACGCCCATCCCCCAGTTTTTTATTTTTTGTTTTGTTTTACATTCTCCCGCATCCCCACAACATGTAATTACATATACTCTCTTTGTAGCTGTTGCTGGTAATATTTTATTTTTTTATGTATCATACTTCTTATCCTTCCCTGTAATAAATATTATGCCGCGCATTTGTTTCCGCTTGTAACTAGTAAGCCAATACACATACCAGCTAATAACATGCACATGATCGTTAGCAGCATTATACGTTTATTACTAACTTCGTCCACACGCTCTGCAAGCATATCTGCACGTTTATCAGCACGCGATGATACATGGCTAATAGCTTGCACTAACTCATCGTGGCGTGATTGCAGCATTTCTAATATACGTGGTGGTTTTGATCGAATTTTTGATACAGTCCCACCTTTTCCTCTACCAGTGCTTCGCCCCCTTGTACTCTGACTAGTTATAGAATGTGGCGTTTGCGGTTGCATAATTTGATGGTTGTTGCCAGGACTTGCTACGTATGGCGATTGCTGCTGATGCATCATTATTTGTTGTTGTTGCTGCTGTTGGTGCGGTTGTTGATAAACATTTTGTTGCTGATCTAAATCTTGTACGACAATTTGTGGCTCCTTTACTTCCGGTGTATGCGCTCGCCCAAGAACGTCTCGCTGCTTACGTTCTTCATGCACAGCATGTTCCAAATTATGGTTTATGCTACCGCCTAAAGACGCTGATATTTTCGCTAAGCGAACAAACGATGTACGGAAACTTTCGCACAATGCTGCACGTCGTAGCTGCTTTTTCACTCCTGGGTAATGCGCACTTTGCATAATTTGATTCAACGATGTTTTGGTTAAGCAGAACGTGTCTACGAAGGTCAAGGCGCGTACCATGTAAGTACGTTTATCCGCTGCCATAATGATATCTTCGCCAAAAAATCGTCCAGAGGATATGATTTGGCCCGCTTTTGCTACAACACCACGTTGCACGATGAACATTTTTTCCGCTGGTTCGCCCACATGAACTAAAATTTCTTGTGGTGCATATGCATGCGGTGTTAGGTTCATTGCAATGGCAGTAATGAACAAGCGATGTTCCTCCTCGCCAATATGCGCAGCTAGTTTTCCACGGCGACTGAAGAATGGCACGCTGTTGATCCAGCTTTTGTTGATAAAAACACACACCTCCCCTCGTAATGCTGGTGACATTTTTACTAGCAACTCTTTGTAATAGTTTTGTCGTTGCAAACCTTTGCAATACATGAAATACTCCCGCAAACGTATACGCATTTCATTTGGTATACGATTTTCTTCCATGTACAAATTCAAATCATCAAGCGTTGCATGGAACTCAGTGCTTGCTTGGTCCATCGTTGCAATGACACCACAGATGTTACCAACAATGTATGCATACACGGAACTCCCAATGCACATACCAATGACTGCCAAAAGACGTTCACCGTCCGTCTTAGGCGTCACGTCCCCGTAACCGATAGTAGTAACAGTCATAGCACTCCAATAAAACGATGTTAAATATTGGGACCACATTTCTGATATGCCCATTCCATAACCTTGCGACCAATTAAAGTCCACCGTTTTTGTTTTATTTGTTTTGATCCATTCCTCCTTTACATAGTTCCACTCCTCCACATACTCCTGCGTAGTCTCCTTTTCAATTCCTTGAATAATCCACCAAACGCATGCAAGTATATGCATCAGCGAAAGAGTCGTGACAAACCATTTTATCATGGTCGACGTTGAATGTTGCATACCAACACGGCTTTCCCAACGTTTAAATATACGGCTGGAACGCAGCACCCTTAGCAGCTTTAGCAAACGTGCTAAACGGACGATACGGAATATTTTTAATTGCGATATATCGTCCGACTGCATCACCATGCCCAACGTATCAAATGGCAAAATGGATACAAAGTCAATGATAAACCACCCAGTTAAATAATGCTTTGCAATTAATTTATGCTCTACTACAAAACCACCCATTTGGCTGTCATAATATGGTGTGAAGAATTGGCATATTAAATCAGTTAAAAACAACAAATCAACTAAACGATTAATTCCGTACAATGCATCAAACTTTGGCTCGATATACGCAACTTCAAATGGCGTTACTATTAATGTAAACAACAAACACAAAATCATCACTACATCCCAATTACTCTGAAACGATGATTTTGGATTAATAATACATTTTGCATCCGTCGGTATACGCGCACGCCCTGGGTCAGCAAATACCACTGCATCATCCACTGCCAGTTCTTCATGATCGCCATCGGACATTGTTATTGTTTGTTATCTTTACGAAACGTTTTTAATGTATACGCAGATGAAGTCTATGTATTTCACAAATTGAAATGTATATCACAAATTGATATATATGTATGGTAAATTCTAAATGCGAGAAAATATATAACTGTGTAAAACAATATGAAATGAAACGAGTAACAAATTGATCAATGGAATTGTATGGTGTGTTATTATATGTACGTGCTTACGCGTAATACAACCCAATCAACTCTGTTCGTAGTAGAATAAACAACATGTACGTTTGAAAACATACCTGTAGATGATTTGCCGCAACATGATGTGTGTCTACAATATATATACATTATTATGTGTATTGTAATGATTTCTTAAAATAATTCTAAAGCGTGTATATTTCCCAATTGTTACGCGTGTTATTCCGGAAACGCCAGTGTGCTCAACGAATATAATCGTTTGGTAGGCGGGGTGTGACTTGTTAGAATACATATGGGTGTAGATGTCGTGTTTCTCTAAAACAACAGTGATTACAATGCGTTTCTATAATATGTCTATTTCAACGTTCATTGGCCAGATCCATACAGAACGAGGACTCTCCAACTCCTCTCAATCTGACAACACACCCATTATTTAAGGCAATTCTGTTTCTGAAGCCTTGAACAATGGAAAGTTTTTATGTGTAATATTTGGTGCATAAAATAATATGTTTCGACAAAATCCTTAAATATTTAGTGCTTTGTCAGATTGGGAGGAGTTCAAACATCCTCGTTGCGTATGGATACAGGTGTTACTAAAAATATAATGCTACGCAGGCTTAAGTCATAAATCATCGGATCAGGTACCAAACAGGGGAAGAAATCGATATTTTGCAGAATGAAAGCGGAAAATGCAAAATACACTAAAAGATGTGTGAGTACTTGTGACTACCCGCCCAAAAAGGCCTCACTTTAGTATTTACTATAACACTTAGTACCACACCACTATTAACACTATTGACTATTACCACTTAGTACCACACCACTATTAACACTATTGACTATTACCACTTAGTACCACACCACTATTAACACGATTGACTATTACCACTTAGTACCACACCACTATTAACACTACTGACTATTACATAAAGGTCCATTTCGACGCTGTGTGGGTAATCCTTGTAAAAAAGACGGATGAAACTCTCCCAAAAACAGGCGGGGTCAAATTAGTACAGATTTAGTATACTATTATAAATATATATTTATATAGTATAATATAAAAAATCGGATATTCTAGATATTTTCATCCAATTAAGATTGGTCATTTTTGGATTTTATGAATTTATTATCTTCCAAGATCAACCTATCAAATATTTATAGTATACTAAATATGTACTATTTTGTAAGCAATGTAAAAAATAGGAGGTAAGTTATAACGCAATAGCATAGTAGTGACATTGCATAATGCTAACACGAAATCAGTTGCACGTTTCTTAGTATTATTCACTGCTACTGGAAGCAATTGCTTTTTAAATGGCAACCCAAGCCCACTTCCTACAGCACGTATAAACCTTCGTGGTAAACCATCTGAATGTGTAACAGGATCGACAAAAACATTTTCTGCACTATTAAACTCACTAAAAATATCCTGCATAAATTGCAACGTAGCAAAATATGCAAATTCAACATCCTGCATTTCTCCATCATAAACAGCATTAATTTTATTGGATATTGCAGAGCGCAGTAGATGGATAACGTTGCAAGGATTCAAATGCCATATGAACAACTACAGCA
>JACKZZ010007456.1_pt1 | contig 19531 bp, 3 predicted proteins | sample 8027871 | NCBI WGS metagenome assembly JACKZZ01 (sample SAMN15724774, study PRJNA655200) | protist metagenome | isolation source: fluorescence activated cell sorting (FACS) single amplified genomes of... | place: USA: West Boothbay Harbor, Gulf of Maine | collected 2000-07-19
GACGGCACCAACTTTGGCGTGGCGGACGTGACTCGCAAGCTTACCGAACACAACTTGCTGAAGCTGCTCGCTCGTTCTCCAGAGGCAAAATCCCGAAACCTGTCCGTCCTCCTGCAAGCCAAGGGAGCCTCCACATCCCAGGCTGTTCTCCCTGCCCTTGCTACTCTGGCTACCTGCGGTAATCCTCTCATCCGCGCCGCCTGCCTCTACACAATATCGACCTACCTGTGCAATAGATCCTCCCCTCCCAACGCCGCTGGCGTGGACGCAGTGGTCCCCGTCCTAGTGGACGCCGCCTGCCTCAATCAACCCAAGTACAACAGGGCAACTGTAGAATCCTGGACGCCCGTCACCACTGACAAGAACAACATCGAGCACAGCAACCGCAGAATATACGGGTTCACCAATGCGGTCCCCTGGGGTGGCCTGGAGCCCGTCGACGAAGAGCAGTCCGTCCGCTCGGCCCTCTCCGTTGAATCCGTCGACGGCCCAGTGAACGTGTTCGCTGAAACTCTTCGCCGAATGGACGGCTCCGCCGCCGCCGTCCTTAGATTGGTGCGCGAAGATGCCAAGCAGCAGCGCAACCGGATGGACGGAATCGACGAGGACGAGGAATCCCAGATTACCATCGTCAAGACGGGATCAACGGCCACTCTCTCCTCGCCGTCCAAGGGCGGCTCCAAGACCTCCAAAATCACGAAGGAGGAGTCAGCGCTCCTATCTGAGATTTCCGCGATCGACTCTTCAAGCGGTGTAGTCACGGCGAAGCACAACGAGCCCGACGAAGTATCCGACGACGAGTCAGAGCTCTCCCTGTACGAGGACACGGCGCCCCTCTCTCCCGAGTCGCTCCGCCGCGGTGGTGTCTTCGGCCTCGCTTGCATCATCTCGGCCCTCTCTAACGAGAAGAGCGCCGCGAGCAGCCAAGCCCGCCGAGCGTTGGCCATTAGCGGCGGTATAGGCGCGCTCCTACTGCTGGGCTTCCATCCCTTCAGTGACGAGAGCAAGACGCTTGAGCAGCTGGAGCTCGAGCTGAAGAGCCTCGACCTTGCCTCCGTTTCGGATCCTTCTCTTCCTCAACCTGGATCCGCCCTCAATTCCGCCCGATCTTCCATTGCATCTTCCTCCACGTTCTCTTCCTTCCAGCCCTCGGAAATTTCCAGCTCATCCCTCGCCACCGCTTCAATCGCCCCCAAATCTCAACCGAAGGCACCATCCACCGCCAGCACAGTTCTTCCCTCCAAAAATACGGTCAACGCCTACCTCGCTTTCCAAACCGCGCAACGAAACCAGCGAACCGCAGACGCCCTCGAGCGCCTCTCCGTCCTCACTCCCCTTAACGTAAACTCTAACCTACGAGATGTATCTAAAGAGCGCAAGTCCGTCGTCGAGTTGAACAAGATCGTCAACGCGGCACTCAACATGGTCACCGCTGACGATCTTAAGCGCCTGCAGGTCCTCAGAACCGCGTCCCTGCGGACATTTCTAGAACGAAGGCACCCAACAGAGTGGACGTACAAGATCGATGCGCCTTATCTCGACTTTTTGGAGCAGAGAGGGAGCGCCAACGAGCATTGCAAGCGGCCGGATTGCGGGCTTTTCTGGTACGTCGAAGAGCCCCTGGCTCAACTCTACGAGAGCAAGTTGAGGGGAGATCTGGTTTTTTCCAAGCAGATGTCAACAGCGAAGAAGGATGTCAAGGCTGCCAAGTACGAGAAGAATAAGGCCGGACTGGACCTGAAGAAGAGGCTGAAGGCAGCGAAGAAGGAGGCCGACGCGGAGTTTACGATAGGAGAGCTAGGCCGGCAAAAGAAAAGGGAGGGCCTGGAGAAGCGAAACCAGGAGTCGGAGCGAGCTGCGCAACTTCGGCTGATGAGGGAGCTGGCAAAGAGCACCGAGGTGCTGGTTGCCAGCTTGCGGAGCGACGGCATTGACGTCGAGAAATACTTCCGAGATCTCGAGATCGAAGAGAGGCGGGAAGCCTGGGACCTCAAGTTCAAAGACATGGAGCCTGTGGAGGTGGAGGATGTGGTAGAGGTTCAAGAGGTAGAAGATGAGGAAGAGATCGAGGTTGCCGAAACCGAGCTGCAGCGGCGAGACCGCCTTCGACTAGAGGCCAAGGCGAAGCGAGAGTTCGAAGACCGCGACGTAGACGCGCGGGAAATCAAGGAGCTGAAGCGCATCGCCATGATCAAGGAAAAGGCTCGGCAGCTTGAGAAGGAGGTCGAGAAGAAAAATAAGCTGGACATCCGGGACGGAAACCGGTGGGCATTGGACCGAAAGCATGAGCTCAACGTCCGGGAGCACAAGGTCAAGAAAGAGCAAGACCTCGTGATCGCGGACAGAAAGGAGAAGTTCAAGAAGTATCAGATGAGGCTGGAGAACAAGGCAGCCAGGAAGAGGCGGGAAGAGGAGAGCGAGTGGAAGACGAGGGAGCAGAGCATGGAAAAGCTTCGAATGCAGTGGTTCGACGAGGCGGAGGAGAAGCGGAAGCAGGAGGAGGCCGAGGCCGAGCAGCTGCGGTTAGAGGCTGAGCGCAATGAGCAGGCGAGGCTGGATCAAATTCAGGAGGTGAAGCGGCAGAAGGACGCGAAGCTCGCGGCCAAAAGAAGGAAGTTTTTGGCTTTCAAGCAGCTCTCGCTTGCCCGTCTGGGCAACGCAACGTGGATGAAAAAGGACGGCGCCGTTGTGTTTTACGACGCAGTGGATTGGAAGGATTCTGTGAAAGCAGCCAAGGAAGATATGGTGTCTCAGGGTTTGTTGGAGAAGGAGGAGGTGGTGGTAATCGAGGGGGAGGAGGAGGAGGAGAAGGAGAAGGAGGAAACGATCGAAGTCGTCAAGGACGATCTGGGAGAGTACACAATTATCAAGCAGGGCGAGGAGGCGAAGCAAGCAGCCGAGACTGCCGCTGTGGCGAAACCCAAGAGCGAGTGGGTGGACGAAGTGGACGCGGACGGAAAGAAGTACCAGACCCACATTGTGACGGGAGAGATGCGCTATGTAAAGTAATCGTGCGCGCGTGTATTTTAGCGGATGTTTTTATTGTTGTTCATTTTAATAAATCAAACTCTTCAAGTTCTACAAACATAAATTATCCCCCTGCTTTCACTACTCCTTTTTTTCTCTCTCCCCATTCTATAACCAACCTCTTACTCTACAGAGGAACCCCTCTGCGAGCGCTCACTGGTCTTTGACATCGCTGACACCTGGGTGCTCGCAGCGCCTGAAGGAGCAACCTTCTTAGCCGCTCTAGCAGGCGCAAAGACGAACATAAAGCAAGCGAATGTGATGATTGTCATTACGGAAACGGGATCGATCATGGCGGCGCCTGAGCTGCACAGAGGTTTAGCGGATGGCAACGTTTTGCCGACACGAGGGAGTACCTGCGTCGAGAGCCGAAAGAGCACGATGAGTACCATGCAGGGGACGCAGGTCTTGATGTACTTCATCACCTTCTTGGCCGCGGGATTGTCATCCCCTCCGGCGCTCTTAATCGTCTTCCTTAGCTTGGTGCCCTCCACCACTAGAATGACCGCGTAGAGTCCCTCGACAAATGTGTTGTAAAGCGTCCTCAAGGCTGATAAGTTGCCGTCGAACCACGTGGTGCTGCCTGGGACTCTGTCGTCGCCTATGGTCGATACGCTGAGGTTAACCAAGCTCAGTGCGAACTGCACGAGGAAGTTGGAAGGCAAAAGGAACATTTGAAGCAATTAATCGAGATCGAAAACCCAAACAAAAAAAAAACACGCAAAAAAATTGTAATCGAGTTGTGAACAAGGGGACCAAAGCCTCCTTGCCGCCCATTCCCCCTCCCATGGACCAGCAAGATGGTCCACCATCCTCAATCTGGTACTGGGATTCAATAGACTCTCTTGACTACACGAACAAAATCCCCTCTGCAAGCATCCCCTTGTCCACTACTTGCAAGAATGAGAGCACTCTTCGTGCTCTTCTTGAAAGAGCTATGCAAGATAAACTCGTTGTTACTGCTGTTGCCGTAGGCTTAGCAACGGCGGGCATTGCTCTTGTCGTTGCAGTCAACCGTGCTGTGAGACGTCGTCGTCAACCGCAGCAACATCAACCACAACAACAAGCCTCCAGCACAACATCCACCATGACAGGCACTGTCACTACGGCTTCACCACCGTCCTCGGCTCCTATCGCCGCTTCGCCCGTCAAGCCTCGAAAGCTGTCCGCTAACGACGCTGCTTACATCAGCGCAGTGACCAGGCGCGCATCCCTTCTGGAGTCAACGGGTCTCTCAGCCAAAGAATCCCTCATAATGGCCCACTCCACGCTCCTCCCAACCCTCGAGGCCGACTCCGCAGAGAACTTCATGGTGAACTACATCCTAGCAACGCTGGTGTCCATTGCTGTCGCTTACACGCCTGTCGCAATGCCTACTGCAATCTCAACAATGGCGACGACGATAGCAACGACGATAGGGACGGCACTCTGCCCTCCCTGCCAAGCCGCCGTGACGAGCACGACTCTCACTTCTCTCTCGACTCTCACGACTCTCACCAGCTATTTCCCCTCGTTTAGCCTCGCCAGCCTCCTGCCCCTGCACCTGGATCTGGATCTGTGTCGCTTGACATGCATAGTATCCAAGCTCTCGACCTTCCTCTTCCTCTCCTTAACACACTATCTCCTAACACCATTCCACCTTCCTCAATCATCGCACACATTGATAAACGTGTCATTCGTTCTTCTGCATTTGTACGCGACGAGCATTCCTAAGATCATGCTATTGCATTGCACTGTGTCTAGCGTTATGTCATTGATGAACACTTCTGATGATGATAGAGTTAGATTTGTCGTTGCGGGGGTTATTAGTGGAGTTTTGCTGAGATGGAATCATGAGGTATTAGAAAATGTGAATGATGGAATCGTTTATTATACTTCATGACCTTTTTACAACATTAAAAAACAACAACAAACAAACGCCAATAACGAACAAATGTCGTATTCATGTTCACATATTCATTCCAGAAAAATGTTCATGATAGAACTAAAGCCTTCTCTCTCTCTAAAGTTACTACCACGCACACCTTCAAAGACTCCAGAGATCCTACCCTACGAGTAACAAACAATGTAAGACTAATTAAACATTAACTAATCTGATTATGTATTCATTACCTTATGCCTTCTCTAAACGCAGATCACATTTATTACTCAAGTACCACTTGCATGAACAGGTCTTGGGGGTGGGGGAGTGGCGCCAGAGTGAGGGAGTGAGGGCGGCAACGACACTGAAGACTACGAGTACGATTTAGGCAGTTAAAAACCTTTATTCGCCCCCCTAGGATCATACCACCGCGCTTCATCGCCCACAATGCGGTGGCCATTCCTGCTCTTCCTTGCGGCCTCGTGGCAGCAGCTCTCCCTCTCGCTCGATTGTGAATTTCCTCTGCTCCCTTCCAACCCCTCCTTCACTCCGCCTTTTCAGGACAAAAACTACCTCGATCTCTCTACTATCCGACCTGCTCAGAAAGTCCAGTCAGTGTACACGGCTTCGGAAACAAGCTCGTCGGGGCTTTTGCAAGGGGACGCTATTAGAAAGGTTGGGGTTATGATCAGTGCAGTCAACGAGAGGGCTTTGGCTGATTTCAGGATTGCCATCAGGCAAGTGTCAACCTTTCCCTCGCTGACCACCTGGGGAACTTCTCACAATACTTTCAACATCAACTTGAGCGAACTTGCCGGAGACGTCGTCTTCGGCCCGCAGTCACTACCCACGGGCACTCTTACCGCCGGCTCGTACTTCTACTTCACGCTCGAGAAGACCGTCACGTACGACTCCTCGAAAATTCTCATGGTGGAGCTGTCTCACGACAACGGGGACGCGACTTACGTCAACGACGACGGCGCCCCCAGCATCAAGTACACCGGTTCTTCGGGCACTCGGTCTGCATTCGCGTACACTTATTTCTGCTCTTCTGGGAGCAACTGGTGTGACTGGGGCGGTTATCCATTCGCGAACGTCGCCGACGGTGGCTGCTGCCCTTCGACGGACGCAGGAAAGAGCGTCGAAGCGAAAGGAGTTAGCTACGTGCTGGACATATCCCTGTACATCGCGCGGGACGCGACGGAGTGCCTACGGAGTCTCCTACACCAGCCCCTACGATAAGGCCAACGCTGCCGCCGTCGCCAGCCCCCACTGGTGAAGGCCCTACGTTGCCACCGACTGTGCCGACGCAAGCCCCTTCGAGAAGCCCTACCCTGGCGCCCCAACCACCAGGCGGTACACTGTGGTGGGAAGACTGGCCGCCCGTTATACTGATTGTCTTGGTACTGATCGTCGTTTTGTGCTGCGTTTGTGGTGGCGCCTGGGTCTTAATTACGAAAACGAGGAAAGAACGAGCAACTGAAGCAAGAACTAAGCGCGGTCAAAAAGAACGATAGAAAAGGTGAGCAAAAGGAGATCGTAGCGAATCCTGTAGCTTCCGAACAGCACGCCGGAGCAAGCGCTCCCCCGATGCCGCCGTATGTGAGCCTCAGTGACTCGCGACCATCCGATGTGAATCCGCCCACGTCGAGGCTGTGGGGCAGAGGCACTACGAAGAAGGCACAAGCAGATGGCGGCAGCGACGACCCCATGTCGTTTCTGGACAAAGACGCAAACGCGGCTAATAACCTTTAAACAACAGCTCCTGATTTTTATACAAACTAACTCCTATTATTCGTTGATTGTGCGCTGCTACAAGCGCCTATTGATATTATAATTACTCATACACATTTTCCCAGCTAGCTGCTTTAGAACCAGGCGGCGAACGAGACCGGCGCCCACGCCAACTTCTTATCGTCCCGGCAGCTGTCCACCAGCGCCTTCAGCTGGGCATCCACCGCAATTCCATCGGCCTCGCCCGCTGTGCTCACGCTGCACGCCGTCACCCTGTTCATGACCAGCGTCACATTCCTCCTAGACCTCTCCGCGAGCTGCGCCTCGAGCACTCTGCTCTCCGCGTCGCTCTTGTTGCCGCTCGTCTTGCTCCGGTGCCAGCTCATCAAGTCGTCCCTCAAAACCAGCGCCAGCAACGGCTCCATCAGCGCCTTCTTTCCAACGATGCTGTTCGCGATGCTACCCATGCACGGCACGAAGGACCCCTCAATCATCATATCGCCCATCATCTCGCTCACATTCCTGGTCAACCTGAACGCAGGCTCAATCACAGGAGTCTCCTCCCTCTCCAGCAAGCCACTGTTGTTGTAGCCAGGCTTGAAGTGGGTGTTCAACACCTGCCCGTCGCCTCCGCCGAACACGAAGCCGTCCAGGCTTCTGTCCACGCAGCAGAACATGTACTGCATGATGCTGCTGCCTGCCAGTTGACCGGAGAGCATTTTCTTAAAACTGAACAGCGCCTCCGGTCCGTCCAGCAGGTTCATCATGTGTCGCTTCATCGCGTCCTTGCCCACCATGCCGCAAACTTCCGCGAACGCGGCGTCGTGTCCGACCTCCGTGATCCTCTTCCTGAAGACTCTCTCGATCCTCTCCACCCCGCCCTCGATGGCCTCGTTCGCGACGTCGCTCAGAGAAATGAGCTTCTCGTTGTCGGCGGTCAACCTCAGCCGCTGGTTGAGTGGCACGATAGCCGTCCTCTGCAACTCCAAATGTCGGCGCCTGGCGCCCACGTTCCTTCGCAGCAACCTGTTGATGCACCCGATGACCATCTGCGCACGTTCGTCGGTGCTAGTGACGTACGGGATCGTGAACTGTAGCAGGAACTGACAGGCCCTGCCGTCAGCGCCTCGCATCAGAATCCTCCTCACGGGCTGGCCATTCCTCGTCAGCGTCTCCACCACGCTGCCGAATTTCAGCAACTTGCTGTGCAATTCGGGCGAGGGCCTGCAGTCGTCCCGGTCGTATTGCCCCGGTATTTCAATGGCAGCGCTACCGCTGCCCGCGCCGCCCTCGCTCGCCGCAACCACGGCGGCACTAGCCGCGGCAGCAGCCGCGGCGGCGGTTCCACTGGCAGTTTTGCCGACACCGTTTCCGTTGCTTCCTGCGTCACAGCTGCCAGCCCACAAGTCTGGCGACTCGTTGCTGATCTGCGCCAAACTAGGACTGCACGCGTTCATATCGCTCGCACTCGGCGCCGCGCTCACGGCATTCCTTAACCTGCGCCTCCACAGCTGCAAGCGGCTAATGACCGTCTCCATATCCTTTACAGAGCCGGTAGCCAAGAAGTGCTTCTGGAAAGCCCCCTTGAACGTCTTGTTGAACTGCTCCCTCTTCTTATCACTGGCATCGTCCACGAAGTATTTCTCGTACACCTTCTGCAGCGTCACCTTCATGTTCTCGAGGATGTCCGTGCCACTCTGAGCGTCGCCAACGGTCTTGCCCTGCAGCTCGATGACTTGGTTCGTCTTCAGCAACATGGCGTCGACAGCAGCCAACAGTTCCTCTTCCAGGCTTGGCCTGAACCTCGTGATCAACTCCTCGAGCATGCTCTCCAAGCCACTCCACAATGTCGAGTGAGTCTTCCTCATGGCGCCCATGATTTCCTCTGCGGCGGAACCACTCGTAAAACCCAGCTTAGGACCACTGTCTCCCGAGCCCTTCTCCATGTCTCTCCTCTCAAAGAAGAACGCTCTCAGGCCGTAATACAAACTCTGTGGGTATCTTGCTCCTATCTTTTCCAAGAGCATCTTCACAGTCTTCCCCTCAACCCTCCCAAGACTGCTCAGCAGAATGGGAATGTACGGGATCCAAACCCACTCGGGCAGACTCGTGCCCTTCTCCGTGAGCGTCTGCACTAGTAAGCCCTCCTTGTCGCCGTCCTTGCGCAGCATCCACAACACACTCGACAGATGCATTCGCGCGTTGTCGTAGCCGCACTTGACCGCCTCCAGGAAGCAACCCATTGCCTGCGCATTGAGCTGGATGATTTTCATCATGTAATCGGCGGCAGCACCCTCGGCGCCAACCGCGGCCGCCTCAACTTCGGTCGCCTCGGCCATCTCGACGCAGTGCTCGCCCCAACTCAGCCAGGTCTTGCCGTAACCTGGTGAGATCTGGGAGCTGTGGCAGTACGCCTGATTTGCCTTGCTCCTGCTGCCCAGGGCGCTCAAGAAACTGGCCTTAAGCCTGAACAGCTCTGCCTTCTGCTGGGAGCTAAAGTAGTCCAAGTTTGTGTTGTTGACAATGCTCAGTCCGCCACGAAGATCGGTGGCCGTGTCTGGTCCGTCCCTGCACGCGACGATTTGCTCCCTCAACTTCTGGAACGCGTCGTGCACGTCCATGGTGCTCACAGAGTAAAGCTTGCTCAGCGACGTCAAGCAAACGTCCCGCACGCCCTGTTTCCGGGCGGTCTTGCTTAAACGGATGACGGTCCAGGGGCGGTCGTGCAGAGCCGCTAAACTGCTGGGGTCGCTCCAATGGAAGTTGCTCGTTACGGCGGCGAACATATGGCCTCTCCACGTGAAGAGATCGTCGAACACGTCCAGAGGGTCCCACTTGTTGGGCAAGCGCTCCCGCCACGTTGCGAGGATGTTCTTGAGGTCGGGGTAAGTGCGAGCTCGCGTGTGCGCCGAGACTTCCATCATAATCTGCCCGCTCTCCCGCAACTCAACCAAACGGTGGAACAGCCGCAGCAGTTCCACGTGGGCCTCGCCCCTCGTACTCAGCGGTGGCAGCAGCTGCCAGTTGTGCAGAGCCAACTGAACAGTCTGCGCGCAGAGCTTTTCGACCTCGTTCAGCTTGCCGTCTGCGATGCTCAGGTAGATTTCCTGCAGCTTGTGCTTGGGGTTCCCACCTTCCAGCGCCGCAACGATGCTCGGGTTGGCCGTCATGCTTCTCACGTTCTCCCAGTCTCTGTTCTTCCACGAGCACTCCATCTGGAGCTCGGCGCAGCCAGACCCGGCCGCGTAGTGCGACAAGACACTCCACTGCCCAAGGCTGCGGTTGATGGCGACCCACCGCTCTTCCCAAAGAGACATCTCGGTGAGCGTGGCACCGGCGGCGGCCGCCAGAGGAGCCACAGCGCCATCGATCTGCATCGGAACCGGCTCATTAGCGGCCTCCCCTCCAGTCGATATTAAATTATCGTACATCTTCTCTGCCTCGCTGAGCTGGTCGTACATCTCCAGACTAAGCGCTCTCTTGGTGCTGTCCAGTTGACACATGTCCCTCTTTAGCGCAAAGCTCAGGTCGTTTTCGCCCAAGCAGTCCAGCAGAGCCTTCATTGCCGACTGCCATACGTGCTTCTCCTGCGGGGTCTTGGCCTCAAGAGCCCTCGCCTCCATGAAAGGAATGGCGTCGTACCACGCGTTGAAGTTACTTCCCAAGCTGCCCAACAAATCAGCGTCAATATTCGGCGTCGGGCTCAGAGCCGTCACGCCCCTAAGCAATCCCGTCACGATGTTGAGCCGGGAGCAGCTCCTGTAGTCGCCGCCGAGCAGCCTGCTGAAGTACAGATTCTGCTTGTGATAAGGCCTTGCCAGAAGCACCTCGAAGCCTGGAACCAAACTCTTCCTCATGGCGTCACTGGCCAGGCAGTCCCAGCTCTGCTTCAGCAGCGACACCCACAAGCTCTGTGCGAGCTCAATGTTGCCGTGCGCCAGCTGCCGCATAGCAGCCAGGCACCTGCCTCTCCCGTTCCCCGAGCTGCTTCTTTCGGCGTTCAGGAGTTTGCCGAACTGCTTGTACGTGTCCAGGTCACTGCCGCCGCTGCTGTCGTTTCCTGCGAGCCACTGTCCACCAACTCCCTCCAAGCCGCCCTTGTGCACACTGCTCGCTAGCATGAGGTCGATCGCGGCCACGAGCCAGTATCTGCTGCCGCAGCCTTCCCAGTCGGTGTGCAGGATCTGAGTCAAGAAGTCCAGCGGCGTTCTTCCCTCTACGCCACTCTCCATCAAATTCGCAGATCCCATTTTCGAATTCATCTCTTTCAGCTTTGCGACCGTCTCGTCGCTCTTGTTCCAGCTCTTGGTAGAGTACAGGCCGAAGAACAGCTCCCTGACCTCCAAGTCTGCGCTTAGCAACCCGTGAGTGTGAGGCTTGCCGATGGCGCTCGTGGGCCACAGCTCCTCCTTCCACTTTTCGCCGTTGTCCTTCTTTTCATATTCCACGTCGTTCTCGTCGTCGCCTCTGGCATCGCCATCGGCGCTCGGGCTAACTGCAACGGCATCTGTCGCAGCTTCGTTGCTGCGCTTCACTCGCAGCCGCTCGACGCTCCTGTCGTAGTACTGTGTGATCAACCTCAGGCTCATCGTGACGAGAGGCTGCGCGGGAACCTCTGGCAGCCGATCGAAGCTGTTGATCTTCCAGACGAAGCTGTGCTTTTCCTTGACTGTCAACGGTGCACGGTCGTCGAGAAGCCAGTCGCCCACGATGCCAACTATCGTCATGAGCAGAGGGATGTTGTCACTCTTGTCCAGCAGCACGCTGAGGACCTGGAAGCTCGGCTTCCTGAGCTCGCCGAATTTCCGGAAAACGCTCGTCATACCTAACAGCCGAACGCACGAGATGAGGCACCGAAGCGCGCTGCCTGGCGCGATGACTTCCTTGGCATCGTTCGCGGTTGCTTCCTCGAAGATGGCCAGCGTGGGAGTGGCAAGAACCTTCTGCATGCCACTACCATCCATCTGGCTCATAAGCGCAGCCATGCTCCTCGTGCTGACAGTGGCGGCCTGCACGTGGTCGCGAGTCAGCCTCTGTGCGAGCCTCAAGATCGCGAACGTGAAGTTGTTGATGAATACCGGTTGCTTCTTCCCAACCTCCTCGATTGCCTTGAGGATGAAGTAAGAGCAACAGCGTCCGCCGCCCCTACCAATTTCGAAAAGGTCGGTCGCCTCGCCGTTGTCGTTGGCCAAGTGGCTTGATGTGTTGCCCTTGCTGTTGCTGTTGGAGCTGCCGGCGCTCTTGTCGGACGCGCCCTCGATTATGACCATCTCGATCATCTCCTTGAGCTCTTGGAAGAACCCGCTTTCGAGCAGTTCCCGGTTCTCGACGTTGAATCTGCTCAAGACTGTCGTCGCAAACGTGATGATCTTGTTCCTGATAGCAGAGCTCTGCGGCTTAAGCGCCGACATGAAGGACGGGTGCAGAATGTGCTTTATGATCGTTGCATTAGCGACAAAGAAGTCTTTGCCGCCCTCTTTTTCGAGGATTGTGTTGAAGAGATCGAGACAAGCCGAGAGACTCTCGTCGGGTACAGTGATGCCGCCTCCGCGACCACCCTTCTCTGGCGACGAGCCACTCTTGCTAGAGTTCTGCTTCTGCTTGCTCTGGGGAGCGATCGTTCCGCTCTCGTCGAGCTTCCTTTGGCTGTCTGACTTCTTCTGTGCGGCGCACAGCGTTAATAGCTTTTCGAAGTACGCACTCCTGATCTTCACGCTCTTTCCCCACATGTCGAGTGCCTTGCTGAAAAGTCCAACGCTGCGCTGGGCCAGCCTCTTGCACTGATCGTCCTTGCTGTCGGCGGTGAAGAGAGCGAGGCGCAATAAGAAGTTGGCGACAATTTCAAGCATGGCAGGGTTAGGGCGGAAATCATCCTCGGAGCCAGTGATGGATGAGCCTCCATCGGACTTCTTCTCTCCCGCGTCAAGGTCCGGCACATCCATCGATTTTGTCGCCTCGAGCTTATCTCCCTCGTCGCCCTTCCTCTTCTTCGAGCTCGGCGCATCCTTGCCGTCGTTCTTCGTCCTTCCCTTGGACTTGCTAGTAGTCTTGTCCTCAGGCGCATCCATGTCCACGTCCATGTCTGTCGCCGTGGCTTGGGCGGCCGCTGCTTGGCGGTTGATCCTGTGCAAGTCCCAGCTGATGATAAGGTCGGCTAAACTGATGGCGAGAACCCGGTTCTCGACGGGGCAATTCGGAGGAAGTCCCAGTTTGTTCAGGCTGTTGACCATGTGGGGCACGAACTGACTCCGGTAACCGTAAAAGATCAACGGGTTGTTGACGATTATCTGCCACATGTGGATTAGCTGAGGCAGGGCGTGGCCCTCCTCGTACATGATCTTCTTGGTCCACTTGATGGCCTTGATGAAGTCGGTAGTGGGCAGCCTCGTCGGCAGCGCGGGCACCAGGATATCGAGCGCAGTTCTCACAAGCTCTTTCGCCTCCGGTTGAAACGTTCTCAGCAAAGCGACGTAGACCTGCAGAATGATCTTACTCGGCGTTTCGTAAACACTGATAAAGCGGCACACGTTGACGTACGCCCATTGCTTGCTAGTGCTGTCCTCGCTCTTGAGGTGGTTCCATGCGTACTTGATCAGTTCCTTGCGGTGCTCCACCAGCTCTTTGCCCATGAACTCGATAAGGAGAGTCGACAGCTTGAGCAGCTCGATGTTGAGCCTTTCTCCGAGGGGCTTGCCGGCGCTGTTGACATCGAGAGCGTCACTCATGAACATCTCTATGATCGCGTCGTCCACCACTCTGTCCCTGACTGCAGCAGAGGCCGAATCGCCCGATCCGGCTGCCAGCGCCTGCGCCTCAGCCTTCTCCGCCGCGAGCGTCAGGCTCAGCATAGGAAGGACGAGCATCTGCATAGCATGCACCTTGAAGTCTTCGCTGAGGGAGTCGTCCGTGAGCAGCTCGAAGAAGCGGCGGAGCAACTTCTTCTTGTGCTCTTTCTCGAGCAATGTGCCGACGCTCTCCTGGAAGAACGCCTTGACGAAGGAGTAGTCAACGACGGTGGGCGAGAGGAAGATTTTGAGCAGATCGAACAACAAATCCACGTCCCCGGGACAGGCGGCAGAATACCTAATGAGGCACTTTGCCAGGAGCTTGCTCTCCATCTGGTACTTCTGGGACAACTTCTCCTCGCTCTTCAGACGCACCTGCCTGCCCTTAGAGCGCCACAGTCTACGCATGGCATCGGTCACGACCTTGTGGTTCGGCGCCGTCAAATAAGCCTCGTCGTGTTTGCTAAGGATCTCAATGAGTTTCAGTCCGAGGTATTGCCACTCGAGCGCATCAGCCGACATGCCCACGAAGCTCTCATCCGGCTTCTCTCCGTTCATCAGCTGCTTCACCGCGGAGTCCACGACGTTGAACATGGCGCTGTTTTTCTCCGTCTCGACGGCAAGTGCATCTGAAGCCACCTTTTCTTCTCCCTTCTGCTTCTCTACGCTCTCTTCCGCGATCGACTGCGTTCTCATGGCCTCTGAATAAGACGGATCCGATGCGGGGTTCTTGCCGGCGCTTGTGATGGCAGCTGCGACCTGCTGAGAAGCCGCCAGTGCCTTGGCGTGGGCGTTCTCTGCGAGCTTGCGCTTCTCCGCGGCAGCTAACTGATCCTGCTTGAGCTGCAACATCTTGGCCGAGGACTGCACGCTCTCGTCACCCCAGGAGCTCTCCGTCGGGACGCCGTGAGTAGACTCGTTCTGCTGCTCTTCCGGGCTCTTGGTCGAGAGCAAGTTGTCTAAATACAGAGGTATGCCGAAACAGACGTTGAGGAACTTCTTCGTGCCGGCGTCCGTCGAAAGGTGCGCGCGGAGCTCCTTAGCCTGAGGCGACTTCAGAATGGACACGAAGAGAGTCGAGTAACTTGCGTTGGACAAGCGCTTAGGTGCGAGGAAGAAGTCGACGGCGTGCTCGGGGTAGCGAGTCAGATAGCGCGTGAGAGGAAGGCGGTAAGGCGAGTGGGCCTCGTTGTATCCAACGAATTGGTGCAGGGTGGACTCCAGATTGATCACGGTCGTCACCAGCCTCTCGACGAATTCAGTGCCCTGCGGCAGCAGCTCGAACAAGCTTATTACGCTAGCTGCGATGAGAGGTTCCTCGCCGGAACGCCAGATCTTAAGCGACGAGAGGGCCGATGGATCCAACCACTGGTGAAGGTGATCGAGTAGCTTATCGCCGAAACTCTTGTTGAAACGCGAAGACAGCAGAGTCAAGAGCTTCGCTAGGCCGGACGTGAGCGACAACGACAACTGCTTGTGGTTGTTCAGGCGAGACAGGACCGGCCGCAAGCATGCTTGAAGCGTGTCTTGAGGCAAGCCAACCAGTGGCGCGCCCTCGCTTGACGCCGCTGCCTCGGAGGTGCTTTCGGAGCCATCGAGCTCCAGAACTTCCTTGAGCGCCGCATGAGCGGCGGCCGCGGCCTGAGGCGGCTGCGAAATGAGAGAGCGGAAGAATAAGGACATTGCTTTCAAGCGCACCGTGCCAATGTTGCTAGTCGGGTCCGCCATAAAAAACTCGGTGGCGTGGTTCTGGATGATGGCCCGGAAGAGCAGCAGGGTAGACACGCGCAACTGGATAGCGTGAGGGAGTTCGCCAGGTACCGTTATTGTCGGGCCGCCTGTGAGATCGCCGCCCACGGTGGAAGCGCCGCGTAGGAAGATAGCCGAAGCGTGGCTGGTGGAGGTAGATTTAGGGTTACTCGGGCTGGCGTCGCTGGTGGATGTGGCACTCGCAGCGCTCGCGCTGTCGTCTCCCGAGCCATCTTCGTTGTCGTTCATGGACGCGATTTGGAGGAGCTCGTTGAGCAAAGAAATGACGCTGGGGTCCGAAAGAGATAGCATGTTCGGGGCCCTGGAGACGGCGAATGCGAGCGTCTCAACAATGCCGACCTGCTGCGCTAGCGGAAGGGTCATTATCGAGTGATGAAAGAGAAGGTGCTTGAGGCAGGTTAAGTGCGGCTCTAGCAACGAGTAAATGGTGGCATCATGATTCAACGCGACGTGCTGGAACGCATGACGAGCGCCGAAGCGCACAATGTGCTTGGAAGACACCAGCTCGTTGATGAGCATGAAAACCAGCTGCGAAGGGGGCAGGACGAGGGGCAGATCGGCAGAGTCGTCGACTTCCATGGCGGTGGCAGCCTCGTCGCCGTCTCCGTCTTGAGTTTCGGCGCCCTCGAGGGTCAACGCATCTCGCCACTTGGACTCGTCGCCGACGAGCTTTCCGTGGAAGAGACCGAGAGTTTTGATGAAAAATCCCATGGATCCCTTCACGGCTGCTGAGGACACTTCACGCGGCGAATCCTTGAGGATGAACAGCGCGGTCATGACGATCTGAGTCTCGTGGGTACGGGCCCAGGCGGGCATCGCCGCGCAAAGCGTGGCGATTCCGCAGTAAGCACCAGCCTTCAGGTTCCACGGCTTGGAGAAGCACGCGGAGCAGAGGGTGGAGAGGAGGTGCTCGAAGAAGTAGTTGGGCAAGCCGGCTATCTCCTCCTCTCTCTTCGCGAATTCCTCCTGCTGCTTCTTGGAGAGTTTTTTGCCCTTAGGTTTGTCCTTCGCACCAGCGTCAGCAATTGAGGACGAAATCCCGACCAAACGATCGATGACAGCGCAGATCTTATCGCGCCTCTCTTCGCCGCCGTCACACAACAATTCGACGATTGCGTCGTTGATGGCGAACGGACTTGCTCCCAATGATAGAGGCGGCAACAGGCGGAACGACCCTAGAGGAGAGAGCGGCGAGAGGGAGGAAGTGAAACCTGCGGAAGGCGGCGAAGTAGCCGGCGCCGATTCATCGTCCACGGCATCGCCACTAGCGTCGACATGCACTACACAGCTTCCGTGAGTCTGTAAGAGAAAGAGCGCGTGCGTGCACAGTCCCTCGAACAGCACCGTACTCTCAGCGGCGATATCCCTGTCGGGGTGGAGATGGCCGTACAGTAAACCTGAAGCGATGGCCTTAAGAGTTGCGTCCTTATAGAGTTGTTCAGGAGTCCGTACAGGATAGACAGGTGTCTCGAATGGTAAATCACTTGCAATACTAGGTTCATCTTCAATAACTTTCTCTGAAGCGTCATTTGATGGTGATACACTTGACGCACTCGCATCAGCACTAGATTCTACTACAACAGCCAGCGCACTTTTAAGTATTTGTAAAGCAGCATTTGACTGTTGTAAAGACACAGATTCCATCAACTTAACAGCGTGTGTTGTAAGATCACAATCTTCCATTAATGTATCGCGGCATTGCTTAACTGTTGTTGGTAATGCTGGTGGTGGAGGAGCTGGGGTGTTGAATGATTGACCGTATACTGCTAGAGGGGGGGGAGGTGCAGATGTTATCTTAGGTGTTAACGCAACACGTTTCAATGCAGATAGAGATGTTAACACAGCTTGATCTAACGGTAACTCGAAAGTACTCGCATTATTCTTATTCTTGGAATTAGGTTTAACGTCAGGGTCAATATCATCAGAACACTTCCATTCGCATTTAACACCGAGTACAATATAGCTATCAGTAGACTTATAATTCTTGTAATTCAACTCAATGGGCTCTTTAAGAAACCTTCTGTTTCTACCACCGAGCTTTCCTAATAAACGTAACGCCAACATCCCAAAAGGATAACTCGGTGCTGGTCTAAGATGACTGCATAAACTAGTCATGAGATCAGTGAGTACGTTCGTCTGTTGACACATAACCGGATATAAAAAGTCGGGATTGAGGTTATCTACCCAGAACTCCAATGTGCGGAGTCCTAGGTTTACTAGGTCGCCGTAAGATCTTAACGCGTGTACCATCAAACGCATAAGTAACGGCAAGTGCGGCAGTAGGCTGGATAGCCTAGCTGGGATAGTTAGACACAACTCCACAATTGTACTACGTAACACAATATCTTCGGTGGCGGCGTGTACCCTTTGTAAACCATTTAATACTGTTGGGAGAAGGGGGAGAAGTTCTTTGTAGGAATGCTCAAATTTGCCGCCACTGATGCTCCTGAATAACGCCCTTAGTAAGTAATAGAAGTTCCCGGGATTATTCTTCTGCGTGGCGAATCTCAGACAACTAACCACCAATGTCTGTATGTGTGGTCTCAGAACACTCTCGTTATCATGAAACAATCCTACACTACTGAACACAACTTTGAATAGACGAAGAAGCGTCTGTGGTTTGTTATGCCTGTAATTCAATATTGTACTGTAATATCCTGCACCGTTGCTACTACCACCACTTCTAGCCTTATCACTGGTAGTGTTGTTGGTATTGTTAGGAGTTGTAGGATCATCAGCTAAACAATCTAGGCGTGTCATTAAAAAGTTTAATAATACACTAGCAAATGGCATCGAGACATTGGGGTGAACGAGCAAGTTCTGACAGAAACTCATCAAAGAAGGATTCTCTAACAGATTGTCGTACAACAATTCGACGTTCCTGCCAACAGTGGTCCTCAAGTTGACGTTGTCGAGCACAGTAAAACAAGCAGCAAAAACCTCCAGAATGTCCTTCAAATCATTTATATCCTTCTCCTCCTCCTTACCCGGTGGTTGTAGCACGTTGATATCCTCCATGTTGACAGGCATGCGCACGTTGTAAATAGCCAGAGCTTTGATGCCGTACTTCAAGTACATGACAACCAGCTCCTGCTCGTAACCCGTGAACCTGATGCTTCCACTCTTGCCCTTCCCGCTAACTGTGTTCATGCCGTTGATGCTACTGGCGTCTTGCTTGTAGTTCGACACGCACCATATGACGGTTTTAAGGCCTAGCATCATCGTCTTGAGGAGAGATTTGATGTCGGTTATTGTGTCTGTTGTATTGGAGGTGTTGTTATTCATGCTGTTGTTGATGCTGTTGTTCGCACTGTTGTTCGCACTGCAAGACACACTGCTAGACGCACTACTAGACGCACTACCATCTCCCTCCAAAGCCCTGCTCAAAATGTCACTGACACCTTCCTCCTGAAACTTAATCTTATCTTCTCTGTCCTTCTCCACTTTCTGCACTATGACGCCGTAATGGCGGATTGTTCCAACTTTCTTAACGAGGCCGTCCATAATTCTAACTAGCAGGAATTTACCGTGGTATGACTTAGGGTCTTTGTGGTATATGTGATCTACTAGATTGAGTAATAGCCTCACTGCTGTGCTCTGGATAGATAATGGTAGCGTAGAATCGTGTATGATGTTGGTGAAGATGTGTATTATCTTCTGCATTTGTGTTAAGGTTAAATCGTTGCGGATGTGATGAACGAGGTCTGCTAATGTTGAAAAACCGAGGGGGCGTAATACACTGTTTGCGGAACGAGATGACTCGGATTTACCCGTGCCGATCAGTATCTCTTCGGAAAATAGGATGTCGGCGTAGGGGAAGAAACCGGCGCGGAAATCTGTCGCAAGAATGTGTCGGGTCGCCACTAGCAGTTCCTTGCGGGTTGAGACAGAGCAGGGGGGGCAGGTCGACATGAGGGAGATGACTGACTTGGATATCACTTCTTGGAATGGTTTCATGAGGTCCGTGAAGCCTCGCAGCAAGTAGGTGAGGAAGCTGAGCGTCTTGACCTGGGCACTGACCAGCTCCTTGTACCTGGTCTGGTTCCTCTCCCTGTGGATCTTGTTGGGGAGGGAGAGCAGGGAGTGGCGTGTGGGGGGAAAACTTGAACGAGGTGAGAGTGACAGTGCTAGTGGGCTGCAGATACCAGAGGGGCGGTCGAGAAGTGCAGACGGAGAGTTTATAAGGTGTAGAGTAGCAGCGCCGTCGGCGGAGCAGATAGAGGGCGTGGGAAGGACGGCTTGCGTACCAGGGGAAGAAGTGCCAGTGCCGATTCCCGTGCAACAAAACCAGATTTTTTTAAAACTTTGGTTTGTTTTTGCTTGAGGAGTTTGAGAATGTGGTTTCATCTCCTCC
>JACKZZ010002269.1_pt1 | contig 19529 bp, 29 predicted proteins | sample 8027871 | NCBI WGS metagenome assembly JACKZZ01 (sample SAMN15724774, study PRJNA655200) | protist metagenome | isolation source: fluorescence activated cell sorting (FACS) single amplified genomes of... | place: USA: West Boothbay Harbor, Gulf of Maine | collected 2000-07-19
GACGTAATTGGATAACTTGAATTAACACATCGTCAATCTCCACAGCACTACAAGGAGGATGAGAAATTAGTTAGATGGTATGAATAATAAATAGTTGTATATAGCAAATATATATACACATATGGATGAATATGCATGACATATGTAATATATAAAATGAGTATTATTGACTTACTCGCAAAAATCCTGTGCGTCCATTTTATAATCTTTCGTTTTCACACCACCACTCGCAGAGGCGTCCCCCCCAGCCCCACGCACACTACCAGTAGTGGAAGTAGCAGAAGGTGGTGTGGGCGTCGTTGCAGCAGTAGGACTATTCCTTCCGCTACTGAGAGTCAATGCTGACACTGTTTCTGCGATACCACCGACTAGTGCCGATAAAGCCGCATTTCGAGCTATATGTGTATGAGGACAGAGTGTCAGATTGACCGATAGATTCAAAGCATAATAACACAAATAGTTAGCTCGAAAAAATACAATCAGTAGAAGTAGTATGATAGTTGTAGTATGATAGTAATAGTATGATAATTGTAGCATTAGAGTAGTACCTGGCTTTGGTGGTGTGCTTAATGGGGAAGGTGGAGGCACATCAACAGACCCAAAATCACCTTGGGCACCAGACACCGAGCGGTGTAAGTGTTCTCTTCTTCGGGCCAGGGCTTCGCATAACGCCACAAATAACTTCACGCCTGCTTCTGGGTTGTAACCAAGCCGTTCAAATACTGACGCTACATTACGCCCAGTAATGTATTTGGGTGGCTCCACAACATCCGTAGCCGACATGTTATTACTGTCTTGTAAAATTCTGTGTGTGCATGTATGTACCATTACTACCATAGTGATATATGATACACTATTTTATATATACTATCACCATACATATTATTACACACATCTACTTCACATACACACCCTGATTTTGCGGCGGATTTAGCTGTACCAGGACCCCTTTGCATGCTCATGTGATTCAGCTGTCTACCTGGATACCACACACTTTCTGTAGTATATATGTACAAGAAAAGATATATGTTCAATAATCAATTTTATCATGATTAGCTTCGAAGAAATCTAATGCTCGGTGATATGGATTGTTGTGAGATGTTCAATGACAATTCGTATATATATACACACATACCATACATATATGCATACATTGTCCTGACCTGTGTATACTCGGAATATTGCTTTGAGAAACTGAGGGGACCTTTGCAAGATTCGGGCTTCCGCAAGAAACAAATCTTCAGCTGAAATCAAACCGTCACCATCACTACATACATGTGATACGTGTTAATACATACATCAACGATGTGTGACATGTGATAAGATAGATTAACATGTAATACACACAGTAACATTCATACCTGTCTATGAAACGACAGATTAGCAGCAGCCCCCCTCCACCTTGGACACCATCCTTACCGCCATACCCAAAGTGGCTGAGTACCTGTCAATATGAGAACTGATTTAAGATATGTATATGTACATATATAAGTACATACTTGTGAAAATTGTTCTAGAGTGAGCTTGCCACCATTTTCAACTCCACCCAGTTGTTTGAACACATGTACGAGAGCATCCTTAATTTCTGTGTTCAGTATAGGACTCATCGTAACGTCATCTTCCTCTTCCCCTGCACGTATATAGACAGAGTGAGTATATATATAGAATGCCCATCCCCACTACACATATCTACTCTCTTTTGCACATACCTGCCCCCCCACTACCATCCGCATTTTGACCCAGTAACTTGACTAGCTTCTGCCCATCCGCCCGGTCTTTTTGTAACAACGACACTAATCGAGTAAAGTTAGTGGCCATTTTTTCCAATTTTCGATCATTCACATGACCAGATAGTGCACGCAGTGCCGACTGAAGATTCGTAGAGGTAGCAGAAGTACGCCGTGCAGCAGCTCCATTTTTCCCATTACCCTCTCCCACCCCGGTCCCTCCGCTTTGAGACGTAGCAGAAGCCATTGAAGGGAACTTTTTCGAGCCAGACGCATCGTCATTCACCATGCATATCCATGGATGAGCCAAAATTTCTGAATCATATATAAATATTATTCATTATACACTACACTATCATACTACTATCACACTAACCTCCAGTTGTAATTCGTCTTTCTGGGTCAACTGTTAGCATTCTAACCACCAAGTCCTTCGCTTCTGCAGAAACGCCTTCCCAATCCTTGCCTTCCATTGAAAATTCTCCTTTGGCACTTTTTTCCAAGATGTCTCTATACATATACATAGATAGTTAGTTAAGAGTTAGAATAATGATTGAGGTAAAAAGATATAGATTATTAGAAAGATATACCATATATAGATACAATTTAGTAAGCTACAGTAATATCATTGTCATTACACACATTCTCTACTATTTATACATGCACTAGATCTCACTACATCATTCAACTCCTCAACCTCTGAACCACTTGCCTGTTTGATTTTGATTGAAAAGGCGGTCTACCACAGAGAAGTATATACAGCACTACTCCCGCTGCCCATACATCAGTTGCACGGCTGCTTACACCCGCCAGAATAAGCTCAGGACTCATGTACCCTACTGTACCACGAAGACGATCTCTTTGTAGTACTCCGCTTTCCTGTGAGTCATGTATATAACACACACACATACAGTCATAAACATAGTCATACACATCTACACAAGCATACCATAATACACACATGTCCCCACATAGACCGTAATACATACCTGGAAGGCACGCAGTTTCTGGTTCAACTCTTCAAGAGAGGGATTTCTGCTATTGTGTTCAGTAGAGCCGACACCAGTGTCACCACGTTGAAACACCTATATAATCACATAATACATAACCACATAGTATATAACAATAAAGTAAACCACCCCTACACTCACTTTCGATAACCCAAAATCAGTTATTTTAATCCTAGCATCCGGAGCATCCGAATCAAATAAAATGTTTTCAGGCTTGATATCAAGGTGCAATATGTCATGCTGGTGCAGTTCATGCAAGGCACTCACGAGATCTTTCATTAGCACAGCTGCATCATACTCTGTGAAGTGACCTTTTCTGATGACGTGTTCATACAATTCGCCACCTATGAAGTGAAGTGAGACGGAATGAAATGAAGAAGCATATGCATAGAATAGATATGTATACATATACATACATACTAAACATATCTATACAGATATTAATCACACACACACACATCACACACACCTGTACACAAAGGAAAGACCAAATAGAACTTATTCCCTACTTGGAAAACCTTCTCAATATGCATAATATTGGCATGCGATATATTCTCCATGATCTCTTTGAGCATTTCTGCTTCTGCAACAGCCATTTGCATTTGTGCTTTATTCTTAATTTCCATCTCCTTCATTGCGTATCTTTGGCCATTAGCATTGTGCAGCAACTCGTACACGATGCCAGTCCCACCTACACCAAGAACACGCACTTTTTCAAATTCTTCTAACCAACGTACAATGGTGTGCACATGCCCTAAACGCATCAACCAACTCTTTTTTTCACGGGTAGATTCTGCCCGCAAGTACCAGGTAGGCGATTGCCCATCATTGATATGAATTGCAAACCCATGGGGGTGGCCATCGATATCTTCCCTATCTATAAATGTGGCTGAGGTTATTTGAGCTTTTGTAATGACCAAGTCATCTGAATTATCATCATTTGGTTCTTCCGCCATGTATGCGATTTCTGAACCATGTAAAGCGACCCAGCGTCGCTTCCATAACTTTCTCCAGTGAAATCCCCTTTTGGTCAAATATCCAGCAAACTGTAGTCGTTTCGTGTTATTTTAAATATGGATAATCATCAATACAAATAACAAAAATAAGTCAATGGCAGCAAGAGGAGTAATGTTATAATAGGACACGAAAAATATAATCATTCATATAGCTACCTCCGGGGAAATCACCCATACACTATTTTCGAGAGCAGTTTCCATATTTTAATGCTGAATGCTCGTGGATAAATGCCCTCCTAGTGAGAGCAAAGTCGGATAACTAACTGACCGGTACTAGGAAAATTTGGCAATATGAAAACCTGAAGCTGGTTGTGCGGGCGAAGGTGATATGGTGATGGTGATGTAGTATTTTTACAAAGGGTGGATGTGATGATGATTGGATATCGTCCAATTCAAGTTAAATTATATTTATAAGAGATTTATTTGACCAGATATCAAGATGATTCCTTGGAAAAAAAGATACCCTTACTCCATACATTCCAGTAAGAAGTCTGGCCCATTTGGCCGATACACGAGGTAACAATTATTACTCAACATTTATTCCCATTGTGGTCTACTTTAACACAATAAAAATGAAACCAATTTCTTCTCTATTTTCTTATCTTTATATACATATAATTAACATTATGCTTTTCTTCTAGCTATACAATCGAAAATTCTTGCGCCACGGAATTCACAATAAATGTCGAACGAAGATACAGTGAATTTCTATGGTTATATTTCGAATTGTCCCTCTCATACCCGGGAATTACAATCCCCCCGATCCCAGGAAAGAAAATGTTTGGTACCACCAATCGTATTTTTGTGGAAAGACGACAGCGAAGGTTGGAAGAGTTTCTGAATCGAATAATGGCTCATCCTGTTCTCTCGACAATTAAATACGTCACCACATTTATTGAGGCAGAAAATTTTGGAGATGTCAAAGCTATGTGTGAGCGTTGTCGTGCTACTCAACAGTCGCGAGAGTTCGGAGTAGTGACGTCTCCAACTCAGCGGATATCGTATAAGCTGTCTTCATCACAGAAAAAGAGAGATCTGAAGGTAAGTCAAAAATGAAGTGAGTGAATAGGTTAGTGAAGAGTAAGTGAATAAATATAAATGACAAAGCTTAGCAACAAATATCATATTATACTAATCTATATACTATACATTATTATATGCATCTATACTATACTATCATTATTAGCATAAGTACACTTTGAAAACAGATTTACGTATGAGACACCTATTGGAGTGTATCAACACACACATCTCTCAATACCAAAGTTTGTTGTCTGCTAGTTATACCCTATGCGGTTGTCATGCGGAAGTCTGCCAAGATCAAACACAACTCATACAAGCACTGCAGAAAACTATATGTGTGTTGGCTACTGCTCCCACTATGTGTTTGGAAGATGTGTGTGGAGAAGACAGTGTGGGAATGGGGAGTGATGGAGCCGCAGTAGCCACACCAGTAGCATGTGTGGAAAATGTTAGTAGTAGTAATCGTGGTTGTAGTAGTGGTAGTAGTAGAGGTGATGGTTCTCTCCTTCCTGTGGCCCATGTGCATGCAATGAGCCATGGGGATGACGGACATGTCTTGCCTGTTGGAATGGAAGAAGAGAATACTAGTACTTATGGTAGTAGTGGGACTGCTACTACTCCGCATATAGATAATCATTATGAAGAAAGAGAACATAAGATGGTATCTGAGGTAAGTATATATTATCATACTATCCCACTTTCGACCAGCCTGGTTGGATGTATCACTCACTTTTCATTCATATGTACATTGTACCAATAGTATTAATGTGTTCACTAATGTATTTATTTGTGTCAGTCTTTATTTATAATTCACTTCCTTCTTACTGTTTTTTCTAGTTTTTCAAATGTGTCGAAAGTTTACTCACGCATCATCAAGAACTATCTAGTGCACTCCAACTCTCTTTGTTAGAACCGTTACATTTTATAAAGAAGCATTTACAGAGCATGGTGAGAGCGTTTGATATTCAAAAAAAGGCGAGAAATATTTATTTGGGTGAAATTGCGATTTTAACTGAAAAAAAAGCTGAGTATGATGACGTCATGAGCTCCACTGCACCAGCCAAACCTCTCGCCATTGAGCATCACCTGAGTAAGTTACAGGCGAGTTTTGAGAATACATCCATAGCCGAAGACTGCTTCAAACAGACATCACAGTACATCGTGGACGATTGGGTAGCATATAATGGTATGAGAACTTGTGTATTTCAACCACCTGAAGAGTTAGCAACCAATGCAGCAGCACCCCCTGGTGGGGCAGGAGAAAGTCCTGATGGTAGTGGTAGTAGTGATGGTGGTAAAAAACAAGATTTATTGGATGTGTTGATGTGTGTGGCGACAGCACATCAATTATATCATCAAAAGAACACAGATTCTCTTCTTCTTCTTCGAGATACGCTTCTACTGTGTTAGTGGAAAAGGGGTCGCCATTTCGAGCATAAGCAGGTTCACTTATTATCATTACCACTATTATCACTCTTACTAGTAGTAGTACTACTACTATTCTATAACTGCTTTCAGTTAATTCGCACTTCTATTACGAAGATTTACCAGTAACTGGTCTCTCAACAACCCCACACTGCATGTATGGTTGTCCAACGATCAGCTTACGGGTTTCATGGGTGTATCAATTCATAAGTTGAATCAAAGTGACTTTCTTTTATGTTTGGTTGAGTCAGGATTTACATGACAAGGGGTGTTGACAAGGGTGTTAGTAACAACAAACTGAAACTGAAAAAATATGAATTAAAATATTCGAACAACATCACAATTATTGTTATTACAAGTATAAAGTTATGCCACCATCAAGTATATCGTTTAAAGAATCGTACATTAGAATGCATAAATAAAAAATAAATGCCTATTATAAGATACTGAATTATATATTACAATCATTTCATAGAACAATATTCTCAAGTATGAAATCAATCCTTAATTAAACATAGGGGTTGTCTATTTGGTTGTAGGGAGGAATAGTCTACGACGTAATGGAAGTACATGAAGTGTGAAGTAGCTTAAAACTGTGTCGTAGTACGAGTAATTACTTAGAATCGAAGAAAAGTACAAAGTAGTAGTATGCCGCCCAACCCAGAGTAGCAGGTACTTATTATTAGAGTGAGGTCTAACATGCAGGTATGCAGGCAGATCTTCATCCAATAGGCATTAATGTAATAGTTACAACTTATTAGTACTAGTAAGTACTTGCACTATGCTGACATACTACCTACTACTGGTGAACTCCTGACAGTAGTAAGTCCTTTACTAGTACTCTCAAGTCTCAGTTCTTAATGTCAAAACGATAAATTATCACATAGCGCGATGTATTTCCTTGTCGTACCATACGGCTTCTTATCTCGCTACTACACATCTACCATTGGTTCTCATTCATCCCATTAATCCCATCCCATTTTTTCCAAGATAGTAACCATAAGAAGTGAAACAGGATAGAGAGAGAGTACTAGTAGTCCGTCAACCATTGTATGTGTCTTTCTCAAAGTCATGAAACCCATGCACACCTACCAAACCCATGAAATATTAGCACAAGAGTATCATAGCGAGAAAGAAAAAATATCAATAAGAATAACACATACTAGTCGTACTAATCATATTATTCGTATCATCATCACTCATACTACTAGTAGTACTATAATAAAAGGAACTAAATAAGATAGATTCAAATGAATACCTGTACAAAGAGAATGGCAAGTGTTTCTGCAAGATATTCCCACGCCAACCCCTACACACCCACACATCATCATTACATATCCACTTCTCCATGCACTTTTCCATACATCCAACTATACCATACCATACCTGTCCATAAATCAAAGCCATAAATATGCCTAGTCCAAAGGTGTTGTTCATACAGGCTGCACCTTGCAAAGTAGCTAACGATATCGCAATGGATGAAGAGCTCTTTTTCAAGGCATATGTGTATGATGCAACCAGCTCTGCGGCATTGGACGCCAGTGGAGCCAGCACGAAAGAAACAGAGAATGCACCAGCCCCCTGTAATATGAATAGGTTAGTATAGTGCAACAAAAGATAGAATAAGGTATTATATATCAATATCTGTCTGTATACATATACTATACTTGTCTATATACTTACCGTGCGTTCTCCGATCTCACTCAACACATCAACCATAGGATCAGAGAACAACAGAACCAATGCAGTGCCTGAGTGTATGTATGTGTATGTATTAGAAATGGTGAATGCGTATCCTTCAATATGTATGTGTCGTGCCAGCATATCACCACACATCATACCATACTTACCTATAGACAAATAGTAGAGAGCTCTCATTTTCAGTCTCTTTTGTTGTTCTTCTGGTGACATATCTAACAAGTCTTCAGGCATATCGTCGAGCTCTTCTCCATCATTACCAGCCTCCTCATCATCTATACGGTTACCATGGACACATACCATACATAGTAGAAATGGTATATTTGGAATTGAAATACAGAGAGCAGAAGTGTAAGGGTTAGGGTTCGAATGAGGTAGTAACGGTAATATTATGAATATATCTGTTCATATAAATAACACCAATATACAGGATACAATACTACTATGACATCTATATTCATACGACTACTACCACATCACACCTTCCTCGACATTGGTACCCATACAGTTTTCTGCTTGCAGCAAATCAGCATTTGTTTTGATATACCTAAAGTAAATGTGCAGAGTAATATAATGTAGTGCAACCGTTTCACATCAAATCATATTACTATAAATACTGTATGATACTACTACACACTACTTCTCTATACACTATTACTACCCATACCACAGTGTATGCATACCTTGCAGTGCCAGACACGAATTCATCAAAATCAACATTGCCATCTCCATTCTTATCAAAATCTGAAAACAACCTGGTCAGCGCTTTGATATCAACTCGTTCACCAAGATCTCTGTATATGGACACATAGGCACATACATTATATATATGGATGGTTCAGTACATCGGTAGAATGTTGTTCGAAAGGTGTTAGATAAATAGTTAGAAAGTTGTTAAATAGTTCGATTTATAAATCTTTGATCACTCACTTGAATACAACTGATAGCTCCATAATACTCAAGGTACCATCGTTATCGGCATCATACTTTTTGAAGAAGGGCTTCAGAATTATCTGATAATTGTAATAGTAGAAGTGTACGTATTAGTATCATCAGTTAGCAATAATAATAACAATAATCTTCGTCATCATACATACATATATACATACATACACACCTGTAACCTCATATAGGCAGCAGGATTCTTCTCTAACACCAATGGAGTGTTTTCTGAGAGAGCATTCACGACAGCACCCCTCGTTCTGCATATACATACGTATAGATAATTAGATACCGTATGCGAACACTCACTATATAGCTCACCTGAATTCACTTTGCATCACGCCTAGTAACGTCACATCACCACTACGGATAGCTTGTTCAATGACTGTATTTCGACGAGCCTGTTGGGCACCAGCCTCTTGGTCGTTGGCCGTCTGTATAGATAGAAGAAAGATAGAATACAGTCATTAACTATATGCACTCGGTATATGCATATGTGTATGTATGTATAATATCTATGTGTTTATCTATGAATACACGTATTTGTGTATGTAAAATGGTTGTACATTGTTGTTGTCTATGATTTACTGACCTGGATTTGATACCACAAATACCAAGCAAACAACCCAAGGCATATGAATATACCCATTAGTGCCCACATGCTCTCCTTCGCCGCAATTACACTTTGTGTGTTACCTAGTTTGGTATAATAAGGAGAAAGTGAAGTGAGATATAACAAGTGTACGCACAAACGCAAAAGTGCATAATCATTATATAAAAGTGTATGAAATATTTAAGGTAGTCACGCATACTCTTACCAGCATAAAACACTCCTGGCCCTTGAAGAAATAAGTATGTCACAGATGTCCCTATCATGATCCTATATATACGGATAGATAGATACACAGATAGGTATACATGGATACTTGGTGAGGTGTAAGTCTAGACTAGTTGGTGATGAAAATCAACAGGAAATAACACTTATCAGACATATGCACCGGTGGTTACATACAACACAATTCTAACATTTGTTGCTATCTCGTGATAGCATAATAACAATATTAGGAGTAGTGATAAAAGTATAATACAATAGTATAGTAGTGAGCTTCATACCATCCGCCAATCCTAACATGATGTGAGATTACAACTCCACTACCACTCAATGACCAAAAGCCATCAGGAGATAACTTGGGTGTCCTCTTGTAGTTGGCATTACCGTTACTATCTAGGTCGACTCTACCACCATAGACAGATAAAGCCCATGGAATAGTGAGTAGCATGATTGTACTTCCAGCTAGAGCACCTACACCCACCTGGCGAACGAGGGAGTGAATAGGAAGTGAGTGTATGGTGGAAGTAGGTTGGTAGGAAAGTGTGAATTACTTACTGCGAGTTGATTCTGCGCATCATCACCAATCCCAGAAAAAAGAATTAACATGCCATCAGGCACTGCCCCGAGAATAGGTAATACCACACTGCCCACAATACCGGCATCTGTATGTAATTATATAGATGATTTACATTGTGAAGTCATGGCAATAGAATACATATTATTGTATGGAAAAATCAGATAACTATGGAATGGAAGAAATCATATAAAATTGAAGGAAATACATACAAGCTGGAATGAGGAGGAGAAATTCAGATCCATCTGATATCATATCAGACGCTATCATGAGGATATAACCGTATACACAGAAAAGAAATATAATTTGAAAAAAACCATAACCATCCTGAGGCAAATTTGCCACGTCGATAAACAAATCGGACAAGCCCATTATTGCTTGATGATGTCACAATTATCTCAAAAGACAGCTTTTAACCGTCATTTCGCCATTTTTTTTCAAAAACTGAAAATAGCCCTTCTAAACTTGAAGTAATCACTCAAACTAACCATGAGGAGCAGTACCAACAAGAAAAACACACCCACACCCTCTTCTCCCCATGGATATGAGGATTATACTGAAGTGCATGTGTTACCCAAAATTAACTCACTAGAAGTAGAACATGATGACCATACCCAGACTATACCTTCTGTATCTTCTGTACCAGAAGATCCTCATACTCTTTCTACATCTTCCCAGTCACCATCACCCTCTTCCTCCTTGTCATGTTTGTCCTGTTGTTTCAAAGACGTCGAAGACAGGAATGCTTTCCTAATCATAGTTGTATCTATCCTTAACTACGTTGCTATTGGTCTCACCATAGTACCACTCAAGCTCCTCATAAATCAACGAATTGCTGGAGATGCCACAGAGCCTTCTCGTGCAAGTTCATTTGTTGATACCACAAATATCTTTTTATATGCAGTAATGAGTTTTATTTGTGCAAGATACACCTCTGGCCTGGGTGATTACGTTGGGCGTAAGCCGTTACTACTTATGTCATCCATCATGACAATAGTAACCAGAATTATTTATATATCTGCCCAAACTCCGGCTTGGTTTTACGTTGGTATGATAGCTGTGAAAAATCATGAGTATATTAATATATTGTAGTAATTTTCGTAATGATGTAGATTATTATACTCTACATATGCGAACTCAACTATACCTCTTTGCGTTTACTTAACTACATACGAGGTAGCCCTTAATGATATACGTTGTATTGTGTATCTGGTACTGTATGGTGACTGCAGGGGCCATTGTGGGAGGGACCTTTGACTGTTTTTATTTCACTGGAATTGCTTGGATTTGTGATTTTTTCCCACAGGTATATACAGGTCTACGTATATATTGATGGATAGATAGATGGCAATGTGCTGATGTAAATAGTGCGTAGTGGTGATGAAGAGGTTTGAATTAGAGATATTGAACCATGTTATATGTTCTGATCTATGCATGTACTGATATGTATTTATACATAATGTATACAGGGTTACAAGCGCAACAAGCGTCTTGGTATCTATGTGGGACTCGTACTAGGCCTGTCTATTACTATTTCTGCCCCATTGGGAGCTGTGTTGGCCTCCTCAATACGCCCTACACTACCATTCTACGTGTCTCCATTTGTCTCATTGCTATCTATTGTCATGTTACTTTTCATGCCCGTGGATGACACCAGAGGAATTATACACACCGACCTATCTCATACGAATCTACTAAATAAGTATATGTGTCTTTGTTTGGGTAGTACGAGTCATTACCGGAATAGAAGATGTGTACCCGCTGACTGGTCTCTCTATTTTCGTACTCATTTCCCTATATCACCTGGGAGTATTGCTATTATACAACAAGTAATTGATATAATGATATAGCTGTATATTATACATTACACCATTACTGTCATAACATACTTTACGATTGTTATCTGGTATTATAGGCTCATTACCCTCTGGACTGGGTCTCCAACTTCGTGATACAGTCTGTTCCCTCTCTGCTAGGTACTACTACAACTATACTACAACAACAACAACTACTACTATCATACTCAATCTAAATACAAATATATGTACATACACTTTTATATCCTTGTACATACACATATACAGGGATGGTGCTGATACAATATTTCCTATCGGTATTTGACTGGTCACCGGGCATTGCCTCTGTCGGTGTGTTTTCTGTGGGATTTTGCTTATTTCTATTCGGTCCGCCACTACTGAACCGGTACGACCCAGTTCCACTGGCGTTCTACACGATGTGTTTGTTTACAATGGGATTATTGCTGTTGTGTATTGCGGGTACTGGCCTCACCATTGGACCTGCTCTTGGTGAGTTACTATGATGTTGAATGAATTTAAAGCAACATAACATGTCCTTCATGTAATGTGTATACGTACACCTTACATATATATATGTAGGTGTGATTGGTATAGCGTGTATCGCACTGGGTACTAGCTGGATACCTTCCCTGCAGACAAACCTCACAATTCAGTACGGATCTGAAATGCAAGGTATGAGCCAGTGTGTATATGACTATATATAATATGTGACTATGTGTACATATACAACTAGACGTTTTCAAGATTGTTTTTGGTAGTAGTGGTATAGCAATATATCAAACAGTATTATAAAATTGCCAGATACCTTATTAACTACTTCTCTATCCATATCTTATACTTCTTGATGCATCTACACCCTTAATGTCAATATATAGGTGTGGTGAGTGGCCTGCTGAGTCAACAGAAGGATTTGTCGATGCTACCGGGCTATCTAATGAGTTTAACGTTTACATTCAATTTGAAAAGAGCCAATGGAGTGTATTTCCCTGGGGCTGCTTTTCTTCTGGTAAGCAAATTGAGTGAGGAGTGAGTGTGTATAGTGAGTGAGTGAACCTTTTTAATTTTCTATTTTTACTGCATACATTGAAAGGCGACGTGCATGGGTCTGACTGCGATATGCATACACTACTATGTTCACGGTGCTGAAGCCGTTACTTTAACTCGTCGCAAGGTGAGTGTGACCCCCAGTCCCGTCACTCAAATTGAAACTGAAAAAAATGATGAGCACAACTACCATGACCATCATACCACACATCATCCACATCACACAGCTACTGTTGATATGGTGACGATGGAAGAGAAAAGTGAAGAACATCACGTGTAGAACAGTAACAGATGATGTGTGTGATTTACAGAGTAATGCATATCAGTGTATCGGTATCTGACGACTACCTATTTGCTTTTTTCTGTTGTGAATAGTGAATGAATGTGCCTCTTATTTGTGTGCAATTATATTTTATATGATAGTACACAGTACACAACAGTACTCTGCGTGTGTTAGTACTGAGTAGTAGTAACTACAGTAAAAAGAGGCAAAAAAAACATAAAACACCATTTTATGGTTTTAATTAAACTACTAGTACTGTACTAAGTAGAAGTACGGTGTACTTCCATTATTCATTTAACTAATAAGAGGCTGTTCATCATCCTGCTTTTCCTGCATAATAATACTTAGTACTAAAATATAGTAGTCAAATTACAAATATTAATTATTTAGTTAGTACTAGTCAACTAATTTCTCAGTGGGGGAGTATATGGATTAGTTTTAATTAATAGAAATTAAATTAGTTCTTCCCTAGTCCTCTGTACTACTTTTATTACTGCTATACTGCGGTAGAAGTAGTAAGTAGTAAACACTGTACTTAGGGAAGACTTTCACAAAATGTCTGTATATCCAGTTCATAGTAAACATCAGACATCTAAACCCTTTAGTTTGAATAATTCAATTTTATTACATTTTTCAAATTATATATTACTGAAAACTAATACAACTTGCTTCTACAATAGGATATAATAAATATTACTTAATTTCTTTGGGTATATATAATAATTTACTTGGTTTTTTCCCTACCCAGTACCACCTTCCATAATCTACATAGAACTCATCACTCATATCCACATCTCTATAAAACATATGATAAGTACATAAATTATAATAGTATGTAGTAGTAAGATAGTAGTAGTAGTAACCTGGTAGTTATCACATATGCACACTTCTCGTCAGGACATTTCAAGAATGTGACATTATAACAATTAGGGTTCCTACAATCATTTATATATCTTGCAATAGTAGTAACAGACTCTCTGGCGTCTATATATGACTATAATGAAAATAGTTAGTACCATAGTAGTAGTATGATAGTAGATTACCTGACTGCCCAATCGCATAAGATAAGATTTATCTTCTAATCTGATTCATACAATAACATAACATCGAGTAATACATCGCGCAACAATAACATTATATTAATCTATCATCATAGTATCATATATACATTTTGTGCTCACCTCATAGCATCCACTGTTCGTAGCTCCATGCCTCTGTATGTACATATTATAGTACCCTTTTTTATAAATCGTTTTGCGTACAAGCCTTCTCCAGCAGCTTTAAGTGCTGATGGGGCTACGCTACAATACTGAGGATGTAATACAGGATATGGACGATATACGTTAGATATAGATAGTTATTGATTAAGGGGCAAGGCTAAGAGATAAGGTAAGAAGGTGTTTATTGCCAGGTAAATTGGTGATAGGCATTTCATAGGTTGCAAAATACCAACTGTTGCTTATGTTTTATAGGAAGTGTGGCATAATGAGGATAATAGTAATGATACTCACATAATCGCTTTCAATGCCGGTTCTACTTAGTAGAACTGTAGAAACCATACAAGCAAATTCGCTGTTCATTATCACTTCTTCACAAGGGTCTTTAGTAAGTTGTTCTACCCAGTATATCTGCAGTTTAATATATTAAAAACTAAACATGGGGTGGTGTGGTCGATGTGGACTGAAAAAATACAACAACAACTCGCTACAAAGATTGTTGATAACACCACTAAGACACCAAGAAACAGAAAGTAATAAAGCACACAGAAACTCGTATCTTTTCCAAGTGTAATAAATGAGCTCCAATTCTTATTCAAATGGAGTGCATGCACCTCTATTAGATTCGGTGGATGATTACATGGATGAACGAGTCGTTGAACCCTTTTTATTACCCGATCCTCAAGTATATTATCCTCCCAATGTAATAGTCACTAGTCGATACAACTTCATATCCTTTCTCCCAAAGAGTATTTTCGAGCAATTCCGACGTCTGGCTAATGTGTACTTTTTAGTACTGGGTATTATTGCTGCGATTGGTTCTTCTACGAGTTATTATGACACTGCAGTTCAACCGGCTGGCTTATTAATCCCAATGACCATTGTAGTGATGATATCTATAATTAAGGATGGTATTGAGGATGTCAAAAGACACTCTGCAGATAATCGGACTAATAACAGACTAGCCAGACTGGTTGGACAGAATGTAAGTATTTATATATATGCATGTTTTGTTACATGTAACTCTACATAAAAATATATTTCTTCATGTATGTCTATGTATGTCTGTGTGTTTAGGGTAAGGTGGAGACCACCGAGTGGAAACATTTGGTAGTCGGTAGCATGATCCTCCTGCTTGGTGATGACGAAGTGCCTGCTGATTGTATTGTAGTTGAATGCGGTGGCATACAGGGTCCTACCACATATGTAGAGACAGCCGCAATTGATGGTGAGACCAATTTAAAGATACGTCTACCAGCCATACCCAGAGAGGGCGGGGGGCAGAGAGGGGACGGGAATAATAAAATTTCAGTCTCTACTGACAAAAGCACTGTAATGGGGCTTGATAATTACCGGTATGTATGTATGTATGTATGTATGTATGTATGTATGTATATGTGTGCTTTTTTCCAAACACATCTTATTCTATGGTGCTGCACATACAGAACAATTTTCCATGTGGAAGATCCCAACGGATCTATTCATAGATTCAACGGATCTATGGAATTGTATGACATGAGTGCATCGGGCGGACGGTCAGAACATACTCTTACTGAAAAGAATTTGTGTTTGCGGGGATCGGTGATACGAGCCTCTGAATGGTGAGTGGAGTAGTTGTGTAGTGTATATGGATTGATGTTATACATATATTGCTCATACCATATACATATACATATATATCAATTTGTATCATACCATATCGTACTATGGCATCTTATCACGTCATAACCGTATGATTTGTACCAGGGCCGTGTGCATGGTTGTGTATACAGGGAAAGACACAAAATTATCTTTGAATTCAAAGTCCCCTCCGTCTAAACTGAGTGTAGTGGATTCAGTGGTGAATCGAACTCTCATTATTGCCATCTCTGCTATGTTGATTGTATGTGTAATCAGTTCAATTGCTAGGTGAGTTAATACAAAGACAGCAAGGATATATGTATAATTATAATGTATGCATATATGCTATTTTATTTCTTTTTTCTTCTTATTTTTTTCATTATTAATATATTTTATTGTGCATACTTTGTTTCATATTCTCTGTTACTATGTATAGTATTATTTGGACGGTTAATAATGATGATGCGGCTTATCTGTGTTTAGATAAGAATGATTTAAATAAACGATACGATGGTAGGTAGTGTAGTAGTTCATATGCACACAAGTCTTATATGTTCTCCTTTATGCACTTACGCTTATATGTTATATGTATGGCTGTACAGGAGGTGGATGTGAATCGGGCTCGACAAATTCAGCTCTTACAATATTAACTTTCGCCACACTATTCAACAATTTTGTGTGTATTAGTATGTATGTGTCGCTAGAAATGGTGTATCTCTGGCAAGCATATTTTATTAGTCAGGTAAATATGGACTATTTTATAGAAAGTAGTGAATTATAAGGTGTGGTATTGTGTAAAACTCTGCTTTATTGGTCAGTATGCATAACATACGTAAATACATGCACACATACGCGCACACGTATATACATACACCTCAACTCCACTATAGGATTTGACGATGTACGATGGAAAATCTGATTCGCCAGCAGAAGCCCACACTTCAGGAATGTGTGCGGATTTGGGACAGGTATGTGACATCAATTCCTACTTCACTTCCGAACTCACTTCCTATCCGTACACACCAACCATACATCTCAACTGGACATATCAACCATAAAGGTGCAATACATCCTCTCTGATAAGACCGGTACTCTGACTAAGAATGTCATGAAACTAAGGCGATGTACGGTAGCTGGTATGGTATACGGTGAACCTATTACCAACAAATTGAATCCAGAGCCTGTGAAGCTGAACGACACATCAGCTAATCCAGTACTATCTGGTCGTGGTAAAAATGACGGATTGACGAAGCCTAGTTTCAGTTCGGAGAGTACGTTTACTGATAATGGCAGTCCGTGGGCTCCTCTGGCAGAACTTTCACGTTTTAAAACTTTGCCTGTCGGGACTGATCAGGCATTACTATTAGATTTCATGCGTGTCATGGCTGTATGTAATAATGTAATGTTAATGCCGGACCAGACGACTGGAGTTCTAAATGTAACGAACTCGGCATCATTAGAGAAATGTCTAGAGGCCGAGTCAGCGGATGAGGTTGCACTGGTGCTAGCTGCGGCTGAACAAGCTGGAGTGATTTTGACCAATAGGGGCGCAGAAAAAGCTTGTAAGATAATATACTAGTATACTACTATCATACCGACATGCATTTATCCAATCATACATCCATTGCATGTAATAGCCATGACTGTATATGTCATATCAAATCTATCAGGCTAATTCACATCAACCATCACATATAACTCATGTTTTGATAGGTGTACGAGGTCTCAAACGCGATACACGTCTAGAAATACAATCTGACCAAGATGCTCAAGTATCCACAACAGTTGTTGCCGGTGGTGCTGCCACTACTGCTATAAACCAAACACACAAATCTCAGTCACCACCGCCAGCACCTTTGATGGATGATAATGAGGAGCACTTTGAAGTGCTAGCAATTAATGAATTTGACAGTCACAGGTTCGATTAATGTATAACATATACCTACATACACACACATATACATACAAATATACATACATACACATACAAATATACATACAAATATACATACACTAACTATCTCTATGTGGTTGGTATATATAGAAAACGCATGTCTGTGGTAGTTCGGATTGACATGGGGCCTCCAGTGTTATTTTGTAAAGGAGCCGATTCCACCATGTTTTCATGTTGTTTGAATGGACCGAATACAGCTCAGGTTGGTGTGTGTTTATCTTCTCTGCTTTACAATTGTGATTACAAGTGTTGCATAATGAGGGCTAATATACTTACTTATATAATATAAATATCCATAATAAACAAATTACACATAATTTCACTTACACATATATGTTCCACAGTGCAAAGAACACATCGATGATTTCGCATGTACAGGTCTTCGTACACTTGTCATGAGTAAAAAAGAATTAAGTGAACAGGAGTTCTCGGTATGGTATGAACGATATAAGGTAGCCTCGAATAGTCTCGTCAATCGAAGAGATATGTTGATGAGGTGAGTTGATGTGTATGAGTGTAGTTGAAATCGATGACTGTGAAGTGACGACATATGTGTGTAATATGTCAATTCATATATAATTGTGTTATGTGTGGTATGTGTGTGATACCTGTAGATGCGCAGACGATATCGAAACAGATATGCAATTACTAGGTGGCTGTGGTATTGAAGATGAGCTGCAGGATGGCGTGTTCGAGTGTATTAACACACTTAATAAGGTAAACGTATTGGTAGATAGTGTATTTCTATAAATGAATGGATAAATGTAGATAGACATGCATGGTTCATGTACACATACGCATCAGCCGTACTTACGCATCCAATATTCATCATATTTACACATCACCTAGGCTGGTATGAACCTATGGATGATTACTGGCGATAAAGCGGAGACTGCCGTGGCTATTGGTAAGCAAGATACCTTGCATAACCATCGCACCTTAAGTTTTGTTTATACTGAATCTGTTCAACTCACCGTGGTGTACTCACTCACTCTGTAACTCATACGTTGCCAGGCCGAATGTGTGGTCTACTGCAACGTGACCATGAATTAGAACTACTCCTCAAATTGAGTGGTTCTGCCCTTCGTCAGAAATTGGAAGATCTAGTATTGTATTTAGATCGAGTGGAAGTGGCGGAGAGGATAAGACAGGAAGAAGGTTGGTGATGTCATAGTGGTAGTGTAATAGTAGTGGTGGAGAGTAGTAGTAGTAGTATGATTATATTTTATATATTTTTTCATATACTTACTATCTCATATGTATTATCTCTCATATGTATTCCCCGATTCGTACGGTCATATCTCTCCCTATCTACCTATCTACCTAGGTGGTAGAGGTAAAAGTATA
>JACKZZ010004878.1_pt1 | contig 19514 bp, 13 predicted proteins | sample 8027871 | NCBI WGS metagenome assembly JACKZZ01 (sample SAMN15724774, study PRJNA655200) | protist metagenome | isolation source: fluorescence activated cell sorting (FACS) single amplified genomes of... | place: USA: West Boothbay Harbor, Gulf of Maine | collected 2000-07-19
GAATTGTCGACCCTTCGTACGATACGTTCACCGATCGGCGACGATAGGCCGTCGATTTCCATATCAGCCATTCCATATACGACACCATACACGACCCTCTGTCTGCGCCTGATAACCTGCAATTACCACGATTTTTTTCCCATCTCTTCTTCCACCCCCAGGTTTCGTGAGGGAAACTATCTATTATTATAGGTTTTTAGTTTTTAGCAACCTCAATTAACGTAAAATGAGTCTGAAAACAACATCACTATGTAATATGCAGTCGATAGATACAAGACTTAGAACGGGTTCGTTTAACGTGAGTACTTTTGTACCCACCTAGGTACTCCTTAACAATTCCGACCCTATAATAGACCAGCGACTTGTAACAGGTCGAAGTTTCTCTACTAGTCGATACACAACACATCAATTTTTCCTAGTACCTAGCACATTTAGTTCTACCTTTTATTAGTTCTACCGTTTATCGTATTATCCATACTCCACGACCGCGTATTATCCAGGTCGCTTCGCTGATTAGTATTACCGCGTATTGTAGTCTTAGACTAGATAAGACTGTTATCTATTGTCTATTATTACGACGAGGTATTTGCTTCACGAGGAAGTTCGAGTGATCCATTTTTGGTGCCTTCGAATTTCGGCCCTCGCGCACTCGAGAGACCGAGACAGTAATTAGCCGGCCCAGCAATCTTTTTCGCAGAATTCTTTTCGAAGCACTGTACCCATCCACCATAACCAGAGGAGACCATAGCCAGTCTGTTTCCCAGACTAGCTGCTCCGCATAGAAATAGAATAAGAGTGGGCTTGCTCACACTGCGAAAAAAAACGGTCGTTAAGTGGTCGACTGTAACTGTTTTCTACTTGAGTGGTCGACTGTAACTGTTTCCTACTTAAAACACTGAGTAATACCAATAGGCATTAATACGATACGGTAACGCAACTTCTCTTCCTAGAACTCGGTACTAAGTTAAGTATTAGTACCGTTTACGTAACTTGTTACTTCTCTTCTCAGACTAAGTATTAGAATTTAGATTAACCATAATTCCGCCCACCATGAGTGAGAAGAAGGAGGTCTTCCGCACGGAGTCTGTGGGTTCCCAAGGTTCAAACGGTTCGCGGGGCCCGGGACAGAATAATCGTCCCCCCTGTGGCGCCTCTCCTCTCTCCTCCATAGGAATGAATATCGGAGCTGGGGGGGTCCAGATTCCGCGCTCATCCTCCGACGCCGTCCCTATCCCTTTCGATTCTGGTGACGGCCAGCAGATGCCGCGCTCCTCCAGCGACCGGAGTCCTCCTTCCCACTCTACTCTCGGGAGCGGGAGAACAGAGGCCTTCACAGACGTTCCGCAGGAAGTTGTAGCGGGCTTGGAGAGGACTTGGGGTGTTGAAGTTGCTCGGGAGCGCGGCACCTCTGGTAGGTATACTAGGGGCTCCACGGGCCGGAGCGATCGTAGCGTTAATTGCGGCGTTAGCCGTGACAAGGAGGGGAGCGCGTTCTTCATCGAAGTCATCCGCCGCGTCGTCATCGGACTCAGAAGAGAGGCCGATGAGGCCCCCGAAAAACCCTCTGAGCTTACTCGCCGCAGCAGAGACGGCCGAGTCGGACCCAGAGTAGGTGGAACCGTCGGTCGCGTCCCGAGCCACTGCCGTCCTTCCCCGGCCTCCCGCACCCCATGACGCCTGGCTGTAGTGGCTCTGACTCGACAGCGGCTGCGGAGCGTACCAGTTGTCGGTGGTGGTGAAGTGCTTCCCATCGGTTTCTCGGAGGCCTTGAGCGTATCTATTGGCCCCCTCCCCAACGTACGCTACGTAGGAAGTATTCGAAGCAGAGTAGGCCTGCCCCTGGGAGGAGGCTGCCGCTTGTGCTTCTGATTGTGCTTCGGCTTGTGCTTCCCACCCTGTTCCCGTCCGATTCGCCCAGTTATCTGCCACGAAAATTTTGGAGTTATGGTGAGACTCAAACTGATCTTGAAAGTCCTTCTTGATCTGACTTCCATTAACCGTTTTCGCGAACAGAATACCCTCTTCCGTCGATACATACCGCCCCGGAAGCTCCCCGTTCAGCATCCGATAAAAACAGAGACCGAGGGCCCAGCAATCCCCGGAAGGGGAAACCTCAACCGTTGCACCGTCGGAGTTATCATAGGAGGTCTTGGATTCCGGACTGAGGATGAGGACGTCCTCTCCACCGATTTTTACTCCTTCATAGAGAGAAGCTACGTCCAGGACGTGCCCCGCGTTTCCCTCGCTAAAACATTCCCAAGGCAGTTCCTGAGCTCGGTGGAACTCACTTAGTTTCACAATAGGAAGAAGATCCGGGCTGTTTTCCTCCACATAACCCGTTGAATCGGCCACTCCGAAGACGGAGAAACTCGATAAAGAGAGGTCCAAATGGACCACCCCAGACGAGTGAATCAACTCAACCGCTGATGACATCTGCAGGAAGAGGTTCTCGAGCACCCCAAGGGAGACTTGTCGTCGGTATCCGCTGGGAAAGAGGAACTCTTGAAGAGACATGTCGGGTTTCTCCGTCAAAATCGCTGAATAAGCCGTACCGTTGCTCAAAACCCCGCTCTTCTCCCCCTGTATCTGCGCAACTGAGTTAGCCATTACCCACGGGTCGGCATTGCAGGTTGTTTCGTTCCAGCCATAATCCCACCCACCCCCGACAGCCGTCGCGGAAAAAGTCTTCAAAAACCGGACCTCCCGCTCCAACCCACTAGCATCAGCGATGTAGCCCGGACCGTAGGACTCGCACCATGAGAGTTTGAGGGCGAGAGCCTTCTGAGCCCCCTTCTGCTTCACCTCCACCACCCGCCCGAATTGTCCCTTCCCGAGGCTCTTCACGGCCGTATACTGCTCGCCCTGGATCGTTATTGAGTCCTGGTTTGATCCCTTAAACAGGGACGCGACCTCCCCGAGGTCGACCTTCTTGGAAGACCATATGTTGGAAGAAGCCATCTTTACGACTAGATAGCCTAGGTAAACTTAGTTAAATAAACGAATGAATGAATGATATGATACACGTATAAAAAAATCGATGGCAATGTGCTACCGATCTACTGTAACTGTAACTATACTAGAGGGCCGGTGGCAATGTGCTCCCGAATCTCAGTGAGTGATCAAAAATAGGAGAGGGCTGATTTAGCAGCCAAATCCGTTCCGGGAGTCTGGTCTCTACCCTTAAGAGCCCAAAATCCGTATATGACTTCGTTTCGAAAAGTACAGCTAGTTCCTGCCAACGAACCAAGATAGAAAATGGGACCACTTTGAGGATACTATTTGGTAGGACGCTCTCCAAACAACCAACCGACAAACGAGCAATGTGCTCTTGTGACTGTCGGGTTGGTGCTAGGAGGGTCCCAACTCGCTTCCCGAGGTTTTAATGGGCTATTAGCTGTTGAAATCAACAACAATCGTAAAATACGCGTCACTGTGGGCGGAAAGGGGGGAATGGAAGGTTAAGAGTCGGTAGAGTGGAGTGGAGTGGGTGGTGAGGTGATGTAGAGAGAATACATGTGAACTGAGATGAGGTGGTGATAGAGAGACAGACGGTGAGGAGTCACGCACGAATTGAGTTGGATGGAAGATTTGTGAGGGGAAGCACGAATAGACGAACTTCCCGAGGACAGTGGAAGGATGGGATCACCCGGGAAGGATTTCACGATTTACATTGGTACCGGGGGTAGAAGGATTTGTAGAACAGGATGGGATCATTTCAGGGATTCTAGGTGAGAATTTATGGAAGATAATTTATAGAATTATCGCGAGAGAGTGCGAAAATTTTCAGCGATGTTTTGAATCTGTGATGACCTCCCTGCGAATCGAAATTTTTTTTTCAAGGTGACAGGTGCAATTTCTTTAAGTTGGCGTTGCATAGCCGTGATTTATGCAATTTTGAAGGGAACTCCGCCGGTAGAAGGGATCATGGACGTACCAAAAATGGATGGACGCGGGATTTTGGCGACGGTCTGTGTGATTTCTATTGTGTGCAAGATGCGGCCGGATATCGATTTGGGTTATTCGCGTGGAGATCTCCCCGATCGCCCAATCGAAATTTCACCATCTCAAAAAATAGCCCCATTTTAGTCCCCAACCAAATTCCATTACACGGCCAACTGCACACCATTACACACGTAACTTTATGCATCATCACTCACTCGGATACCGCCCGTGTATCGGAACGCAATCCTGGATATTCGCACGCGCAGTATGATCAACACCACTCAGATACCGCCCGCGAAGAGACAATGGGAAACACAACATAGCACGGACACCCTTTTCGATTTCGGACCTTGTGACGAGTGAAGCAGATTTCGACCGAGATTTACGTTCTCGGTTGCACCGTATACGGATAGCGTCTTCTCGCGCGTGACTGATCGGGTTACTTCCGCGGCTCCGTATAGTATTCCCGGTAGCGTTGGTCGTAATCATCCTGACTCCGGGGCGAGTTGGCGTCATCCCCATGCCCCTCCCCATCACTCCCCTCCATCTTCCCGTATCCCGCCCGGGGGTCGTCCTCCTCGCGGCCGTTTTCCGAAGCCGCGTCAGGCGTGTCGGGGACGGGCATTCCCATTGGGATAGCTGCGCCCGAGGCGGTCGCTGGAGGAGGAGGCATCGGGATCGCCCCCCCTGAGCCCGGCGGTGGTGGCATTGGAATCGCCCCACCCGGCGGCGGTGGGGGCATTGGAATAGGTTTTCCGCCGGTATCAGATCCCGAGGAACTTGAACCCGCTTTGCCTGCCCCAGGCGGAGGTGGCATCGCTATCGGAGTGTCCGAACCGGCTGCTGCACCGGGAGGGGGAGGCATAGCAATTGGAACATCCGAGTCAATTTGTTGGGCGGGTTCGCCCTCGCTGGCGGAATTTCCTGATCGGTCACTCCCCCTTGCGGACGCGTTCACCCCCGATTCCCGCGCCCTCCCCGAACCCTCTTCAGCCGAAGAGGATTTTCCGCGGTCTCCGCCCCCACCGCCGTCCGCAGATCCCGAAGAACCCCCAGCCCCCGGGGGAGACGAATCCGACCACCCCTGTTCGGCGGCCCAGGCTAGCCATTCTTCGGCGGTGTACTCTGGCTCGTGTTGTTCACTAGCCCGTCTTTCTTCCTCCTCTCGAGCCTCAGCTGCACTCTCCCTATCTTTTCTTTCCCTCTCTTCGCGATCCTCACGATCCTGCTTGTCTTGTCTCTCCTTCTCCCTAGCCTCGGTTTCGTCCCTCTCTGCTCGCTCCTTCCTCAATTTCTCTCTACGTTTCTCAGCCTCCCCAGCCCGTGCTTTAGTCTTGTTCCAGGGAACGATTTCGGAAGAAGTGGCTCGTTTAGAGGCGCCGCCAGGGCCGTTTTCACCCTCCGCTTCGCTTCCACCACCAGGAGAAAACTGCGAAGAGGGGGAGTAGATGCCGCCCGGGAATCCCGGGAAACCGGGGCCAAAACCCGGGTACCCGGGAAAATAACCAGGAGGATACCCCATTCCAGCCGGTCCAGGATACCCAGGATAATGTCCATAACCTGGATAATATCCATAGTGTTCATGACCCTCGCCGCCAGGGCCTACATACCGCCCCCTCCCAAGATTGATTTTCACCCTCTTAGCAGTCTTATTTGGACTTGGACAATACCGGCCACCTGCGTGAGGGGGAATAAACGGAATTCCGCCACATCCGGGCATCTCCGCCTCAGTAGGCTCCGGTTGAGGAATCGCCTCGTAGAAGGGGTTATTCCGACCAACTTTTCCGCCCATCGCCCCAGCTCTTTCCTTCCTTTTCTCCGGAGACAAATTCGCGCTTGACCGGCCGCGGGGTATGAACCGATTCCGCCCAGTTCCGAAGGGCAATCCAAAATTATTGTTAGAATGACCTGAAGATTTGGCAGTAGACGAATTCGGAGGAACCGCTCCAGACCCAGTAGCCCGAGTCTGCTTAGCATCTTCTTCGCCCCTACGGGCGCTGGACCACCGAGAGGCTCGTCCAAAAACGCCGCTCCCACTCGCCTGTTTCCCCTGTTGTTCCCTTTCACGGCGTGACCGCTCTTCCTCGTCCTTTCTCTTCTGTTGTTCCTCTTCTTGACGGCGTTTTTCGCGATCTTTCGCCTTTATAACGTCAGGATCCCACTCACTTCCGCGGACCAACCAAGGCCCGAAAAAGGGATGCTCAGAAAACGGATGTGTTTCTCGGTCCTTCTTCTTTCGCGCTTCTAGCGCCGATGAAAGGGATCCCTGCTTACCGGTGATACTCAGCCCCTGTTTATCCTTTCCGCCACTCGGAGACCGACCCCCAGACCCGAACGGATTCGACCCGTTTTGGCGTTTGATAACTTCTGAGAAGGACGCTGATGACCCTTGAGCTCGTCCCCGAGCCCGCTGACTCTGACTCTTCCCGCCGCCGCCCTGGTTTTCCGCGATGAAGCGCTCTTCCTGGGCTTTCCGACGTTTAGACTCTTCGGTGGGGATGCGATAGAAAACACCCCTAGAATCCCTCACCAACAACTCCCCAGTCAGACTGTCGATCTGTCCCTCGCAAACAGCTCCGCCGGGCAGGAAAACCGGTTTGCAAGTCCCTGTAAACGTCTGAGTATTTGGGTCATTGCTGAAGAGTTTCAGGAGCTGGTTCTGGATCTCCACTGGCAGAGGAGCTTCTAGCCCCGGTACGCTGCTGAAGATGTGTTCCTCCCGCTTAAAGCCGCTCGCCAGGAATTGGAGATCAATGCCCGCACTGAACAGGTCTGGCATACCCCCATTCCTGGTCCCGGGGACTGATGGGAGGTCCCCAACATTGATTTCCTCAATATTATTATTAGGGTCAGTTCCTGGGACGTTGGTGGTGTTAGTAGTGGTTCCACCCGCTGTTGCTCCGTTTACTGGTCCCATCCCAGCCATCCCCTCAGGCGCACCATTTACCGTAGGGGAGGCGGGAAAACTCTCAGGATCCTCCCCCTTCTTCCCCCACGGAGACCCTCCCCCGGCATCTGGGAAATCAGGGAAACCCTCTCCACCACCGCCGCCACCGGTCTCAGGAAATGCGCCAAACCCCGGATCCGGTGCGGCGTTCGACCCCAGGCCGCCCCAGTCGAAGCCTTCCCCAGCGTCGTCGGGGTCATGTCGTTTCTTCTTTTTGGGGCTCTTTTTGCTCTTTTTCTCGCTCTTCTCCCGCCGTCGCTGGCTCCCGGAGAACGGGGAAAAGGGGGGGTCTGGGGGGCGAAATGGGTCGATTCGCGTCGAAATTTACCCAGATTCAATTTCTATGGTTCTCTCACCCTCGAGATCTCAGACTCTTACCATCTCAAAGCTCAAGTCTCAGAGGCTCGGACTCTCCGCAAAAAACACAAACTTACTTACTCTCACCACCGACGTCGCCCCATCCGTCGTTAAAGTCCTCTCCGCCTCCGTTCCCGCCTAGTAAACCGTCTCCTTCGCCGTCCCCTCCACTCCCAAAAGCTCCAAACCCCTGGCCAGCATCGCCGCCACCTCCATTAAGATCCGGAAACCCCGTATCCGGAAAAGTGTCGGGGAACTGCCCTGGCGATTTATCTCTCTTTTTGTCCTTTTTTTTCTTCTTCTTTTTCCCATCCTCCCCGTTTTCGCCGAGGTCTCCGAAGTCGAAAAACGCTTCTCCTTCACCTGGCTCCTTCTTCTTCGATTTCTTCTTCTTCTCACGATCACGATCACCCCCGCCCCCGGAAGAACGCCTCTCTTGACCTAATGGTGGTTCGTCTCCTCCCCATTCCTGAAATCCGCCATCGTCTTCGTTGTTGAAGTTTCCTTGATTATAGCCGTTATTATTGTTGTCAAACCCACCTTGGTTATTGTTAAACCCGCCTTGGTTATTGTTATCAAATCCGTTATATCCGCTTTGGTTGAACTGATCTCCCTGGGCCTGATTAGAATTGAAATTCTGGCTCTGATTATAGTTGCCGCCCTGACTAAAATTCCCTTGGTTTCCGCCGAAGTTTCCACTCTGATTGAAATTCCCCTGAGGCTGATCGTAGTTGTTTCCATACTGATTTCCCCCCTGATTCCCCTGGTTGCTCCACTGCCCATTGTTACCCTGATTCCCCTGATTGCCGCCGTTGTTCCCCCATTGACCGTTGTTCCCCTGATCAAAACCGTTATTTCCTTGGTTGAAACCGTTGTTCTGGCTCTGGTTGTACCCCCCGTTCTGAGACTGGTTATACCCTCCGTTGTTCTGGGACTGATTATATCCGTCATTCTGCTGGTTATAGCCGTTGTTTTGCTGGTTGAACCCGGACTGAGATTGGTTTCCCCCATTATTGAAACCGCCCTGCTGGGGTTGCCCGTACCCAGTGGGGTGGTGGCGGAGTCTGCCTCGGCGACGTGTTGAAACCCTCACTGTTGAACCCGTCATTGCTGTTGAACCCGTCATTTGGTGTATTTTTCTCAGTTCCCGGAATGGTTACCAACCGATCTGGGACTCTCACACCATAAAGCCTGCGATCCCGATTCAATCGGTCCACAACCGACTGCGCTACGGCCACGTATTCAAGGGTGTCCCACGGGGATAACACATCCTCTAATATGGACCGGGCTGTAAACCTCTCCCTCGGGTTTTGAGCCAAACACCCGTGCATCAAACAAAGCAGTTTCTCACTCCGATCCGGAAGGATTTGGCCGCCCGGAACAGGAGCTTTGGCAGGCGGTGATCCCTGCTCCGTCCCGGGTACGGTGTATTTGCAATTAATAATCGCAAGCGCTGATTGGTCTTGGAAGGGGTGTATGCCAAAGCACAGGGAATATAACATACACCCCAGCGCCCACACGTCCACTTGCACCGTAACCGGCAGCCTTAACTGGAGATCAGCGATCTCCGGCGCCCTATAACTGAGCGTAGTGTACCTTTGGATGTCCTCCTCCAATTGAGCAAAATCCCGCTGTGAGAGCTCTTCTTTTGGGTCAATATAGGACCTATCGCTGCAGGAGCCGAAATCACACAACTTAGCCACGTTGTCATCAGAAATGAGAACGTTCTCTAACTTGATGTCACGGTGTTGCAGCTCGAAATTGGAATGCAAATGCTCTACCCCCTTAACAACCTGGGAAAACCAATAAAGAATAGTCGTCTCATCCATAGAAAACCGATAATCCCCCTCCAACATCTGGAAAAGAGTTCCCCGAGAACAGAGCTCGAACAGGAGAAGGGTCTCATTGGGAGAATCGGTGAAACCTGGGGGGGAGAAAGAAGTAGGTTTGCGGCTAAAGATGACTTCGGACTCGAGAGTTCAACCTTCTTCCGACTTCCACCATTCTATCCCCGCAACCTACCATAGAACGCGCAAATATGCGGGTGTTGCCCCAGCATCCCAAGAATCGACACCTCCCTGTCGATGACGACCTGACTTTCTCTGCCCCTGGTTTTCTGGATTTTCTTGAGCGCATACTGGTAGCCGCTGTCCTGATCTTGGACACGCGTAACGTAAGCAAATGCCCCCTCCGAAATCGCCCCCGTCTCCGTATACCACCGGTTCTGGATGTTGAAGCGCGACATTGTTTTTTTCGGTAAATATAGCGCCGTACAGGCTAAATCTGCTGATTTTAATGTACAAATTAACAGGCTGCTAAGCCGACAATTAAGCTACAAACGACACCAAAAAAACACGACGTTGAGCCGCGGCCTGCGAAAATTTTCAGTAATCTCCCCAAAAGTCGATAGAGCCCCCACTTTTCCCGGGACAATTTTCAAAAATGGCTTGTTCAGCGTTCACCTCGACCCTCGACTCAGGCGTTCGCTGACTATTCCACTCCACGCAGCACGCGACCCTCGGTTCGATTCTCACTCTCTGAGTCTACAGGGCGAGAACAAGCCCGCTGTATGCTGAATGAACCCAACGGAGTCCGACCGTTCCATGGCGATGGAATCGGCATCCCCCCGTGTTTTCTCTCAGATTTACGGACATCTGTGTACAGCAAAGCTATAGTCCGATCTCAATATCAATGTAAAGTCTTGTGAAATAGTCAAACCCGGTAGTATACAGGCCTCTAGCGGCCGCATATGTAGGAAAACTCATAGATGATTCGTGGGATCGCGAGCGGGACAGATCGGGGTGAGCTAAAAAAAGCCTCACCCCCTGAATGATGAATCTCTTCTCCTCGGACCTGCCCGCTACGGATCGTTGTATGTTGTTCTGAAATCTCTTTTGCTAAAGTTTGGTATGTGTTATAGCCTTGTATGCTCTTTAGAGTGCTTAATAGAGCCGGCTTTACGGAATCCTCGCTTACGATTGTTTGGTTTTGGCCGCGCTGGGCCACAAAATTGATATGGTATAAGATTTGTGTGAGTAGTGAACCCAAAAACTTGCGGTTCCCACAGTTGAATTACGCATGTATTTTGTTTGTGTAGCTAAGAACTGCTATGTGAAGACTCCTTAAAACGGTATATCTAGAGCTATGACTTTCGAGAAAATGATATGAGTGCTGCCTCCATGAGGCAGAAATCAAACGTGGCGATAACCGCCCGTCGTAATGAAAACTGAGTTGTGAGACTTTTCCTCCTACCGGCCTCCCCGTACTTAAATCCACCCACCGTCCTCCACGGTTTTTCCGCCACTCTCTTTGGCATTAACATCACTCCCGCCGCGTATAACTTGTATAAAACTTGAAACTACCATTAACATCAAAAATAACTCAGGCTACAATGGCCTGTTCACTCCTGCAGCTGCTACGTCTGCTTACTGCGGGCCCTGTCCCGACCCTGCTGCTGCTACCTCCGCTTACTGCGGGCCCTGTCCCGACCCTTGTCCTGGCTGATTATTGTTGCGGGCCCTGTCCCGACCCCTGTCCGGGCCGATTATTGTTGCGGGCCCTGTCCCGACCCCGTTCCCGGCTGATTGTTACTGCTTCCCTGGACCTGGAAATTCGGTGTAGAACCCATGGAAACCATAAACTTCAGCCGATTCGAAAAACTCTGCTTCTTCGGCTGCAGACTCTTCTGGGATTGACCGTTTTTGCCCGAAATATTTGTGTTTTTCTTCTGGGGGGACTCACTTAATCCGGGTCGTCCCCGTTCCTGTTGGCCAAGTACTGGGAGAGCCCATTTTCCGTCGGCACCGCCCAATGCTCCCTGAGCAGCAATATTAAAAGCTGATTCCATTCCCCCCGTGACCGGTCGGCTCTGCTGCCCATTTTTAGGACTACTCCCTTTCGGAGAGCCCGCCCGAGGACTCCCTCCGCCATCAATCCGAATGTGATCGGGACGCCCAAGGTGCAACCTCCCTCGGCTCTGCTGGTTACTGCTCCCCATCCTAACTTGGGGGGCTCCAACACGGTCGGCGACGTTGGTGCCTGAATGCAACTGGAATTCAGACACCTTCACAGCTCTCGGACTAGCTGAAGCGCTCCGACCCGGCGCCGGCCGCTGGCCTGCTACCTGTCTTCCCATTGGACCCCCTGGTTGGTTGGAGCCAGAGGCATCGGGGTTGTGGCCGTGCCCCCCCGGCAGAGAGAGCTCCTGGGTGTGCATAACCCTTGCATTGTCCGAGGACATGGTGTTAACCAGGGTGGGTTGCGACGGATTTGAGGCGAGTCTGGGGAGAGGGATTAGAAGCCAGTCTGGGAGGAGTTGAGAAGGATTCGAAGCCAGTCTGGGGGAGATGAGAGGAAATATAAAAAAATGAAGAAAATTGATGACGGAATCTCACCGAGTGAGGAAACATCTGGAGGGAATCCAGGTGGGGGAAGGAGGTTCAACCGAGCGGTCGGACGATATTCGGTCCGATTGGACGTCATAACCGGTTCCGGTCCGTTGCGGATGGGTTTGAACGGGTCGTTAGGTGGTAGAGGAGTCGTCTATCCACTTGCGACACGCACCCGATCAACACTTCTGAGGCACATATTAAATCACAGTTTCCCATTTTTCAAATCATTTTTTCCCACAACACACGCAACACATCGATCAGTTTCCCTCATAGTCATTCTCATTGAAATTCCTACCGCGGCGGTATCCGCATGAAATTCTTTTTCACTTACGTGGGCATCACCGTCTCGCGCGTGCCCCCGCGCTGATTACGAAAGAGACTTACGTTGAATTCGCCATCGCCCTAAGCGCTCCCAACGCCTATCCTGTTTCTGACTTACGTTGAGTTCGCCATCGTCCTCGGTGCTCCCATCGTCGTAATCGTCCCCGGTATCATAGTTGATTGTTGACTCATTCCGTTGGACATGAAGTTATGCGGCTGAGGCCCTCCCTTTACGAAGTTCGACACGGTGTTCGCTGATTTTTTCAAGGCGTTGTTAGTGTTAGGGAAATTTTGCACCATTTGGTTCTGCAGCTGCTGCTGATGCGAATTCTGGACGATATCACTCCTGGCCCCCAAAGAAGTAACAGTGGTCGTCTGCTGCTGAGAAGATCCAGCGTCCGTCCTTGCTTGGTTCGTGATCGCGAGACCCATTCCCCTCGATGGGTCGGTTTTCTGGAACTGGGTCATAGATTTCGTCTGTGCGCCCCCAGTGTGACTCATGAGCTGCTTCTGCCCCGGCGTCTTACCATGGCCGCCCGCGGCGATCCCGCTCGGAAACGTATTTATCCCACCCGTTCCGCCCGTCATTGTGAGGTTTCCTGTTGCGCCGAGGAATGCGGTGACTCCCATCCCTGACTGTGTTGACGCCGCCCCTCCCTGCGAATAATTCATCGACATAGAAGTGATATCCAGTCCCTGACCCTGCAAATTCATAACCCCCTCTAAATGAAGGTTAGGCGTCAAACCCATGTAAGCGTTCCGTTTAGCCACTTCTTGTGGAATAGCTTCCTGAGGCTTCTTTCCCGCTTCCTTCATTCTCAATTGCTCGCGGAGCACTTCCGGACTCGGTGACCGGTTAATAGGGTCCGGCAGAATGTTCTTCACGCTTAATCCCGTTGCTACAGGTTTGTTCGCGTGAGCAGATAAAACCATGTGATTCGGATTCTGACCCATGATTTGGCCGGAAGTTGCGTTGATTATCGCGTTCTGTGGGGCGATTTTCGTTCCCGCGGGGGTAGCCGGGTTAGCCGTCTTATACGGCGACTGACTCGATAAATCAGTAGGAACCTCCGGTCGCCCCGGAAGACCCGCACCGGTAAATAGCGACATGTTAGGAGAGCCTTCCATGGACTGGAGTCTCGCTTCCGCCGGTGAAATCGACCTAACGCGGGTCTTGTCCGGACTCCTACTCCTCGACTGAGACCTCGCCCCCCCCTCCTCCAAATCGTAACTCTGCAGCCGGTTTCTAACCGGGGATCCTTTAGGACTTCCCGGCCCACCTCCCGCTTGCTGAATGATCTTGTTACTCCTGATTCGGCGCCGAAGCGCCATCTCAAACGTTTCCCCGCCATTGCCGTTGTAGAAGTCGGCATACATCTGCTGTTGCATATGGTCAGGAAGCTCCTCTTCGCCGCCGTATGACAGGTGTAACACATTCATCAGCTCCGTCTGCTGATTCGACCACTGCTTCGTCGTACGGTTCTCCCGACGAATCAAACGATCCAAAGCGTCCCTATACAGCCGCTCGTACACCTTCCTGATGGAACGGGCTCCGAAGAGTAGGTTGGTAATTCCCGAGTCCTGCATAGCAGCATCGACCACGTTACTCTTAACACCATGCTTAGAAAGAGCAGCCTTCATCTCATTAAATTTCGACTGTAGCTCTGTGATCGCGAGCTCCAATTTCTTGCAATACAAGTCCTTACTCTCCAACTCCTCGCGAGCCGACCTTAAGTACTTTGTTAACCGGTTTATCTTCTGATCCTTATGCGAAACCCGGAAACAGACATGCTTGACCGCGAAGTAGCACTTGGAGTTATCCCGGTCAACCACGGTTAGGACTTGAGCACTGGGGTCTTGGATGGAGTTGTAGCGCATGGAATCGCCTAGGATCTGCTGCGTACAAACGTGTTCAACTACTAAGACTTCCGAGAGGTTTTCGCCTTTTTCGTCGATCAAGGGGAATTCTTCCACCGCCGTGTACACCGCCCTGGAAGGCATTGCCTTCTTAACCACTTTATAGCTAGATCCCTGAGGAATACCAGGGTCCTCTCCGTTGTAAGTCACGCTTCCGCTGGTCTCATCCCCCGAGAAAGTCCAGCCGTTGCACAAAGCCGTCGGTTGATCCGTTTCCGGGTAACCGTTGGTGCCGAAACTGGAGACATTCCCTACAACTTTCTTCAACCAGGAGCGAGAGGTAGCGTGTTCGTTCCCCGCGGGCGGTATGATCCAGTCTGGCACGGGGTAGGATTCTCTCTTCTTAACCTGCTGGTTGTCTCCAAACGGATGTTCTGAGACGAAAACCCAGCTCTCAGACTCCTTATTCACCTTCTCCACCTTAAACGATTTCCCCGTCTCCCTCTCTGTAATCCGACCAAATCGGTCGTCACTCTCCTTGAACAGATAACCGGAAAGCCCGTTGACCCGGACTTCGCGTTGTTCGGTCCTGGATTGGAAGACGTGCTCGAATGGGAAGACCCACTCGATGTCCGAAGCAGTTTTCACCGATTTCCTGCTCGCTACGGACGTCGATGAACTCTTCGTCACATCCACTTCCTCCTCATGGAGGGATTCTACGTGACTTTCTTCTACTTGGGTTGGTGCCTCCTCCTTCACACTGCTCGACCGTTCCCGGGCCGCATCCTCCGCCGCCCGCAACTTCGCCTCAAAACTCTTCTTTTGGGCCTCCATTTCCTTCTTCAAAGTCAGGTTTTCTTGCTGTAATTTGTCGTTCTTGGCCTGTAAAGCATCTATTTCCGCCCGAAGACTCCCTAAATCGTTTTGGCCGTCCCGCATCCCCTTGAGTTCTTCCATCATATTGGCCAGTTGCTCCTCCAATTCCCGAATCTTATTAAGATCATCAGCGTTATCCCCCTTCTTAGCAGCCATTTTTTCTAAATCCTGAATGCGACCCTTAAGAGTCTTATTCTCGTCCTTATACTTGTCGCACTCGTTCTTACTCTCGCTTAACTTCTTGAGCAACTCCGCGTTTGACTTCTTACTTTCCTCCAATTCGGACTTCAACTCGGAGATTTGTTGCTGGGGGACGGGAACAGGGGGATTTCGTAACAGTTATAAGAGTGGGGATGCTGGTGGAAATGGGAACGAGAATGGGAATGTTTGGGAAGAAAAGTTCAGGAGATCCATTCTCTCTAATAGCGCCCTGGTTGTGATTCACCTACCTTCAACTCGCCATTTTCTTTCTCAGCATCTTCATTATGGCTCACCTCCCCCCGCTTACCTTGAGTTCGCCATTCTCCTTTTCGGCATCCTCATTATGGTTCATGCACCGCCACCTACCTTCAACTCGCCGTTCTCCTTTTCCGCGTCTTCATTATGGTTCATCTCGGCCGAAAGATTGGCCATAGCCGAGCTATCTGCCGCTGCCCTCAACTTGTTCTCCAGCTGAATCTTCTCCTGTTCACTCAGCCGTAAAGCGTCCCTCAACCGGTTCGCTTCTGCTTCTAATTCTTCGAGTTGGGCCATGAGGGCGTCGGAGCCGGCTCCATCGGAGAGTTTTGCTATCAATTCGTCTTTTTTCTGGATTTGATACTTAAGCTGATCACACTGCACCTGTAAGAGGTCCTTTTCCCTCAACAACGAGTCCCGCTCGCGGGTCATATCCACCAGTTTTCGGGTGACCTCGGCCATAACCGGACGCATGGACTGACGACCGGATTGGAAGGCGGAGGCGACCTGGGGGCAAAAATGAAGGGAAATTTCGGATGGGACAGGTCCCAGGAATCAAAAGGGGAAAGATTCAATTTGACCATTCGTAACGTCGTCTTCATCCATGATGTCGTTCGGCTTACCTTGTTTTGCATCAAAAACCTACCTTATTCTGTATCATTTCTCCATACCGCCCGCGGGAACCCTATCTTATTCTGCATCATAGCATCAAAAAATTCCTTATCCGCGGCGCCTTACCTTATTCTGCATCATAGCATCAAAAAATTCCTTATCCGCATCCGATAAATTGGCCCATCTCGAGTCCGAGTGAAGGGCGATCTCGTCCCCCCCGCACAGTTCCGCCATTTTACTGTCGAAAGCCGCCTTCGCAGACCGGGCCTCGGAATTAGGGTCCTGCCCCGCCGGAAACCGCACTCTTTCCTGGAGACTATTGAGCTCCTTCATGTAGTCCCTTCGCATTCCGCTCTCCCGTGCCTGTGCTCCGGTGGCTTTTTCGTATTCCTTACTGGCCTTAGCTACAGCATCCTTAATAACATCAAGCCGTCCGCATATAATGCTCTCAATCAGAATCAACGAATTTATCCACGTGAAATCCGTCAGAATCGTCAGAATCAGGTTCCGGGGGATCTTGAACTGACTACTCATCCTTTGGGACCAGTACGATACTGATTCGCAGATCGTGGGCTCGAAATCCAAGAACTGGTGGAGGGCGGATTGGAGATGCCGCGGCAGCTGAATCCGAAACATACGCCACTTTTGGACTCCGTAGCGTTTTGGGTGGTAGAAGTCCTGTGCGGGCCTTATACTCGTTATCCCGATCCCAGAAGTAGCCGCCGACGATGACGAATTGGCGGAGTTCGCTGTCCCCGGGGGCTGTTGTGGGTTGTTGCCATTGGCTAGTTTTTGGAGATGATCCGACTCCGGTGGAAGGGCTTGCCCCGCGAAATTCCCGTGGGAGTTGTGCGCGCTTGTTCGAGGCTTATTGGCTTTCTTAGACCGCCCCACACTCGTCCCCGCGATAAAAGGACTCGCTTCATTGTCCTCGACGACCTCCACCTCCGTGTTTTTGATCAGGTGGAGCGGTGACGAGGGGTTGGAGAGACGCTGAGGGGAACCGAGATGCAGCGGTGACGAGGGATTGGACAAACGCTGAGGAGCGGAGAATGGGGATTGGACACACGCTGAGGGAAAGAAGTGAGGGGAATTTGAGAGGGAAGAATTCAGACCTGAAGACCTCAGTTCTGATTCGTATCACGTCATCGATCATCTACTCTGACTCACCTTCTTATTCTCCCTCGGAATCCTCTGAACGGTCCACTTACGACCCCATTCTCGTCCTTCGGACTCCCCTGGAAAGGCACCACGACCTTCTGGTCCGGGATCCCGTGCCTTTTCTGGTCGAAATCCGGATGCTTGTCGTCGTCGAAGAAGACTTGGGCATCCTGATCGGCAAAACTGAGGCGGTTTGCGCCACTCGTGGGCGAAGCCGGCATCTTGTTCACAAACTCTTCTGAGGCCTAATGCCTCGCTACCAGATATTCCACTATGTGAGAGAGCGTACTATGCTCTGGAAAACTAGAAAACTAAACAATAAATGATGTACAGTTACTATGTGAGTGAGAAAACTGTGAAGAGACTACCTACAAAAAGGTCGCCCCGAGATCGAGCGACCAAACAACAGATGCTACGGACGGAAGGAAGAGAGAGAGAGAAGGAAGTGTTAGGTGTTGAGTGGTGGTGCTAGTGAGTGGTGTTGTTGGTGAGTGGAGGGTAGCCCGTGGAAGGGCTAATATGGCTTATGAGGTGCCCGGTGAAGGGCTAGTATGGCTTATGAGAAGAGCCTTCAAGACTCTTTATGGAACCCTTTAGGGCGGTATGACTATGAATAGAGCACTCTAGCGGTAATATGCCAGCTTAAACGTCAGCGTGTACGCTACGTCCTAAACGTCATCGTCTACGCTACGTCAACGTCTCGGTCGAAGTCTAATAGTCAATCTCAGTCTCAGCGTCAGAGACTGCTACTCATCTCAAGCTCAGGAAAACCATCTTATCGCCTCAGAACGTCAGGAAAAACAACTTCTATACCCGAAAAACGATCCGCACGAGAGAAATCCAGAAAAATCCAGAACACGTCGGCGTTAGCCCCAAAAAACGAATCTGATTATTCCCCGCCAGGCCAGCTCCCCGCCAATTTTTGGCAGTGGTGGTCCCCGCGATCCCATTTCCGATTCCAAAAAACGACAATACTGAGTGCTTTGAGTGCTGAGTGCTTTACATTTAATTATTATCCTAATCACAGTGAAATTCCTGAGAACGCGCGCGATCCCCTTAACTAAGGAACGTCAAACAAACTATTAAGTTCGACTGAGCCCAAAGACCGGTTTCTATGAAATCTATCTACGTTACGTGGTAAAACTAACAGTATTAGTAAACTGCTTCGTGGTAAACTAAACTTAAGTAGTCTAATGCCATCCGACTAGGATGCCCGACGCGAAATTATTTTTTGAATGCCGCCACAGTGTCCAAGCCCATGGTTCCACAGGCCTGAGGTTGGGGATATCTGAGACGCCTGCTCTGCCACCGACACTGCCACTGTGGGGCACCAATCATTAGATGTTGTCAATGTTCGATATTGAATTTGTTGAACTTGTTGCTAGATAAAGACTAAGATATTGTGAATAATAATTTGTCTACGTCAGTAGCCAACAACCTTGCCTACGTCAGTAGCCGACAGCCCTGCCTACGTCAGTAGGAGTCAGATACATAAGAAAAACATAATAAGCTGAATGACAACTTCAAAAACTAAAACACGGTGATAATATCAACACAGGCGACTCTCTTATCTTCTCTGAGTCTGCTCTGTAGGTACTAGTAGGTAGTCCAGGTAACACGATCTTAACTTAAGTGGTGTCTGTCAATGGTTCTCATCTAATCAGTGTCACGCCGAGGCGGTAAAAGAGGTTCTAATCAATGTCCCGCCGCAGCGGTAAAGCTCTAACCAAAAAAGTCTAACCACTATAGGAAATCCGCCCGTTTCCGCCGAAAAGACCTCACGTTCCCACTACGACTAGGAAATCCGCCCGTTTCCGCCGAAAAGACCTTACTTTCATCACAACATCGATGCCATGAATCCGCAACATACCCACACCCGAATCCCCTGCGTCATTAAATTTCCCCCATCAACCGTGTTTCCGATTCCAAAGTTGCCAATTCAGTTCCACATATTAGAAGGGGATACCGCCCACGATGGGATAACTCTATAAAGGATCTACAGTTGTAATCACTCTCTCAAATTCCAATTAAATTTCCGAAATTCTAATTTCGGGGGGTATAACAACAATAATAATATGGGTATAACTCTAACTTGAAGTTCAAAAAAATTCGTTCGATTTCCTTATTCACAGTGTAATACCTTTCGACATTGGAAGAGCTGGCGATCCGGCCAACTGAACCATACAGCTGAATAACACAGCTCCTAACCAAATAAATGATCATCTCTCAATGTGAGACCTGTCTTTGATTTGTTTGTTGCGTAATTAATACTAAAGTTAAACAGCACTTCCTGCTTCTTCGGATTTTTCCTCCGAAATGTTTCCCGCTCCGGGTCCCGCCCTTATTTCCCCTCTAGTCCTTTCGCTCAGCCGCATTTTTCGCCTCAGCGCCCTCTTTGGCCTCAGCAGCCGGTGACCCCGGGGACCGCGGGCTCCCCAGACTCGAGTCCGGCCGGGAAACCGTGAACTGGGACGCGGAAGGAGACGGATTCGGCGGACCTGGGACCTGACCAGTCGCCGGTGCGCCCGGAACGCTCAAGAGACTCTGAGCTCCTCCCGTAGCTCCCGCCCCTGCTCCCGTACTACCCGACACTC
>JACKZZ010019528.1_pt1 | contig 19513 bp, 12 predicted proteins | sample 8027871 | NCBI WGS metagenome assembly JACKZZ01 (sample SAMN15724774, study PRJNA655200) | protist metagenome | isolation source: fluorescence activated cell sorting (FACS) single amplified genomes of... | place: USA: West Boothbay Harbor, Gulf of Maine | collected 2000-07-19
TTATTCCTGAGATTGAGTATTGAGCGGTGTAGTATTTTCCACGGGAAGTAAAATTATTTAAAATAATATAAATAAATGATACGTAACTTGTAAGATTTTAACCATCATTTTTACGCCCCGTATAAAAAATAAAAATACTTAACACGAGAAGAGTGTAAAATTATTCTAACTTAGTTTTTAACCATCATTTATACTAAAAAAAATAAAAATAAAATCTCTCACGCACACATTAACGTACATTTATATACTCGTACTTATAATTTTTCGTATTTGGTGTAATACTACGATATAATTTATGGATTCATAATATATCCAGGTACGCTATCTCCATGTACAATTACTAAATTATTGCTAAACGATTTGATTTTTATATATTCTAAGAATTCAGGGGTTAATTTCTTTAAATTTGATTCAGCTTCTTTTTCAATTTTATATTGAAGTGAATCTGCTTTTTGTTTTTCCCGAGCTACATGCATTTTATCTGCAATCATTTCGATTTCCACTTGTTTCTTTGCTTCATCTTCTTGTTGTTTCATATTTACTTTTGCAACATCAAATTCTTTCACAGCTTTTTGTATTTTAACAGCACCATCATTTTCAACTTTTTTCAATATAGTACGGCGTTGTTGTTTTCGTATAAGCTGTTGTGTTTGTTGATTGGAAATTTCTGAATAATGTGCCATTAATTTATCACTTATTATCGGTTTGGTGACACGTATAGATATCAACTCAATGCCAGGCGCCCAAATATTCAGAACTTGTCGGAGTTGAACTAATAAATTCTCATCTATTTGATCGAATTTTGATATATAAATATCTTGCAAGGACGACGTTGAGCAAAATTGATTGATTTCATGATGCAACCTATCGACAATCCAAGTTTGTGCATAGGAAATAGAATAGTTGGCAACAGTTTCAATAACTTTCGGTCTTTTCAGTCGATGGACAACTTCAATTAGTTCAAAATAAATAGTAACACCGCCATTTGTGCCACAAGGAATATCTTTAACTCGCTCTGTTAAAAATGATAAAGATATTTGCTCAACACTATCAACATATGGTATTTTGACACCGAAACCGGGGTTCAATAAAGTTTCTTGTAATTTTCCAGCACGATAAACTATACCGACTTTTCCTGATTCTATTTGAATGATTGATTTTGGTATTGATAATATTGCACCAATCGCAATAAAAGCTATGATTCCTTGAACAATTACTGTTGGTAATGCCATGGTTGTGTTATATGTGCTTATATCTATTATGTATATTATTATACCCTATATCCTTTTGATTCTATTAACATACATATTACCTGGGGATATATATCTTTTTTTTAATTAAAAAGATACATTATAGCTATAAATATTATATATGTAAAGAGAAACCCAGGGACGGGGAGAGAAGGGAGAAACCAAAAAAAAAAAATGTTGGTTCCTGGCTTCCCGTCCAAAATTCCAAAAAAAAAAGCAAAAAAACAATATATCTAAAAATATTCTGATTTGCGCCAGTTTGCATATTAATTAATATAATGGCATACTATTACCTTATATTATACTGGTATATTTTTTATATACTTAAATTTACCAATTCCAGTATTATGAATGAAATGAATTATGAACCGCATCGATTGCTAGCCCAGCTAGCTAGCCCAGCTAGCCCAGCTAGCTCTAGCTACCTAGCATCGTGAAAAAGCATGGAGGGAAATGCTATCTGGCTATTAATAAAACAAAAAAAAGGAATTTAAATTGATGATGGTGTGACAGCCCATATATTATACCAGCATATTACTCCATACCGGCATAGTCCAATAATAATTTAAATTACAATAACAGAAAATTATGTATTTTTATCATAAAACAATATTGTATACATATATTTACAATAGCTTCAACGATAATAACGGATTACATAAACATCTAATAACGTTGAATTGTTATTATGAAGAAAAAACGTAGACAATGCAAAGAAACGAAACATTATAGACGCGTAGTACGAAATAGGGTACAAGAAATATTTGGCCGATATGATAAATTATGTAATAATAATAAGAAGAAATTTAATCAAAAAACTGCATTGAACGTAGTTGAAAACCAAACACGACAAACTACATTAGTAAATAAGTATACTAAGGAACAATTAGTAATGAAACCTCCCGACCAACCTACGCCATCTCCATCGTCGTCCATCCATAAATTAAAAGATATGACAACATCACCTAATAACGGTCTTAATAATAATAATGTCAACCTCTCTCCAATACTTTCTTCAAATAATTCCTCCTCCATACAAATAATGAATGTTGATGGAAGTTTAAGTTATAACCAATCACATTTTATGTATGAAAGTTCGGGGATTATGTCTGATATCGATGGTAGTCAATCTCGCCCATTAATCGTCTCGCCATGCAAAGATGGTGCTACTACTCTTGGCCATGCTAGGAGAGCTCCCAAAACGACATTGCAATTATCATCCTTTGAATCATCATCATCATCCCTTGAAGAAGCGGAGGAAGATTCGGAATTATTCGTAAAAGAAAATGAAATGATAAAACAACAATTCTTCGACAATATTAAAAAAAGAATATCGTCATTGATGAAAGAAGGTAGCAGTCATACAAATGTAAATGAATTCATTGAAAAGTATTGCCAATACGATAGCAATAAATTTAATACTAGTGTAAACATATTGATTGAACGTTTAAAAGCATTGGCTTTATATTTTTCAACAGATCCATCCTCACAATATACAGCATGGCGAACTTGCAGTGCTTTAAAAGACATTATAACATTATCTAAAGAGGAAGGTCATAATATACAGCCAAAATACTATTGGAAACATCGATCATTAAATTTTTGTCAACATTATTTAAAAATTGAAAAAAGTAAAGGATTTCTTTTCTCTCCATGGTTATTAGATAATGATGAAGTGGATGATAATGAAGAAGATTCATTTGATGATGCGGAAGAACACGCATTTGCAGAATCAATACCATTTTCATTGTGAATTTAAGATAGTATGGTATCATATGACCCATATGATATTGATATGATTAGAGATATGCATATCATATTTAAATCTTACTCGTAATATATGATTACAAATTATATGTGGGGACTATTATATATATATATTAACTACCAAAAGAGATTCTTAAATCATATAGAAAAATTAGTCAAAAGGTATTACATATATATGATGTGAGTATTACATGTATTACGGGAATGTATTTTTATATGAAATTTAATTTTTTTATATTTTCCAGCGCGTTCAACGAGAGCGCACGGAAGGATAGAAACCTACTCATGCTTGTAGAGTATTAGTTTGCAGAGGTGCATTAGTAGAGCTTTTACTATTTTATATATATAGTAGGATAGAATATTATTCTTGCGATTGAGTATTGAGCATATCACTTAGCACGGGAAGTAAAATTATTATAACTTTAGAGAGATTTTAACACCATCATTTTTTAACAAAAATACGACGTAATATTTTATTATTTTTTTTAATATTCAGTTACAATACCACCTTTCATAGAATAAAAACTAGACAAACGATCCTCAACAACTTTCGAGCCACTTTCAAAGTACTCATCTTTTGTCGTCATTAATGATGAATTTACAAAGGAGGAGGATGCGAGTACATTTCCACCCGTCCACGCAAGATGATGTCGCCCTATAGGTGCATATACCTTTGCACCGACACTACCCCACCCATAGGAAGATGTTATTTCATTACGAAATCGTTCTAGGAAGCACGGTAACAACGTTGTTCCACCACATAATACTACATTATGCTGTAATTTTGCACGATTTTCATTTGATAATCGAGTATTTAATATTGCCTTCCAAAACAATTCTTGCAATGGCGGTATCCTTGTATAATCACTTTCATTTTGATATAAATTTGCACGTCTAGGAGACCATAATGTTCCCTCTTCTCTAGGGCTTCGAGCAACTTTATTTTCTCCAGGAAATTTCCCATAATCACCAATTATAGAACCCGAATAACGGCGACCAGGGGAAACATGCATACGTTTTGAACCAGGTGCAAGATTTTTCATCTTTGATCCTGTAAATAATATTTCTGAAAAGTTTGTTAATTCACTGCGCACAATCAATTTGGTTCCATCTGGTAATTTCATCGGGTATTCCTCCGTGCCAGAAGGTAATTTACAATCATATGCAAATAAATAATGAAATAAACTTTTACAATCTATTGCTGGCATTTGTCGGATCATCGGTGCACTTTCCTTTGCTGAGTATACTAATGATAAACGTCTATTTACAATTTTATGCCGTGCATCCCAAAGTGCTTGGCCGCCACCTTTGTGCATTGCAATTTTACCATATTTTTCCTTTGTCGATGTCCACATATGTATATTGCCAAATTCCTTCATTATTTTTTGACCATATCCATCTTCTGAATTTGATTTTACAATCAAGTCTTTCAATGAATCCGTTAAGTCTTTCCCAGCTAATTTAACGAATTGGCTTGCTGGCTGGAAAATTTGTCCATTTAAACAGGCATCAATTGCTGACACACCATGCCCAACATCTACAATTATGCCATCCGTCCTACCAGTGCCATATAATGCAAGCACACTATTTGGGACTATTGCTAATTTAGGTATCTTGAACTTTTCAAAACATATTTCTAATAGTTGATCTGAACATTCCTCTAAACCATGGCCTGTTAATATTAATTTCGAATCTGGTGCAAAAGCTTGTAGTTCACATTGTATTGCATGTTGAATAACACTTTCTAAAACCCCGTAATCCCTTACTCGTCCACGAACAATTGGCCTTTGTTGATCTGTCGGTACTTGACAATACGGCCAGTCGTTTATGGAATGAGAATGTGTCAAAGATAATGAACAGCATGTGCAATCTTTTCCGACTTTATTATGTACATCTGATGATATGCAATTGATGAAAGTTCTTGTTGGATGAAATGCTTTTTCATATGCAAAACCTGCTTTTACTGAATGGCTACCTAGATCCAAAACAACTGGTTTAGGTGGTGTACGTTTCGATTTAAACAGTGACCGTGTAAAAATTTCCGACGCCATGCCCTTCCTTACAATATAAGCGAAGAAAACAATAAAACCGTAGACTTTGACAGTGAGGAAGGCATTAAAATTATGAATCTGTTGTTACAGGATGTCGCTATATATATTAAATGTACAGTATATTCAGCTCTATCTCTTTTTATTTATATGATTACATATTGCACTATTATTTATTATCATCATACTTGGTTGGTATATTATTACTTTTATGTGTATTGTGCTACTATTCTTCCGGTATTAGTTAGTATAGTATTATTAACCATCATGATAATATATAGATAATGAAGATTATTCACAACGCTATTAATAGTATAGTCTAGTCAGCTACCATACGAGGACCACAGTATAGCAGTATATCTATATTAATAGTACTAATAATAGGAAACCAAAATGCTGCGCTATACTAAATAGCTATGCGAGGTTTCTTGGTTTCTTTCTTATTACTATTAGCATCCGGATAGCATTATGGTTTTCTTTATGTGATGCAAAATTGATGTATGAAGAAGAAAGAAAAGGGGGCATGTTGGATTGTGATAATAATAATGAATGACTAAACATATATAATAATATTTTTGTGCAAGTAGTAAATATATACACAAGTAGATATGAATATATACGTCATTTTCATATAAATCCGTTAATTTGTTACTTTTCTATAACCACAATAAATTGATAATAAAGATATATCTTTGATGTACTCGTATTTGAAGATGAAGCATTTGAAATGCCTGTTTTTATTTTTGTATACTTTCATTGTATTTAATAGTAGTTTAATTCTAGCGACAAACTTGTATAAAAAAAATTATCGCACAAACAATAACAAAAAAAACAACAAACGTGTCTCACCAAATGTATTTAAAAGTAATAAAAAGCAACATAGCGATTTTTTTCACGGCAGTAGCAAAGTAAGAAAATACAAACGTGCATCGCCAAAAAATTTAGATGATTCGAAACAGAAGAATGATGCTTTGGATATACGAAGGTCAAAGACCGTTCATAATCGTGTTTCTATGACTTCATCTTCACTTACCACTTCTGCGCTAATTACATTATCCAAACATCGAAACGAAGACCATGGTTTAATGGCTTTCCAGTCCACAGGGAATAAACTTTTGAAAGGCGGATCGAAATCATCTGGTGGTAGTAGCAATGAAAAATCTGGTAGTCCAAGTAGTAGTGGTGGTAGTAGCGGAAAGAAAGGTGGCAGTGGTGGTAGTAGTGAAAAGAAAGGTGGCAGTGGTGGTAGTAGTGAAAAGAAAGGTGGTAATAAAGATAAAAAGGCTTCCGATAAAGCAGCTAAATCAGATAAGAAGGGTTCCGATAAAGAAGCTAAATCAGATAAGAAGGGTTCCAATAAAGAAGCTAAATCAGACAAGAAAGCTTCCGATAAAGCAGCTAAATCAGACAAGAAAGCTTCCGATAAAGCGGCTAAATCAGATAAGAAAGCTTCCGATAAATCAGCGAAGTCAGATAAGAAGGGTTCCAGTAAAACAGGCAAGTCTGGAAATGGAATTTCAGATGCAGCTGGAGAAACTATGTCAGATGTAGCTGGACAGGCAATTTCAGATATAAACAATGGAGTGCCGAAAGTGTTCAACGTAGCCATCTCTCCTGCATCCTCTGCGCCATTGCAAAAGGAAGTAATTGCAGATCCTAACGTTCCAGCGAAAATTAAAACGCTAAATATACCGCCTGTAGAGCCTAAAGTATCAATACCAGACCCAATATATAAATATCGCAGAAGTGACTTGGATCGTGACAGCGAATTGTATATACCAGCATCTATTAGAAATCGATGGAAATATTATATACCATCACGAATGGCTGTCGGAATGCCATTGGCGCAAGAGGGAGATGCACACCTACCGCCAGAAAGCATCAAAAAGTGGGAATCAGGCAAGACGCCATTAAATGAAAATGGTATGCCAATGGATATTTTCCCTAATCCAATTGATCCTCCAAACTACAAAGCAAAAAAATTAGATGACAATGATGTATCGTTCGATTAATAGAGAAAATTATTTTTTTCTGTAAAATGTAATAATAAGAAGTCGTCTCATATTAAATATCATGTATGACACACGGATTTTTATAAAAATTTTAAATTTATCATGTACGCATAATTTATAATGTGGTGTTTTAATTTTACTCACACATATGTGATAATTCCTATATATGCATACTCTTCAAAAGAATAAATGTAACACTGAGAGGCAATATGATAATATTTACTTCGTATCTCACACTCTCTAGAGTGTGTTTAATATAATTTTACACACTTATTTTAAATGTTTATGTGACGTAAATGAACCTCTCTCTGAATTGAATACAACTGCCTGAACAGTAATATTATCGGGTGCTTTTAAATGTAATTTCGCTTCTTCTACAATTTTTGTTAGTGCGTCATCTATACTGCCTTTCATATCTACCAAAAATTTGCGAAACATGTTTACCACTTTTTGAGATGGAAAAGCGTCCCATAAACCATCGCTTGCAATTATTAAAAATTCATCCTCTTGAGGCACCCGTTTTTCAATGAAAATATCCGGCGTTGCAATAATTAAATCATCGTCAAATGATTTCCCCCACGATTGCTCTTTTACATAATTATATTCGATATCTCCAAAACTTCTAGAAACAGCTATCACACCTTGTACTCGATTGTTTGTGATTTTGCCGCCTGCGCGATGAATTCGCTCCATCTCGGCTTGCAGTGCTGGCTTATGATCGACTGTAATTTCAACAACACGCCCAAGTCGACTTAAAACAGCTCTGCTATCCCCTACATTTGCTAGAACGTACTTGTCTGGATAGATTAAACTGACACATGCTGTCGACCCGGAGTAAATAGAATGTTCCGCAGCATATTTAACAAACTTCTCTTGGACTAATTTAAATGATTCTTTCAATGCCTTTGTTGGATCCTTCCACAGACATTCTTGAGAATGTATTTCATCGTGTAAAGACAGCTTCAAAAACTGCGCGCATTCGTCGCCACCATGCCCATCGTATACACTGAAATAAGACATTGAACGTTGTTCACCATTTTCGGTACCGGAGACAAAATCGACGATAGCTACATGCCGGTCTTCCATGTAATCCAAACGATTTTGTTCAGCTATATTACCATACGCAAAATTTAAAATTTCGTTTAAGCATGAAGCGTTACGAACTTTAATATCCGTCTTCAATCTCTCGTGTGTCATGTTAAACGTAAAACGTTTTGTTGGTTCGAGTTCTCCTATTTCTTTCAGCACATCAGTAACTTCATGGATTTCCCCGTCGGACCAATCATCATCATCGGAGGAAGATGCTGCATTTGTGACATTATTATTATTGTATATATTTCCATCTTTACTTTTTTTCAAAAATCCATTACTTCCACCTCTATCATTTTCCTTTGTTGATGATGAATCCATGGAACCCATTTTTTTTTTAATTTTTCCAATAGAAAGTAGATTATCCGATTGCGTTGGCAGCTGTATGCTTCTATAACTCGTGGCTGAATCGCGGATTTTAAAAAATTTATCTCCATCAGAAGAGTTTGTAAAGTTACGTTCAACTTTTTTAATGCGTCTTGCTTCAATATTAAACTTTTCTGTTTTTTTCTGGGTGGTACTACTTCCATTTTGAAACAAAGAAGTATCCATTTCGTTAATATTTTCCTGTTTCTGGGATTTATTACTAGAATCACCACGTAATTCTTTCTTTAATGATATCTTTTTCCTTATTTTTTTCAAATTTCCACCCATTTTTGTTTTAAGCTTCACAATATTACCAAAATTTATATTTCTAATTGCAGCATTTATTTCAAGATTCGATACATTGACCATTAAATCTTCCCTAATAACAGGCTCAGAATTATCAACAGTTATCCATGGATCCAAAATGGTTTGTTTAATAGTCAATCGTTTGCTAATTGTTCTTTCTAACAAACTATGTATTAATTTTTTAACTTTCTCGTTTGTTATGATTGCTGGGATATTAATTTCATCGTATAAAATACTATTTGCTAATTCTAAGGAATCCGTACCCCAAAATGGTAATTTTCCTGTAAGAAAAACAAAAACGATAACACCTAAAGACCACATATCTGCTGCAAAGCCGGAAATATAAGTATCATTCGAACTTGCCCTTTGCAGTTCCGGTGCTTGAAAGGCAGGTGTCCCTGCAACATCTAATAAATTTCCTTGGCTGCCTACACTTTTCTCCGAAACCCCAAAATCAGATATCGCTACACTCCCATTTTTTTTTAGTAGTAAATTGCTAGGTTTCAAATCTTGATGGACAATACCATTATGATGTAAATAATATAATCCAGAAACAACATCGTGTATATATTTTCGTGCAGTTTCAATATTTAACGCTTCGCAAGACCCGTTAGGCCCAACTTCAAGCACCGGTCCTTGCTCGTTATACTCCAATATCATATATATTTTATTGTCTTTCTTTGACTCCATCACTTCATATAATTTAACAATATTAGGATGATTCAGTTTTTTCATTATTGCAATTTCTTTATTTGCACCAAAATCCCTTTTTTGTCCTAAAGTTTTTTTTACTGATATATTTTGGATTTTCATTGCATAAAGTTTACTCGTATCTGCATCTTCAACAAGCTTCACTTTTCCTGCAGCACCTTCTCCTAATGATCTAACTATTATGTAATTGTTTACACGCTTCTGTCCTAACACAATTGATTTAAAAACTGCTGTTTTTAATTTTGCTAAACTCGGTGATTGCGGTGTCATGTTTCCACTAGATGATTTTCGTTTCATTAATGCATGTAAATGTTTTTTTTGTGATAATGGGCTAGTTAATTGCCACGCTCCTTTGCCTGTATCATCTTCATCTGAGTCACTATAGTCATCATCAACTTCATCTGCAAAGTCGTCCATCCAATTTTCGGTAACGGACAAACCATCATCAAGTCCTCCATTTGCCTCTATTCCTAAGTCTAATTTTAAACCAAATTTATTTCTACTTCCTTTTGGGCTTAAATTTTCTTTCGTAACACCACTTTCTAAACTTTTGGAATTGTTATTATTAGCGTTGTTTTTATGAGTCGATATAGCTGGCTGAACGCTAGCTGAATTATATTTCGCCCCTTTACTATTGCTACTTCCACAACCCATGATGTTTTGGATAAGTTCACCCTAAAAAATAGTGATAACGTACAATATTATTATTTTTATATTGAACAAAACAAAATGATAGAACTATGAAATAAAGGTTGATTGCATTGTTATCATTTAATACTTTTTAAGATGTTAAACACAAGAATCTACGCTATCTATTTATATTCTGAAAAACAAGATAATAGATGTAACTTTCTTTTACTGCATAAGGTGCAATTTTGGTGCATTTAGAATGCACACAAACAATTGAATGTGGTTAAAAGAAATATATTTTTGTTTACATTTATTGGGCCAGCTTATTATACTACAATATTGCCAGATTGCTATTAATCTATAGGTAAAGAAGTAATTAATTAATAGTAGTGCTTTTACTTTGCCAGTTGCTTTTTGTTTCTTCTGCTGTGGGCAACTGACATGCTTTGATCTTCTCGATCTGCTCAGGGGGAGAACTCTGGAACTATTATATAATACCACCGGTAATGCACTCCAGCACTCCAGCACTCCAGCTGGGCCAGCACTATAATAATAACTCTGGAAATTAAAATATTTTACGAATACGTGCATGGCATACTAATACCAGCACATACTGGCATACCAGCATACCGTATTTATTGCCAGATGCGTCCTTTCTTTTGGTGGCAATTAGGATTATTATAGCAATAGCATTATAAAATATAAAATAAACTTGGTAATGTACCAAGTACAAACAACGGCTGATATGCTTCTCCCTTCTCCCTGGCTGGCTATAATTATTTTGAAATGATGATGATGATTAAAAGATTTCATCAAGTAAAAAACATATTATTATGAATGTACATGATAGAGAATATATATATAATGATAAACATAAAAACAAGATAAACATTTGATTGGCACTTTTTTTGAACAAACTCGTAAAATCATTTGCTTTTTTGCTATACATAGTTGGAATGATGATGCAAGAATCGCAATCAAAAAACAAGAAAAGTGGCAGTTCGATGGAAATGTCTGATATAAACCTTGATAATAATAATAATAATAATAATAATAATAATAATAAAGGTGATTTGCAAAGACAAAACTCATCTAACTTTCTTCACAACTTTAATCCATACAATCCAAAGAACAAATGTTGTTGTTTCAATGCAAGAGAAATTGAATCTGCTCACGATAATCATCATTATGATGAGCATGAACTTAAAGAAATGCAAAAAATTCAATCTATTGACTATTTACCTCAAAATTCGTATGTGTATCGCCAATGGTTAAGAAACGAAGGCAAACCTTCAGTTGCTTTTACATGGGGGATGTATGGCCTAGTCGGCTTTAGTGTTGGTATATTGGGTTTTTTTGTGAAAAATATTGTGTACGTATTAACAGAATTTCGAATGGGAATTATTAAAGAAAAAATAGATCATCGTGACTTGTTTCAAGCATGGGTATATGCTTTATTACTTAGTGTAAGTTTTGCACTTATTAGTTCCGCGGTAATCGTCTTTGGTGCGCCAGAAGCTGCTGGTTCTGGATTACCCGCTGTTATTGCATATTTAAATGGTAGTCGTATTCGATATATATTCAATTTCAGGATTGCACTAGCTAAATTTGTATCTGTTATTTTTTCTGTATCTTCTGGATTACCAGTAGGGCCTGAAGGGCCAATGGTGCATTTAGGTGCTGCATTAGGAAAAGGAATTTCGCAAGGATGTTTGACAAAAAAATTTGATCAATATCGAACAGCACAGCAACGAAGGAATTTCTTATCTGCTGGTGCTGCTGCTGGCATAGCTGCAGCTTTTGGGGCCCCCGTTGGAGGCACATTATTTGCAATGGAAGAAGTTGCTTCATATTGGGATACACAATTAACATGGCAAATATTCTTTTGCGCGATGGCTGCTACGTTCACTGCAAATACGTTTAGCACTGCATTCAAAGGTTTTCAAGCAAGTCCATTGCCGTTTGGTGTTTATACCAAAACGGAAACTATATTGTTTGAAGTGGAGCAGCAATTGCCTGTCAACTTGTTCATGCTTATTCCTGTACTTTTTATCGGTTTACTTAGCGGTATCTTAGCTTCTATTTTTACAGTTATAAATTTAAGAGTTACACGTTGGAGAAAGAAAATGATTTTTCCAAATAAATATTTAAGATTAGTGGAAGTTTGTTTAATTGCAATAGTCATGGCTACTCTTTCAATCTACCTACCAGCTGCATTCCCTTGCATAACTACATGTGCGAAAGGTAATATAGGCGATAAAAAAACCGATATAATATCACCGGATGATTCATGTTTACTGCGAAGACGTAATCCACGATATGTAAGTCCACGGCTACCGGTATTCATGTGTGAAGAAATTGATCATGTGACAACAAAACATCATACTTCATCAATAGCAAGCAATGCTTCGCATAATGAAACAAAGATTATACCTGAAAATACGGAAAATGTACCGGAGAAACATAAAGATACACAACAATACAATGAAATGGCTGCTTTGATAATGTTGCCGGGTGACGAAGCTGTAGAGCATTTATTTTCACGTGCTACACCAAATGAATTTCACCCTGGGGTTTTATTGGTTTTTCTGTTTATATATTTCCCGTTAGCTGCATATACTGCCGGTTCAAGCGTATCTAGTGGTCTTGTTGTTCCAATATTATTAATTGGTAGTTCCATTGGTAGATTAATTGGCCAATTGACATTTACTTTTGTTGCTACGAATACACAGGTTCCAAATGATTGGGTTGATCCTGGTGCATTTGCGCTAATAGGTGCGGCATCATTTTTCGGAGGTGTATCTCGCTTGACCGTATCATTGGCTGTCATTATGATGGAAATTACAAATGATGGTAGCTATTTGATGCCAATCATGTTTGGTTCAATTATTGCAAAATGGACGGCGGATTATTTTACACATAGTTTATACCATGGTTTGATTGAAATAAAAGCATATCCATTTTTAGACAAAAGCAGCTCGCAGAATTTAAATTCTAAATTAGAACTATATCGGGTTGAAAAGGTTATGGTTTCCCCGGTATCATATTTGAATGACGTCTCGTCGGTGGAGGATATTGTAAACATCTTAATGTCGACATCGCATGGTGGGTATCCTATCGTTGAGGTGAATCCCCGTGCTGGTAATGGGCGTGGCGGGCCACCTTTGTTTCGTGGCACTATATTACGATTGCATTTAATCGCAATTTTGGAACATATACAAGAACATGGATTTACCTCATTAGGGAAATCCAAGAAATCAAAGCGTGGTACTTTAATAGACATTCGGAAGAAAAATCATGGTCAATATGTTGATTATAGATTTTTAGAAAAAATACATATAAAAAATCCATTACATAAAAATGGTAGTATTTTGACTAATTTTTTACTTGCAATGAAAAATAGCAATTGTGCTGAAAGTTTAATTGATTTACGTCCATATTGCAATTACAGCGCGCCATCTGTAAGTCAAGACTCTAGTGTAAATAGAGCCCTTATCATATTCCAAGCGCTTGGTTTAAGGCATTTAATAGTGACGGATAAAATGAATTGTGTTATTGGAATTTTGACACGTAAAGATTTATTAGGTTTTCGATTAGATGAAAAATTACATCATAGTAGCGACGATAGAATTTTTGAACCAAATCCTTTGGTTGAAGCGACAAAGTACAGAGCTAGCACAAATTACAGTCCAAAATCTCCCAATGAAATACGGAAAAGAACGAATCGTGGTTCTGCTTCTTGGAATGAAAATGTCGTAACAAGTTCACCTTTTGCAAAGACAAGATCGCATTTATTACCTTCTGCTAGTTTGCCTAGTAACGGGTTGGATGGTTAAAGGGGCGGGAAAGGGCTCCATGTGAAGATGAGTCTCGTATATATAATATATACTCCTTTATATGTACATAAAATACATTATATATACTTTTTTGTGTTTTATGGTTTTCACACATAATCTACGCGCACACGTAAAATACAATATCTAGGACACTTTTTCCGTGTCCATTCATTCAATTATCATGGCATATAAGTCACACAAAAAATGTTAATAATAATTACACAACAAACATATTCAAAAAATATACTTTTCATTATTGTTTTTTTCTTATGTTTTGGAATATCATTTTTTCCATCAAAATGCTTTTCAACATTAGATATACGTAATCGCAAAGCTAAGGTAGATGCAAACATACCAAGACAACAGTATATGGCACCTAAAAAAGCATTGAATGGAAAAAATCCAAGGATGAAAAAATTACATAAAATGATTACCAAAATAAAAACCACAAAACAAATGAAATTATCAATTAATCTAATTAAATTTGTAGCTTTTTTATGATATGATGATAAAACGACTTGTATGAAATGTGTATCCAATATTTTCTTCATTTTGTTTTTTTATATCTTGTCACATGCTATGAATCAAGTTGCATGTAATAATAATTTAAATTATTATTGTTCCGACGACTAATATTGATGTAAATGCATGTATACTTGTAATAAGAATATATCTAATATCTAATATAGTTTATGTTGGGCCACCTAAAATAATAAAATCAATCCAGGTACTCAGGCCAGCAGGAAAAACCCCGCTATAGCTATGCTATTCGTAATATATCAGTGTGGACCAATCCAGGCAAAAATATTGTGCTGCTTTTCTTTGTTGTATTTGGGGGTAGTACTTGACATGTTAAGGATAAATATAATATCATTATATTTATCATTTTAAGTACAAAGAATAGTATTTAATATTTATCAATTTCATATATCAAATCTTACAAAATCCACCTTTTTAATATCCTTTTTCTTTTTTATTCTTCTTTTTTAAATTTATTATTTAAATTATCAAATTATGTGCAGAGGTACAAGTATATATATATAGAAAATAGAGAGAAAGATATTATTAAGCCAGGGCAAGATTCAAATTGTATTTAATAAATTTGTAAAATAAGAGATATAATAAGAAGTTATTTATACATATACATAGTACAAGATGAGTGATGGTAATAATAATAATACGAATGCAAATATTTTATTGCAATTAGCTAGTTTCACTGTATCATCCATTGGTTTAATAACATATTTATATAAACGTCGTGCAAAATATCGTGTTGGTATAGTACGTCCAAGGCAAGGTATATGGAAACATGATTTAGCAAAAAAAGCATTGCCGGAAGACATGTTGAATAAAGCGTTTGAGAAAATTAAGAAAGAATTTGAACCACAATTAGTCACATATAAAGGACAACGATGGAAAATATCAACTTATATGGAGTTAGATAATTCAGGGCATATATCTGGAAAACATAAAGTTGAGCCTGATATAAAAATGTTAAATATATGTCGAGAAATGTTAGATGAATGTACAAGATTATTTGAAATATGGTATAATTCCGATAGGAAATTAAAATATTGCAAAGCAGAGCGATTGCACTCTTTCGTTACACGTTATTTACCAATTGAGGGTCAAAATCAATTGAAGAAACATATTGATGGAAGACATTTGGATGGTTCATGTATTTTACGTTTACCAACTGATTTTCCATGTAAAGGTGGAGAGGTAAAAGTATGGGATCGGATGGTACAAAGTGGTAAAAAAGGTAAAACAATGGAATTTTTTTATCCAATGAAAGCTGGTGATTTATGCTACTTAGATCGTGCCGTATGGCATCAAGCAATGCCAATTACGGATGGTGTGAAATGGGCTATTATAATTTTTTTCAAAGTTCATCGTAAACGACCAAAGAAACAGTAAATAAGAGAGAGAGTAATATATATTCGTCGTATAATAATTATATTATTTTTTTTGAAAAAATATTTATAAAGAAGCACTATAGCAGCAACGTGCTATATATTATAACCAGGCTATAAACTAAAACATAATAATAAAAACACAAAAATAATAATTAATGATTTAGATTTAGATTTAGATTTAAGATTGTGATGCTACAGTATCCGGCCTCCCCTTAAAAATAAACTTTTCCAAGGATTAAGATTGATAGGAGATAGTTTGTTGTATTGTAATAAGTACGAAAATTTGTTAACACACACCACGTATTATTGTTATTGCATTATTTTTGTTGCAAAAAATATGATTTATAAGTAAGAAAAGATAGATAAACAGATAGATAGACAGATAGATAGATACTATTGTAGATAGATATATTCATGCATGCTTATTCATTATTAACATCATGATTTCTTTCTTAAAGCAACCAACAAGATGTAGAAAAATATTTCGTGCGAAACAGTACGATCATCTATCCAAAAAAATAATGCCACGTCGTCATTTCACAAATAATAGTAATATTGCAGCTGCTACAAAATTATCGTCGTCAGATTCATCCAGTGATTATTCCTCCTCGTCATCGTCGTCTTTTATCAAGAATGTTAATGTCAATCCGGTACCTATACGCACCAGAAAAGAAGCTATGAAAGCATTAGAAATATTATTTAATAACAAAGAAAAAATACATGCATGTGATACGGAAGTATGTAATATTGATCTATCAAAACAAGGTCCTGTTGGAAATGGTCAAGTGACTTGTGCAACTATTTACAGTGGTCCTGATGTTGATTTTGGTAGTGGACCTGGTGGCACATTATGGATTGATAATTTAGATGAAAGTGAAGGTACGCTACATTTATTTTCGGAGTTTTTCTCCGATGCGAAAATACGCAAAGTGTGGCATAATTATAGTTTTGATCGACATGTATTATATAATCATAGCATAGATACAAAAGGTTTAGGTGGTGATACAATGCATATGGCACGTTTATGGGATAGTTCTAGGCAAAAATATTCATTAGAAGCTTTAACGATGGATTTATTGCCAGATGATTTTCAAAAAACAAATATGAAAGAATTATTCGGTGTTCCAAATATTAAAAAAGATGGTACGGAGGGTAAAAATATATCGATACCACCGATTGAAATGTTACAACGTTTACCAGAAACGAGAGATAAATTTGTGCATTACAGCTCATTAGATGCAGTTGCGACTTGGAAATTGCATACAAAATTGTCAAATAAATTAGAAAATACAACTTGGGCGCAAGGTCAAAATATGTTAGATTTTTATAAACGATATTTAGTACCATTTGCTGAAATGTTAACTGATATGGAACGACGTGGTATATACGTAGCACGTGAAACCTACTTACCATCTTTGCAATTACAAGCAGAAAAAGATCGAGATAAATATGAACATGCATTTAGGGAATGGGCCAAACAATATTGTGATGAGGCGGATAGGATGAATTTAGCGAGTGCAGGACAGAAATGTACTTTTTTTTTCGGAGGTGGAAAAAATAAAAATCCAAAAAGCGGTGAACCTATTCCAGCAGAACGTGAGTTTAAAGTTGAAAACATTGAAGGTATAGTACAAGAAGGGAAGAAAAAACCAAATAAATACAGGCAAATGAAAATTAAAGGATTAGGAATGCCAGCAATAAATTATACGGCGACTGGTATACCAGCAACAAGTGCTGCAGTTTTAAAGCAATTAGCTGGTAATAATCCATCTGATGACGTCAATCCTAGCTATGGTGCTGCATATGAATTTTTCGGTGGTGGACAAAAAGGAAAAGATGCATGTAAAGCCATTGAAAGCTTATTACAAATTAGTGCAGTTGATACGATGATAGGTACGTTTATAAAACCATTGCAAGAATTAGCGGATGATGATGGTAGAATACATTGTAGTTTAAATTTAAACACTGAAACCGGGCGTTTATCCTCCCGTATGCCTAATTTGCAAAATCAACCTGCGTTGGAGAAAGATCAGTATAAAATACGTGATGCATTTCAAGCAAAGCCTGGGAATTCATTCATTGTTGCTGATTATGGTCAATTAGAATTGCGTGTATTGGCACATATAACAAATTGTAAAAGTATGATTGAAGCATTTGAATCTGGTGGTGATTTTCATAGTCGTACAGCATTGGGAATGAATGATTATATTCAACATGCTGTACAAGCTGGTAAAGTATTGTTAGAGGAAGGTGATGCGGTAGGGGATAAAGCAAATATACCATTATTAAAAGATGTTTATAGTTCAGAAAGACGTAGGGCGAAAGTATTGAATTTTTCAATTGCATATGGTAAAACTGCATTTGGTTTAGCAAAAGATTGGGATGTAACACGAGTTGAAGCTCAAGCGGAGATTGACAAATGGTACAATGATCGCCCTGAAGTATTGGAATGGCAAAAACGCACAATAGAAAAAGCAAAGGAAACAGGATTTACACGGACGATGATGGGACGTTATCGCCGTTTACCAGATTTACGATCATCAAACAGTGGTATCCGTAGTCATGGAGAACGTGCAGCCATTAATACGCCTATTCAAGGTAGTGCAGCAGATGTTATGATGATGGGAATGTTAAAATTACATACAGATGAAAAATTAAAAGAATTAGGATGGGAATTATTATTACAAATACATGATGAAGTTATCATGGAAGGCCCAGAAGAATTTGCAGAAGAGGCAATGGAACGTGTTTTATATTGTATGGAAAATCCATTTCAAAAAAAATTAAGAGTGGATTTAAATGTTGATGCTAAAACAGAGAAAACATGGTATCGAGCAAAGTAGGAAAACAGCAGAAAAAAAGAAAACGAGAGACGCACACTTAATGAAAAAGAGTGTATATATATATATGTGTGATGTGTGTGTATGTGTGTTTAGTATTTTACGCGAAGTATAATATAATATATATATTATATATTACATATCCGTACATATGAGAAATACTTTTTTACACTTCTGCTGTTCCTGGAGGCATTGTTTTACGAGTATTTGTTCTAGGTGAATGCCTTTTTATTAATGATGGGGATAAGTTATTACTAATAACTGGTAAAGAGATTTTTAAATTAGGCCCATCATTTTTTTTATTTGATTTCTTTTTGTTGTCGCTACTATTTCCTTCTTCCAGTTTGGTCATTTCTACCTGATTTTTTTTATTGTCATCATCATCATCACTTTTTTCTACAATACCTTCTTCTTCATCATCTTTCATAATATCTTCCCGATATTCATCCAACATTCTTAATTGTTCTAACTCTTTATCATCAAATTCTAACTCATCATCAACTCCAAATTCAGCATTTTGTTCCTCCAATGAACGTTTAAAGGCTAACTCTTCTTCATCTAACTCATCCCCTTCTAACACTTGCCGATACCCTGCATCTTTCTTCCTTCTTAAACAAAAATAGATTAAAGTAAAAACAACAAAAATAAATACAACCAAGAAAAGCATTGCTACTGTACCACCTTCTGACATATTTATATATTATGCTATATTTCAAATAATATCTCTTTATATCTACAAAAA
>JACKZZ010010032.1_pt1 | contig 19510 bp, 18 predicted proteins | sample 8027871 | NCBI WGS metagenome assembly JACKZZ01 (sample SAMN15724774, study PRJNA655200) | protist metagenome | isolation source: fluorescence activated cell sorting (FACS) single amplified genomes of... | place: USA: West Boothbay Harbor, Gulf of Maine | collected 2000-07-19
ATGTAACGATTCCAAAAAAAATTGTTCTGTTTCCGTTCTTTGTGCCAGTATTGTACCTTTTTTTGGTGGATTACAAGCAATTTACAAATTGAATGAATGATTGGTCGAAGGAAATTGGGGTAAGGTTAATCGCTGAAAAATGATACATATAGAGATAAAGATAGTAGAATAAACACAACATACAATACAAAAACATTTTACTGTACTGTACTGTACTGTACTGTACTGTACTGTACTAGACAGTTGGCACATTACAGCATCAGCACTACAGTCAAGGCATGAATTGAAAGACATAAGTATAAAGATACGCACAACACTACCTACACTACACAAAACTAGTAACAAAACAGTACAGTACAGTACAGTACGCGGCGCACTTACTTGCTAATGTTTTCATTCTTTGTAATTCTTTATTTTTAATTTTTAATAAACGTCTCAAACCTGCTGCATCTAATGTAGCTTCTTCAAGTTCTCTATGTACCTATATTCATATCATATAAGTGATTGTTCAGAAGTATTGTGAAAGGGTGATTGTGGGTTAGAAAAGAATAAAAAAATATTTTTGAAAAATGATAGAAAGGGTGTGACGAGTTTTCGTGAGTAGTACAAAACAAAGTGTCACACCATCAACACCACCACTACTACTACTACTACTACTCCTCCTACTCCTATCTTCACTTACTGTTGCTTTCAATTCTTTTGTTCTATGTTTAAATCTTTCAACATTAACAGCTTGTTGTTTTTCTAAATGTTCAACACGTTCTCTTAACACTTTAATTTCTTTTGTTTTATAATAACCTTGATGAGCATATTCAAGTTCTTTATCAGCAACAATATCTAATTCACGTTTCAATGATGATAATTCTTTTTCTAATGTAGTTTTATCATTTTGTAATTCTTTAAGTTAGATTATATTAGATTATAGTAAGTGATGTGAGTGATGTGAGTGATGTAAGTGATGTGAGTGTGTTAGAATGGAAAATAAATAGAAATAGAAATAGAAATAGAAATAGAAATAGAAATACACAGAAATCAGTGTTGAAGTCAATGTCAAAGTCAATGTCAGTGTCGATGTCAGTGTCAAAGTCAATGTCAGTGTCAGTGTCGAAGTCAATGTCAGTGTCTTAATACATACCAGCAGTCATAGTATTATGAAATTTCAATTCCTCAAACATTCTAGTATTTTCAGCAATAATTTTTTTAGCTTCTTCACCCATAGCTTCACGTGCTTCCTTTAATGCAACTACACGAAAAGCTGCTTTTTGTTCATCCATTTCACGCATTTTTTGGGCCTGTTTGTTATTTGTATTTGTTTGAAGTTTGTAATGATAATTGGTACAGTGTAGTACAGTGTAGTACAGTGTAGTACAGTGTAGTACAGTGTAGTACAGTGTAGTACAGTGTAGTACAGTGTAGTACAGTGTAGTACAGTGTAGAATAGTGTAGTATAGTGTAGTATAGTGTAGTGTCAGGGTTCAGGTTGGACAATATGAATTGAAGTGAAGTTAGTCTCAATTCGGAAATAATAGGAATAGGATAGGAATAGGATAGGAATAGGATAGGAATAGGATAATGATGAGGTCAAGACTAGATCAGAACAGTATACCCTAACGAACTACAACACACACACACACATGCACACACACACACATGCACACATACATATATATAATACTTACATTTTCCTCTAAAAATTTTCTTTCCTGTTCATCTAACGAATCAAACATTTCTTGTCTTTGTTCAGATAACTTTTGTTCTAAATTTTTTAAATTTTTATCATATTTATCTTTATCTTGTTGATATAATACTAATGCATTTAAATCTGATTTAGGTTTAGATATTGGTGTAAGTATAAGTATAAGTATAAGTATAAGTATAAGTATAAGTATAAGTATAAGTATAAGTGTAAGTATAAGTATAAGTAAGAAAAAGATTAATAGTTAGATGTTGAACAAGAAATAAATATATGTCGAAATACATGTCTACATACACATACACATATACATACAGATACAGTCATAAATACAGTCACAGATACAGTCATAAATATTTACCTGCTTCAGCTTTACCCAATCTTTGCGTTAAATCAACTATTGTATAATCTGTTTTTTCAACTAATAATGCCTTTTCTTCATCAAATTTCTTTTTCATTTTATCAACTTCAAATTTTAATTGTGTTTCACGTTTAACTAATTCTTCATTCAATCTTGTTATAATGTCATCCTTCATTTCCATTTCACGTTGAAAATATAATACAATATCATGTGTATCTTTTTCATTACGTGATGATGATGTACGTAATTCATTATTACTACCAAGAAGCTCTTCAACACGTTTTGCTAAGAAATCTATACGTTCTTGATCCAATTGACGACTAATTTTGTATGCTTGAGGTGCATTTGTCTTTCCACCTGTACCACCTCCTCCAGAAGCAGCTGCCTTCTTCTTTGGACCCATTTTCTATAATATATACTCTTTTAATTTACTCTGTAGAATTGGAAACTCTATAAAAAGTAACACAATCCTCAGGAATATGTGAAAAACGTTTTTGGGCAACGATTTAAGAAAAATCTCCCATTTCGAAAAATAACATCTTTGTCCGTCAAGACAAACATTTTGCATCAATAGTGCGCTCATCACACAAAGATTAGTTGTTGATCTCATTTAGAAAATGACTCTTAGTGGAAAACAAGTAGTATTTGGTGCAGCTGCTTGCATCGCTCTGAAAGGAATCTGGAGTATGACATATAACACTTGGTTAAGAACAGGAAAAGAACCAGCATTAACATATCAAGAAGCTTATACAATAATGCATAGTATCATAGCAGATTTAGATCCAGTAATGAAAGAATGTGCTGAATTAGCACGTACTGTACAAAGTGAATTACAATCTGGATTCGGTCCTATACCAGAGGAAAGTGAGATGATGAGATTATACATAGGACCAAAATTTAAATCATCATTAATAAAAATACAAGATAAATATTGTAATGAATATAATGTAAATGAATGGGATTTAGAAGAAGCATTAATATCTTATGGTGCTGAAGGTAAGGAGGGTGCTACAGAAATTATAAAATTAGGTCAAGATCTTGCTAAAATTATGCAAACATTTGGTGTAATAGTAACAGATGCAGGTGGCGAAGGTGGTGCTGGTGGTGGTGGTGGTGGTGGACAACAAGGTATGACAATAGTAGACGTATTAAATTCATTAGCAAAAAGTGTTTTAACATCTGTTGCACAATATTGCAAACAATATGTTGAAGTAAATGGTACACCAACATCACAAGAAGAAATTATGCAATGTGCACAAGGTTTAGAAGCAACAAGTGCTGAAGTCCAAAAAGCATTTTTAGCCCAATATGGCATAAATGAACAAACATGGATGCAACTTATACAACAATCCGCATCAGATCCAAAAGTAATAGATGCGTTTAATAATATTACACAAGGTGTTCAAGCTATTACTGCACAATATGGTATACAAATACCTGGTATGTAAGCGTAAGCATAAGCGTGTGTAAGAAGGGTAATAGAATTAGTAGTGGTTGTTGTGGTGGTAGTAGTTGTAGTAGTAGCAGTAGTCGTAGTCATAATTTCTATAGAATAGACTTCTACTAGTAGTTTAGTGTAGTATAAAACAAACTTGTATGTGTACATAGTATTAAGTAGCAACAATAACAACAAGATCATGAACATGAACATGAACAAGGGGATCTAGTAAATCTTTAAGATATTCTAGGTAGATCTGCACCTAATATTCGTCATCGCTTCAGAAATAACCTCCAAGACCGCGTGTCTCTCCCCACTGCAGCTGATGCCTCTGATGAGGAGGGGATGAAGGAGGAATAGTTTTGTACTGTACAACAATTACTATATGTCATCTCAACAACCTCAGCAGTCTCTCTCTCTCTCTCTCTCACACACACACACACACACACACACACTCTCTCCATTACTGGTATTAGTATGAGTATTAGTATTATTATTATTGTTAATTATCTGAGGATGTCTATCTTACAGTTGTTATACAAGTCTACACTATACATCTAACAGTCCAAGCCCCTAGCCCCTCAACCCATGCAATGACAAATGAATATGAACATTTTTTTACATTTAGTAATTTACACAGAAACTAAAATAAACCCAAAATTCACCACACCACACATTACATTACATCATCTTGTCTTGTTGCCTTCATTTACACTTCCAATTTCTTCTATTTCTACTTCTACTTCTCTTTATCTTCTGGAAGTCCAGCAGCAACATGTAAAAGATTCCAGCTCAACATTTCATCATTCTTATCAATACCACCAACGTTAGCATTAGCATTAGCATTAGCATTAGTACTAGTACTACTCTTTGTTACATCCATCTCATTATCATTACTATTACTATTACTATTACTATTACTATTACTATTACTATTCATTTTTATTTCTATTTTTTTTTGCATAGAAAATAATTTTGATTTTATTTCAATATTTTTTTTATTTTCTAAATTTTGTAATGATATATCAATAATCTTATGTAAATATTTTGCTCTTATTAATGAATTTTTTGTACCATTTATTAATAATTGTGATGGTATACCTACTTTACCAGGCATGTTTATTGCACATAGTTCATTATGCGAATTAACACAACATATTAATGTCCCATCAAGTGAAGCTTCTTCAGATGCACTACAATCTGATACTAATAGTGTATTACCACTACTATTATTGTTACTATTGTTTATATTAACTTGTTCACCTGCTTTTGTATCAATTTGTAATACACCATAAGTTACTGCAAGGGGACTGTGATGCAGTGCTAGTGGTAATGGATCTCTTTCTTCAGATGTATGTGTTGTAACAATTGTACCGAATTCAGTTGATAACATAACAGAAACTTCAGGACGTCTAAATGCTCTTAATGCTGCTAATGCTGCTAATGATGCTGTATCAATTGCATTGCCATCATAATCTATAATTCTTATATCACATGTTATTAACCATACTCTTTCATTACTAACAATACATAAACTTTCTGTATCTATTGCGTCACTTTCACGTATACTTCTTTCTAATAATCTTGTTATTTCATGTGAATTATGTCCAGCAGCTTCTGTTGCTGGTGATAATGATGTATTAAATTGTAACATACCTTCTGTAGGTCTATCCATATATGGTGCTACAATTTCACCACGTACAGTACATACACAACGTGTATTACCTAGTGTAACTTCAGCACGTGATTGTTTATCAGAACGATTTAAAAATATTTCTACTTCACGGCAATCTGTTAAATTTCGACCATCAAGGCGAAGGCCTTGTTCAGCTATCGACGATCTTTGGAAATGCCTTTGAAAAGAGCTTTCCTCTTGGCGAATTTGCATCATTATAACTAAGGAATGTGTTGACTAATGAAACCAAAAATGACTCGAATTTGGAAGATATCTTAATCAACTCAAACCCCAATATTGGGATACTTCTTATGAAGAGGAATATTCTCCGTTTTTTAAAATCTTTATTGCACTTTTAGTGGCCCTACAATTGAAAAGCTTGTATATTTTGCATTATAAAGTTGAATTGGGGCATGATTCTTCAGTTCAGTGACATAATCATATGTATTACCCTCATAATCAATGGAATGGCTTTGTATTCAGGAAAGTCAACTAATAATAACCGTGAATGGGATAACCACAGAGATGATCGCGAAGAAGCGGCATCACTTTTACAAGATGATGATGAACCAAATAATCGTAATCATAGTACAAGAAATCATCATAGAGATGGTATAATTAAAAGATGTTTTTCATTTCTATTTAATGGTATACTATCTTTCATTGGGATAGATCATAACAGCCCAATTATAATACAAATGAAATCATATAATAATATTTTAAGAAAATATTCATTTATTATACTGTTTTGGAATTTTGCAATCTTTTTCCCACTAATGCTATTTGTGTTTAGGGAATAAAAGTAGTAGTAGTAGTATAGGAAATGAGAAGTAAGAAGTTATGTGTGCTGAGTGGAAAGTGTTTTAGAATAGAGCAATTTATGTTTATATTAAATATAATACGTGTGTGTTTGCGTTTGTTAGACATTAATCAATCACTATTCAATGTCACCAAGTACCAAGTACCCAAGATTCTTTGTTCGTCCAAGAATATTTGCAATAGCTACAACATGCTCATTCAAAGTAATATCTTCATTGCAAATACAATCTCTCACATCATTCACAAATTTTTGAAGCCGCGTTGACATCTTCAATTCTTCAATTTGATCAAGTTCAAGTTGAAGACAAGATTTTTTTTCAATTAAGATATCTCCAAAAACAGCTGCATGAACTTGTTAGTCCTCAAACAGTTTGTAAGCTTCCGTCTCCATTCTTTTGCCTAACTTAATAGGATCTTAGTTATTAGTGAACTCGAAAAGTTTGGGAACTTGGGCTGAGATCATCCATCATCCAGGATTCCTTCCTTTATTCTTTTTTTCAAAACATGCAATATTATACAGTAAACGCTGTCTAGTTCCGTTTTTACTAAAATATATCATCAACTTTTCAAAACCACCGTGATATCAATCTTGTATCGAAGATAATATGGAGGCAGCAAATGCAACCAAACGAGTGGATGATGGGTCGCTAGATGCATCTGGAGTCACTGCAGCATTGTTAGCACCACTTTTTATGACAATAGGGTTCTTTATTTGGGATAAAAAATGGAAAGGCTCAGCCTTTAGTTTGAATCTTTATAAATGCACATTAGCTAGTTCAATATTCTTATTGATAGCATCAATCAACTGGATTACTGCTGATGAACGTACATTTAATAATACAACAGTTAATATTTCATTTATATTACTTAGTAGTTTTTTAGGTATTATAATTGGTGATAATTTATGGTTACAAGCATTAAAGTATATTGGTGCTGAAAAAGTGATCGTAATATCAGCATTAAAGCCTGGATTTGCATCAATATTTGCGTATATATTTTTAGATGAACCATTAACATTAAATGTTATATTAGGTGTAATTATTTCTACTATTGGTGTTTATCTTGTGTGTACTTATACAGAAAAAGATGAAGATGATGGTGACAGTGACAGTGATAATGATAATGACAAATGCAATGGCAATGATGAAGTTTGTGATGCTAAAGAAAAAAGTAGTTACAAAAACAATATCAATAATAATAATAATAGTAACAATAACCCTAACAATAACAGTGATAGTGATAGTAGTAAAAATAAAAATAAGGAGTATACATATACATCAACACTAAAACTAAAACTAAAACTAACATTATTATTAAATAATAAAATGTTTATTGGTTTCATATGTGCATCATTCAATGTATTATTTGATGCTTATGGTTCAATATTAACTAAAAAATATGCAGGTGATTATAATACATTTGAAATTAATTTATTTAGATTTGGTTTTGCAAGTATAATTATGTTTATGATAAAATTGTATTATAATTATAAAGATAGTAAATGTGATGTTGTTGTTGTTGATGATGATGATGTTGATGGTGATGGTAGTGTTGATGAGAGTGGTGGTGACAGTAAATTTATTGAGTTATCTCTTGTTGATGTTGATAATGATAATGATGGTAATGTTGAGGCCGATGTTATGAAAGCTACTAACACTAACACCAACACCAACACCAACACTAACACTAACACTAACAATGTCAAGTATAAATTAAAGTGGTATCAAATGCCCGGAATTGGAATTGGAACTGGAAGCGGCGATCTTAACGTTATCAACATGTCAACAAATGTATGGTTATTAATATCACTAGGTGTATTCTTTGTAACATTTTTATGTCCATCTTTAAATAATTATGCTATTTTTCGTATAAATATAAGTATACTAGTAACATTAGAAAGTTTGGGACCTATATATTCACTTATACTAAGTTATTATATAAAAAATAAGAGTATTAATTATGGTTCTGGTTTTGGTTCTTGTATTGCTGTTAGTGGTATTGTTATTATGATGCTCTTGAAAACAGATGAGTCGTAGTCGTAGTTGTAGTAGTAGTAGTAGTAGTAGCAGTAGCAGTAGTAGTAGCAGTAGTAGCAGTGAAGATGATGTGTTATGATTAAGAATATGCGGCGAGAGTGTATGAGTATGAGTATGAGAATGAGAATGAATATATGACATGATGAATAAGATTAGTAAGGTGTAAATACAGTATAAAATGTAAGTACTATTATAGTGTTAGTGTGTTAGTGTGTTAGTGTTATCGTTATTTTTATTATTATTATTATAATAAATTAAATTTACATCATTATAGTCAAATAAAAAATATTTATTCTATTAATACAAAGACAGTTTACATACATATATATATATATATATATATAACAACTCAGATTGTTGCGTTGCGCTGCACTGGCTGGTCTGATATACAAATTCAAATCAAATTCAAATCAAATACAAATGTAAGTGCATTTACTGTAACGACTACAAGTGCACCATGTTACGTTACATCATTATGTTCTATTCTATTCTATTCTATTTTGATTATGTAAGTAATATAAAACCAATGTTAACATTAACAAGAATGTTAACATCAATCTTTCTATTGATGATATCCAGAAGCAATAGTATCTATGTCTAAACCCAAAGTATTTTGGCTTGCATCAAATAATGCTAGAACTTCTTCTTTTGTACTTGGTTGTATCATGGGTAGTGGCATAGATACATTCGCTATATCTGTATCTGTATCTATATCTATATCTGCATCTGTATCAGTATCTATAGTAAATACGAAACTAAATCGATTAGACATTATAGATTTAAAATGTTCTGGTGAGATAATATGGCATGTGATATCACATACTGCATACCTCTGTTTATGTTTCTGTTTCTGTTTATGTCTCTGTTTGTCACTATAGTTAGTGTTAATGTCAGTGTATATGTTACTCACATATGATATACGTGATCGCAAACGAATTAAGTCCCCAATATGTACAGGATTAGAAAAAATGATTTTATTTACTAAGGAAAGATAACATTGTGCTTGTTGTCCACTAAACATGTAGATGGAGCTCTAAGAGTGTCAGTGTCAGTGTCAGTGCCAGTGCCAGTGTCAGTGTGTGAATGCGTATTTGTGGGATGAAATAGTGGTTAGGTTAAATTTAAGAAATGAAACGATGAAACGAGGAAAAGAGGAAACATAATTTCTTATAGTAACAGACACCTATCACTCATTTATTGTTATTGTTAACGTTAACGTTAACGTTAATAGAGTGGTGACGGTAGCACACTGGGACATCAATACTTTTGTGGACTTACCTGAGCTAATGAGCATGCTCTATTTAATAAAAATCCACCAAAAACGTTACCAGCAGTATTTGTTTTTTGTGGTTGACAAATAAATGAATTCTCTAATACAGTACTATTCATAAGTACACGATGTGGACGGATGCGGAAACATAATGCTGGCATGTCAACCATAGCTTTACCATGATCTACCATTGATATCATTAGTTTCATTGCTTTTGTAGCTTCGGTCTCAGCTTCGACATCAGTATTAGCCTTTGTACTTGTACTTGTACTTGCAATTGAAGTTGTATTTGATTTTGCTTTTTCTGATTTTCTTAAAATCATTATTTCTTGGCGTTTCATATTGTAAATCTTTTCTAAGTCAGTCATAGTTTCTGTACCTGTGAATGTGAATGTAAGTATAATATTAGTGAGAGCGAGTTTGAGTGGCAGTGTGTGTGAGATTATGAATGGTAGAGAAAATAAGACAATATTGAAGTAGGGTTAGGTTAGTGACCGACAGATTTACACAGTAACATGCATATATATATATATACATACAGGTAGAGTGGTTGTACGTACACAACGGATTGACCTGAGCTGATTTACCAGTACTTTTATCACGTGCTACATAAGTAAACAAAGATGTTAAAACTCTAGTTGAATTAGATGAAGGGCTATCATCTAATAGAAGAGGAGTTTGTTTATTTGTATCAATCCCACCTGCGCTACTAGAACCATCAGAAGAAGAAGAAGAAGAAGAAGAAGAAGGATACTGATGTGCTTCTACTAATACATCCATACTACTTCGGCCAACATAAACAACTTGACCAGATAAAACTAAATTTTCTTTTATTGATATATTTTTAAAGAATTTTATTTCTTCAACGGATGCTGTAACTAATGCCAATGGACTTGTTTCAGGTAAACCATCGTCTGCATGAAAAAATGCTACATTACCAGCTAATGCATCCAAATCTTTATATAGAAAAGTAATACGTAGAGTAGAGTTAGAATAAGAGAATATGTTAAGGTTAGCTTTTAATAAAAGAATCATACTGTGATACACTAAACAATCATAAATACTCCAAATTCACGACAACTACAATTACAACTACAATTACAACTACAATTACAACTACAATTACAACTACAACTACAATTACAACTACAATTACAACTACAAGGTACAAATACTCACATACCTTCAAGAAACTTTTCTAAGAGTAAGTTATCAAAACTATCAGTATAAACTGTTCTCAATGAATTATCATTAGCAAAATCATATTTAACATCAACGCGACTAAATGCTGGTGGTTTATCGATCAACTCTCTTGTTGTAGTTGTATTTTGTGGTGTAATCCCTTTAGCAGCTTCTGCTGCAAAATGATCTTGACGCTTTTGCCATAACTGACGAGTAATTGGAGTTTTTTCTGTGAAATATCCCGATTCTGATGCTGTCACTACAGAAGCGAAGCTCTTCCTTGTCTTTTCCTTCCCTGCATTCAACCTACAAATTCGAACAAATAAACTTCTAGTAAGCATTTTCTGATGTTTTTAGGTATTTATAATTGATTCTATGCAAATTAAAACACTTTCAAGTGCTTACTGTTTTGATTGGATGTCTAAAATGTAAAAAAAAGAGGAATAAGGAAAGAGGGATATTATGTTTGGGATTTTTGTTTCATCTTGTATTCTTTGAATACATAGTGAAGTTGATTTTTATGACAAACGTGTCTTCATTCGAAGGCCTTGTTACTCTCGTTATCGTATTTATCTGTTCTTGTGCACATAGTCGTCGCATTAAAGCTCTCAAACCAATCACAGATTCTTGGGAGACAGCATCTGGTCCTTTTACCATCTTTTGGAAAGCATCTGTATTAGGTTTAAGGTTAAAGAGTGAAATTTGTACGACTTGCATTTGTTTTGGTTTATACATATTAATATTAAAACGCTAGAACAAGAATAGTTGGTATTGTATTGCGAGAGTATTTTGTAGTAGCGTAAAAAAGGAAGTAGCGTAGTAGTAGAGAAGATGCATAGTAGTGCTTCTACAATATCAAAATCTGATTCTGGGATACTTGCTCTTGCGCTATCTGCACCAGAAGATGAATTACATACTTTAAATCAACCATCAGCAGCATCATCACAAGAAGAAGAAGAAGAAATGGAAAAGTTAGAATTTATTTCAAATTTAAACTCTGTAATAGAGAATATGAATATGAAAAACAGAAATGAAATTGGAAATGGAAATGAAATAGGTTTATCTATGTCTATGTCTACATTTTACAATAGTGATGATATATTGAATGTATTACATTACATTAAGGATACAACATGTATGGAAGTCATATCACTTTGCTCGAAACAAGGTAAGTATCAGTAGAAGTATGAGTAGAAGTGTATGTCATTTCTTTGCTTTGAGCTTTGCCTTCTTCAGTGTTTTTAAGTTTAGTACAGTTAAGTTAGATAAGTTCTCTGCTAACTTAAAGATGCTAACTAAAACTTAACAATACTGACAAAACTTTACTTCCTTCACTTTCACTTTCATCCTAACTCTACTTACTCATACACATACATATACACATACTCACCTGTACAGGTAATATTAATCTCAAAATAAGAATCAATTCTATAGAGCAATTATTATGTTCATTATTATGTTTCCCAATTTTAACTGTTATTATAAATTATAGTATAGGAGCAAGTGGGAGTACAACACAATATGATATGATACTAATTATTATTAAAAAAATGTTTCTTTTTATAAGATCAAGCGAAATTAACATCTATTATAATAATGATGATTCATGGTAAGTCTACAGGTTTGAAGTATACAGGTTTGAATAGTTGTGCTTATTTTGTGATGTGTAGCTTCTTGTTTACATTTACATTTACATTTACATTTGTACTTGCATCTTGCATCTTGCCATTACATATAAAAAGTAGTAACTATTACTAATTTTTTTCCTTCTTCTATCAACACACCCACACATACTTACGTTAACAATGATAATGATAATGATAATGATACTGATACTGATACTAATACTAGCCTTGATGATGAACGTATAAATCTACTTATAAATTTATTAGAAGTACGAATGATTTCATCATTATCATTATATAGTATAGAAGCAATAATTGAAAAATATTATCCTATCATACTAAAATATTTGACATGTCATTTATTATGCGTTAAAGCAATATCTGAAGATATTGATGATGCTATACATATTAATTTAAAAAGTATATTATATTTATTACATAGAAGAAAATCTAATTATTATAATTCAAGTTCTAGTTCTAGTTCTAGTTCTAGTTCTAGTTCTAGTTCTAGTTCTAGTTCTAGTTCTAGTTCTAGTTCTAGTTCTAGTGGAAAATCTGGAACTGATGATGCCTTTAATAGTAATAGTAATACAAATACAAATACAAATACAAAACATTGGCAAAATAATATTAAAGATATATGTAAAAATTATTTTCAATGGATAAGAATAAATTATATTATATTAAAAAAATCATGTAGAAATTATGAAATAATAGATAGTGTTAATATATCATTACGTGCATGGTTACATAATGAAGAATATAATTCTATTTATGATTTAATACGAATATATAAACAAAAATATAAAATTTATTTAACATCAATGCGTAAGTGGTTGACTGGTCTTGTCTTGTCTTGTCTTGACTGGTCTTGTCTTGTTTCGTCTTTTTATATTTCTGTGTAAGGCGTCTGTTTAACTAACTTCTATCTACAATATAATTACAATAAATCCTAAGGTATCCCACTTTTAAACACAAACTTTACAATACATGACCAATCGCAAGCAATCAAGGATTTAAATAGAGAGACAATCTACTTTAATAATCATATTTTTGTTCGCAGTAGTAGTAGCAGCAGTAGTAGTAGTAGTAGTAGTAGTAGTGGTGTTGATAAAAATATTTTGATAGGTGATGATATCATTATAACTATACTTCAAGAATTAATGAAAGTGGTCACATTTCATTTTGATTTGCCAGATTTCAGTTGGATGCATTCAGTCCCACACATACACATAGGAGAATGGTTATTACCCTCTACACTAACTTCGGCTTCAGTGTCATCTTCTGACACATCACCATCCATGAGTACAAGTACAACTACAGGTGCAAGTACAAGCACAAGCACAAGTACAGGAACACGAACGAGAACAAGAACAAACAGCATAACCAGTCGTAGAGAAAGCAAAGATAACATAACAACATACTCGAATGACATCTTAGAATTGCTACTATTACATATACTTATGGCGGCGTCCAGAACGATTGCTAGTGGTGATGCGTTTTTTATAGTAGAAGATTTATATGGTGGCGATGGACTTTTATTGAATCCCAAAACTAAAACAAAAAGCACTAGAACTAGAACTAGTTCTAGTTCAGATAACAATAACAATAGTAGTAATAGTAATAGTAGTAGTAGTAGTAGTAGTAGTAGTAGTAGCAGCAGCGATGACATTATAGTTATAAATATTACAGCATTAGAAATTGTAGTCAAAGTTTCCGAACATTTTGTATTGAGAAGCATAGATCCTAAGGATCCCATGACTATTAGCGATAGCAAGCCACTGGTATGCTTCAAATGTAGTACTGTGACATCCATCAAATTGAGTGGTAGTAATACTAATACTAATACTAATACTACTGGTACAGATACAGATGCAGATGCAGTTCCACTTGGTGGGATCTTTGATGCACCTGGTATGAAATTATACAAGGATTTATTATCTGATCCGGATAAAGTCATTAGTAGAAGAGTAAGTATCGAACCGTATGAGTATTCAGATGAGAATGAGAATGGGAATGGGTAGGTCTGAGAGTGTATGAGTATTCAGATGAGAAATGGGCAGGTATCAGAGTGAGAATAACAATAAAAAATGGAATAACAATAGAATAAGAATAACAATAAGAATAACAATAAGAATAGATGGCATTATATCAGTATTAGAACTCAACTAATAACTTTAACTTTAACTTTATCTTTATAACAATGATTACAATTGCAACAATCATACTACCTCACCTCACCTAAACCTAACCCTAACCTTTCTCACCTTCACTGATCCTATTACAGCTACAGCTACAGCTACAGCTATAGATACAGCTACTGTTACTTTTACTATCTGTTATTAACAACTAACTTATTCCTTATTCTTAAAATGTTTTTTGGCAATTTGTTCAGCAGCTCTTGTTAATTTGAATCTAGCGTCATCATCATCTTCAAGACCATGTTGCACTAAAAATGTTTCTACTTGTCTACCAACATGATAACCAGGATAAATTTGAATTTCTGTTGAACCTCCTTTTGGTAGAGCTACTTTTAATCTAATAGTACCAGTACTATTACTATTACTATTAGCATTAACAGATTTTCCTTTACTATTGGCACTTGTACCAGCACCGGCATTTTTAGCATTGGCTGTTGATGAAGTAGCTGATCCTGCAATGGAAGTGTTATCACCACTAACACTACCACTACCAGTACCAGTACCGGATCTAGCAGTCGCATCACTAGCAGTGGGAGCAGTGGGCTGTAACAAACTCTGTGGTAATTGAAATCCCATAATTTCAAAGACATGCTTTAATTCACTTATTTCAGGTAAAGGGAGTGTTTTACTGTCAGCTTGTGATGCTGATGGTGGTGGTACTGATTGTAAAACAAATTCTAATGGTGTATTTGGTGCACTTGACGGATCCATAGCTAATTCTCTGACATGATTACAAATATTTGAACCAATTTTTTTTAAATTTTCTTGTTCTGTTTGATATCCTGGCCAAAATTCTGTTCCTAATGCAGATGCTAAAATTGAACCAACACTTTCACTTATAATTTCTTGTTCTAAAAATGTTGTATCTAATATAGTAGAATCACCAACATTTTCATATAACTTTCGATGTCTTTTTTGTAATTCTTCTGATTGTTTTAATGCAGTATCACCTAATTCATCATCACTATCACCACCTGCACCACTATTATCATTTTTTTGTCTATGTATTTCATCTTTGATACCAATCATAAAATTTATTCTTTGTAATAATAATTTACGTAATAATAAAATATTTGTACCATCAGCTTTTGTACATGATGTTTCTATATAAATAGCATCTTTTTGTGCACATGCTTTACATAAATCATTTACTTCTACTCTACGTGATGTTGCATAGTCTAAATGTGTACCTTTTAATATTAATGTTAATGTTAATGTTAATGTTAATGTAAGTGAATTTTCATGCAGAAGAAAGAGAAATGGAGTTAGTAAGTAATTTCATAAACAGATAATTAGATAGAAGATAGAACAAAAGGAAAATAAAGGAACTAAGGAAGGAATGCACACAGTTCTTTAGTCAGAGGCAGTCAGTCAGACAAGCAGCAGACGGTAAAAGCTAACACGAAAACTTCACTTTACTTACCAACAATAAATAAAAAGGATTCAGTCATAAAGGTTTCCTTTAATAGTAACCATGAATTAAATGCTGAATTAGCTGATTCAGGATTTCTTATATCAAATGTTATAATACAAAATAAAGCACCACGTAAAATTAATTCAGTCTGATTTTAGGGTTAGGGTTAAGGTTAGGGTTAGGTTGTTGTGCTACTTTAGTGGTTAAGATGAAAAGAGGGATTTAATAAAAAGCACAGAGCACAATAAACAATATACACATACATATACACAAGGCACATTCATTCTATACTAATCTAACTACACTTACCTCTTCTTTTGATAAATGTGATGAATATTCCCATATTTTCAATTGTAGATTAGATTTAGTACCTTGTAAATCTGAACTAGGTACGATTACACTACGAAAGATTACATCATCATGTTTTTCATTTTGTTGATGCAAATTAAATGCTTCTCCACTTGCTTGTTTGTTGGCTTCTGCAAGACTGCTAATTAACGAAGATTTGCCAGTATTGTGGTCACCTAGCACTACACATTTTGCTTGCATAAATAGGTCGTGATCCATCATCTGAAGCTTATTGAAAATGAGACTTACACACAAATGCCAATCGTCTTTTTTTTATTACAAAACAGTTCGGATGAAACAAATGCATACTCCTCTTCCAATTCAATACCAGAATGACTTTATAAAATCCTATAACTATACAAAGAATAGCTTAAAGAAGTAAGAGGAGTGTTTGAACGTTAAAATTGCAAAATGGCTATAAAAATTATGATATTAGTTTTGATCATTTTTGTATTGCTAGGAAGTTCCATTGGAAATGTAGAGACATGTGCAGTCGATCAGAAACCTGAAGTATTATTGAAAAACGATACCAAAATGACACAGGAAAGAATTAAATATTGTTGTAGTTCTAATGATGCAGAATCATTACTTGGTTGTCTACAAGATACTGATACCACCAAAACCAAAACAGGTAGTTCATCTTATAAGGAATCAATACAAAGAGTCATCAATACAAGTAAATCCAAAAACACAAACATTTTTAAGCATTCATTCCTCATTCATCAATATATGACGCATAATATCTACAGTTATGGTTCTTATAGCTATGCATGTACTGCAATGTATTGTCAATTGAATGATTATGAATTGTCTTTAATAACTGAAAGTGATTTGATTCATATATACCACGAACAACAAGAACAACAAGAACAAGAGATACAGTTATTGCCATTTTCGGATATTAATGATAGGCATCGTGATCAACGTTGGAGTAAAGTGTGGATATTACATCAAAGCATAACTAGACTACTTAATGATCCTTCATGTCATGTTCATGCTCATACTCGTGACATTTCTGTTGAAGATGAAGATGAAGATGAAGATGATGATGATGAAAATAGAAATTATCCCTGTTATGTAGTATGGATGGATTCAGACTTAATAATAGTGAATATGAAATTAAAATTAGAACAATATACTTTATCATTCCCTTATGCCAATATTATTATATCTAAAGATTTTAAACAAGAACATGGTATCATTAATAGTGGAATGATGATAATAAAAGTATGTCAATGGTCATTAAAATTTTTAAAATTATGGTGGAGTAATATAAATGATAGAATGAATTACTCAGATCAACATGTGTTTACTAGGCTTTATCAACAACAACAACAACAACAACAAGAACAAGAACAAGAACAAGAACAAAGTATAATACTTTTAGAACCACATGTATTGAATAGTATGTTTCCAACTTGGTATAATTCAAATTTTGAATCCAATCATCAAGTATTGCACTTAGCTGGAGTAAATGAGAATTTACGAGTAAATATGTTACAAAAAGCATTTTATAGTATATGCTCTACTTTGGCTATAAATACGAATATAAATACGAATATAAATACGAATACGAATACAAATTCAGATACAGATACAGATACATATGCTCATAGTCATAGTCATAGTCATGGTCATGATGGTCATGATAATGATGATGATGATGGTTATGATGATGCTACTGCTACTAGTGGTAAATACACATTTGAGAAACAATTGGGTTTAAGTGCTGAAGAACAATTAACAATACTTAGAATAACACGTAGAAATGAAATCGATTTGGCGTTGAAAGTAAAATCAGCGATGAAAATGAAAATGAAAATGAAAATGAAGATGAAAATGAAGATGAATCTAGAGCATACACATGAAGAGCGAGAGGAAGAAGAAAAAGAAGAAGAAGAAGAGGAAAGGAATATCGAGTTAATACGTGGATATATACAAACTGCTTTACAAATGGGATTTTCTTCTCGTGATATTGAGCAAAGTAATTATGAAGTGAGCAATGATGTTATAAATCAGAGTCAACATAGTGGTAGTACTAATACTAACACTAATACTAACACTAAAACTAATACTAAAACTAAGGACAGTTATAGTTATAGTTATACTGATACTGATGAAATTCTCAAAGAAATTAATGAAGTGACTGTATTGTTATCATGGGTGTCAAATATGTACAAACAGCATTATCACTTACATTTGCAATCACAATCACAATCACAATCACAATCACAATCACAATCACAATCACAATCACAAGACCAAGACCAAAACCAAAATAACAAGGCCATGACAGCATCAGCATCAGCAGCAGCAGCTGCAGCAGTTGTGAAATTTATAGAGAAATGTCAAAATGTAATTGATTCAAATTTTCAATTATTAGAATATATAAAAGGGTTAGGGTTAGGGTTAGGGGTCTCATTCCCATTCCCACTTCAAAACATTCTGAATGATTCGTTTATGGATATTGAGCAAGAACAAGAACAAGTAATAATGGATACAAATGCAGATGCAGATACAGATACAGATACAGATATAAATGTATATACTATGCTATCGACAAAGTCGGAATTGATGTCGAATGTGAAATCAATGTCAATGCCAATGTCAATGTCAATTTACTGGAAATCTTTAGAAAATATCAAAGTACACATAAAAATGTTAACTGATCATATTGCGGACTTTTATGAACTAATCGATACTGATACTGATATTGATATTAATACTGATACTGATACTGATGCTGATATTGATACTGATGTGTCATCTGTAGATAGTGCTATTCAGAGAACACTTGAGGATATGGCACAAACCAAAGTAAAAGTAAAATCCAAAGTAAAAGTGAAATCCAAAGTAAAAATAAAAGCATTGCGTCGCGTCAAATACTACACTATGAAAATGTATGAATTTGACGCTTGTGGTAAAGAGTATAGTGCAAATGCTAATGCTAGTTCTAGTTCTAGTGCTAGTTCTAGTTCTAGTTCTAGGGCTAATGATAATGATAGTGAAAGTGAAAGAGTCAACTTTCAAGGAAGGATCGTATCGTTAAGACTTGCTATAGAGCAGTTGAAATTACTTGCAAAAAGCTATGACGATGATGATGATGATGATGATGACGTTGCTGGTTCTGGTGCTAGTATTAGTGATAGTAATGGTGATGTCAATGGTGATGTCAATGGTGATGTCAATGGTGATGTCAATGGTGATGTCAATGATTTACATGTACCACAACAGCAACAGCAACATCAACAGCAACATGGACATTTATATTTTTCTTATTTTTATTATTTGTTACCAAACAATTATCAGGAAGAAGCTGTTACTCTTCATCTCAATTTAGCACAATTGCTATGTAAAAATAGTACAGATACATATAAAGATACAAATACAAATACAAAAGATAAAAAAAAAGATAAAGAGGAAGGTCTAAATTCAATAAAAATTGCAA
>JACKZZ010008176.1_pt1 | contig 19507 bp, 14 predicted proteins | sample 8027871 | NCBI WGS metagenome assembly JACKZZ01 (sample SAMN15724774, study PRJNA655200) | protist metagenome | isolation source: fluorescence activated cell sorting (FACS) single amplified genomes of... | place: USA: West Boothbay Harbor, Gulf of Maine | collected 2000-07-19
GCTAGTGAGTATTATTACACAACTGAACTATTACTGTAGAAAACAATACTCCTAACAGCTTTATTTTCATAATATCATTACCATATAAGCACCCGAATAAATAATTTTTACCTAAGCACTACATTGACATAATAACGATTCCTGATAGTATTACGCTTCTAAATAATTTTAAGTAAATATTGTGAAAAAAGGATTCTTAGTCAAAATATTACCATGGATTATGTGGTTCATTGCTACAGTTTTTTTTGCATACCAGTTCATTCTAAGAATTTTTCCTGCTCTTATCATTAATGATACAATGTCTAGATTCGGTATTACTGCATCACAATATGGGGTACTATCTGCTATGTATTATGCAGGATATGCAGGAATGCAAATTCCTATAGCTATATTCTTAGATAAGTACGGGCCTAGAATAACTCTATTTTTATGCTCCGCTCTATGTGCAATATCATTTCTAACAATGCTATATTCTGAAAGCTGGACACTAGTTCTTATTGCAAGATGCGCTGTAGGCATAGGTTCTGCAGCAGGGTTCCTCGGAGTATCAAAAATAATATCTCTATGGTTTGACCCAAAAATGTACGGCAGAATGGTAGGGGTAACATTTAGCCTGGGACTAATAGGAGCTGTCTATGGTGGCAGACCTATAAGCATTATGATATCAACTATGGGGTGGGAAATAGTCACCCTATATATAGGCATTGTTGGCACCATAATATCGTTACTAGTGCTCTTATTTATCTCCACACCTCCACAATTTATTGAAATTGACAATGATAAAATTACACAGAAACTCTCTGCTATACTATCAAATAAAACAATTATTGCCCTTTCACTAGCCAGTTTACTATTAGTGGGAACTCTCGAAGGTTTTGCAGACGTTTGGGGAGTGTCGTATTTAGAAAAAGCATATAACATAGATAAAATAACCGCTGCTACTGTTATCTCATTTATCTTTATTGGTATGATAATCGGCGCACCAATAATTGCTTACCTTGCAGAAAAATTACAGGCACACCACCTAATTGCTGCTTTTTGTGGACTTGTGATGGCCACACTTTTATATGTTGTAATTGCTTATTATAAAGAAATACATATCAACACTTTATATGTTATAATGTTATTCATTGGGATTTGTTGTTGCTACCAAGTTCTCGTACTAACAATGGGTTTTTCCTCTGTGAATAGCAACCTAACTGGAGTAGCGATAGCTTTCTTGAATTGTATTAATATGATTGGTGGCTGTATCTTTCACTCAGTAATTGGGAATTATTTAGACGTCTTATGGAAAGGTCAAACCGAAAACAACATCCGTATATATGGCCTTTATGAATACAATAATGCTCTCATGTTAATACCTATAGCCGCAATTCTTGGCACAATCATTTTTGTAATAATTAGATATAATAAAAGTTTATATACACAAAATAGCGAGAACAATGAAACAAGTAACAGTACATAGTTATAAAAGTTGCTTTGGCAGCTTGAATTTCACATTCTCTTCTATCCCCTCTAACAAGCTGACTTTCACCTTAAAACGATTACTTAAGTATGTTATTATTTCTTGTACTAACACTTCAGGTGCAGATGCACCAGCAGTAATCCCAATAGAATTTATACCGTTAAAGGTCAAATCCCTGACATCTTTATAGCCATCTACTAAATAGCTGCTTATGCCATTTTCTTCTCCTAAGTCTCTTAGCCTATTAGAATTAGAACTATTCTTAGAACCAACAACAAGAATCAAATCAACTATTTTACTTAATTTATGAACAGCATCCTGACGATTTTGTGTTGCATAACATATATTTTTTAACTCCGGACCCTCAATATCTGGAAACTTCTGTCTTAACGCATTAATAATATTTGCAGTATCATCTACACTAAGTGTTGTTTGGGTTACATAAGAAAGCTTAGCACCTTTATTAAAATGTATTTTTTTTACATCCTCTACAGAAGAAACTATAACAACATCTTGCTTCACCCGACCTGTAGTCCCTTCTACTTCAGGGTGACCTCTATGACCAATCATTATAATCTGCCTATCCAACTGCTCTTGTTTTTGAGCTTGGAGATGAACTTTAGTCACTAAGGGACAAGTCGCATCAATCACTTCTAACTGTCGATTATCTGCATCTTGTTCAACGGCATCAGAGACACCATGTGCACTAAAAACTGTTATAGCTCCCTTAGGAACTTTATCTAGTTCATTAACAAAAATCGCGCCCTTTTTCTCAAGATCACTAACTACAAACTTATTATGTACTATTTCATGACGCACATATACAGGCGCCCCATACTTATTTATAGCACGCTCTACTATATTAATAGCGCGCTCTACACCTGCACAAAAACCACGTGGCTGCGCAAGTATAATTTGTAGTTTTTTACTCATTGATACCATAAAAAGCTAAAAAATTAAGCTTTAGAATAGCTAGTTCATGATTTTTAGCAACTATTTTAATTAACAAAAGTCCCAAGAAAATTATTGAAAGTTATTGTTTTTCTGTTTTTTATACACTATAATAGCTGTATATTTTCTCGTTATTATTTAAAAACGAGAGGGTCTGTAGCTCAGGTGGTTAGAGCGCACGCCTGATAAGCGTGAGGTCGGAGGTTCAACTCCTCCCAGACCCACCATTATTTTTTTTATAAAAATTAATAAAAATTCTTTTCATGGAATTTAAAGTAAAAGAGAAAAAAATGTATATTTCAAAAGAGCTATTAAAAATTTTGGTATGCCCTTTGACCAAACAAAGATTAATTTATTCAGAAGAAGGACAAGAACTTATTAGCCCAGAAGCTGGACTTAGCTTCCCTATAAGAAATGGCATACCTATACTTCTAGTCGATGAAGCAAGAACTATTCACCCAGACAGATTAAAAAAGATTTTAGAGAAAGAACGCAAAGAATCTGTTGTCAGCAAGACTGCTTAGGTATATTCTAAACTTTATTACTAGCCCGCGTGATGGAATGGTAGACATAACGGACTTAAAATCCGTGGGGCTTTAGCCCTTGCCGGTTCAAGTCCGGCCGCGGGTACCAAACTCAATATCACAAAGACCACACAAAGTTCAGCAGCCTATAAACATTGTAGACTCATGGACATTTACTTCCCAAAAATCATATTATTCTACCCTCACACCTTCACTCCAGATATCACTACCTAGAACCTCTTGCTTAGCAAACTATTAACCTTTGTTAAATAAAAGTTGCAATTTCTATAAAATTAGTTTACTATTTGTACAATTTAAAGTTTGAGGAGCTTTATGAGACTATCTAACATTACACAATATAACTGCACCCATGTTGGTCTCCATTCTGTAGACCACGCATATATAAAAAATACTCTTTATTCTCTATACTCCTCAACAGTAAACAATACCTACACACTTACATACTCTGTCAAAACCAAAGCATCATGCTCACAGCATATTATAAGAGAGTCTTTGCAATTTGAACCATCCACACAAGTACACCCCCTAAATGACACACATCTACAATTAGCTTGGACAGAAAACCACAGATCAATTCGTGGCAGAGCAATAAATCTAGAAACACCCTTGCAGAGCGTAGACAACGTTAACATCGAACTACCAAAAAACTATTTCAAATTGCGTGTAAGCGGTCCTTATCCAGAAACACTATTTGCTGCCTACTCTTCACTTAGCCACCAAATTATCTATAAGCCATTTCAAACCCCTAACAGCACAATTATTAACGCTAGAGCAATACAGACTTTAGATAGCGTGGTACTACCCTCTAAAACCATTATTACCTGGACAAACATTTTTCCAGATAACAGCCGCGCTTTGTCAGTACAAGCTCTCAACCAAGAAAATAGTAAAATTACAGATGCTATAAAAGTGAACACCGAATTATCTAGCGTCCCGTTATATCCGTCAATCACATATGCTAATGACATTGCTGCCATTGCATGGCAAGGACATAGCGCCTCCAACGGGAAAGAAAGTATATTTCTTAGGATGATTGACACAAACCTTAATTTCACAACATCAGAAATTCCGGTAACATACACATCAGAAGGCTCACAAAGCTACGCTACAACAACAAGTCATAAAAATTTATTTGCCCTAGGGTGGATCGATAGCGGAACATCTAATAATGACAAATGGGCACAAGGAAAAATATATTTTACAAATGGTACTAACGCAACACAGATATTCACACTTAACGACAAACCATATATATCAGATGTTAAGGTATATTCAGACGAAAATAATAAGTTCACCTTTGTGTGGACTCAGAAATCTGGTCAGGATGCACATCTTTTTTCTAGAACAGTAGATGTCAGCGAATATGTTGTGGAACACAAAGAAAATTTAGCCACACAAACCCACACTGTTACGGAGAAGAGATCTTTATCACACACAAAACAAACCCCGACTCCGTCACTCACTGCGACAACAATACCAGAGACAACTACAAAGACAGATATTGATAACCACCTTACGAATTCTACAACTACATCACCATCGCAAACTAGATCTTTAACACAGACAGCATCTGAAACAGTAGTACAAACTGAATCAAATCCCTATATCCCAATGCCTATATCAGTTACTCAAAAACTGCCTAATAGCATAAATAATCAAACATCACCAGAAAAAGAAACAAAAACTGTACAAACAAAACCGACTAGCATTCCTGTCCAAGCACAAATAGCATCACATGCTACCGCTAGCGCGGTTGCTGCTACTAGCGTTTCACCAGTAACCGCAGGAATAGCAATACGTTCAAACGCACTAACAGCAGTAATGTCATGCGAAGAGCATTTTTACCGCAACAATACATTTACATTATCTGACAATCTTACACCATCTTTCGGCTTCTTAATTGGAGATACAGAGGATGAAGACGCATATAGCAACTTATTATATAGCTCCGCTTTATTAACAGGAAGCTTTGCTCTCATAGGAGCAGTGGCATATTTTGCCCCACCAGCATTAATAGGAATTAAAGTAATAGCCTCTATCGCTGCTCACTTCCCAGGTAACTACCTACCTTTAAGCATGTTCTTGTCTGCAACCGCAATTACAAGCTCAATAACAATACTAAAATTCCAACAAAACAGAGGATCGTTCAAAGCTGTAATGGCACAAGGAGGAGCAGGGCTTGCTTTGGCATCAAATGTAGCACAGCTTGGTTACTATACACACAAAGCTGTAACCATAAAAAAACACGCAGACTTCGAAGACAATAAATGGATTGCACATGAAGGAGAAGAAAAATACGTAAAAATGAACAGAGTGGCTTTCCAAGATTATCGAGAAGGAAGAGAATGGTTTGTAGCAGTGGACTTAGGAATGAACATTGCAACCAGTGCCCTTCCAGGATGGAAACCCGATGTCTTATCTAAATGCTCAACAACAAAACATACAGCCACAGCACTGTACGCTGCATACACCATTGCACAACTAGCCTTACAACCACACGCAGAAACATATCATAAAGTCGCCAATAGCCTTGCAAATACACTAATCCTAACAACTGCAATATTAAATAGTGCACAAGAGATAAAACCTGAATTAAAAAACAGCACCATAACAAATGACATAATGAATATAGCACCTATGGTAGCAACAGGTATTGCAACTACAGTTGGTTTGTTTGATCTAGTAAAAACAGGCAAAAAACTGTACGACAAGCCATTGCCAACACAACCCGTAGACCCATCTCAAGGTAAACTAGTAGTACCGCAGCCACAGAAAACACATCATGCAGTAACAACCGTCAATGACAATGACCATACCGCTGTACAAATGAATCCACTAACCCAAAAACTACTAGCTGGACATAACCATGATCAACAAGACGCATTATAATATAGACTCTACAATCAGTTATTAACCTATCTTAATATATGTACCTGCTTTGAATCTGCAAAATTAATAAATCTTAATAAGGCTTTTGCCATATTACTTCCCCACCCCACTACCCAAACAAACAGCTTTATTAATGTAAGCCAACACTATATATAGCTGAAATGGCACATAAAAACCACACTATATTGTAACGACACACAATAATATAACAAAAATATTAATGTTTACTGTATGGCTTGTACAAGCTACAGTTTTAGATCTGCAGCACTCCACCAAGTTGTTACTCTCCTGTATCAACACAATCCCAAGTTTTACCACATCGCGTTAGACTCTAAAATAACAAATAAAAAATTATTGACTTATATTAATGACTTACTTAGTTTGTCACTCGTATTAGTTAATTTTTATTAATAAAAGAGAGAGAGTATGACCGACAAAAAACCACCAAAGCCGCCATTTAATAACAGAAACAACAACAATACCAACGTCTCAAGAAGACTAGACTTTCTCACAGATGAAGAGAACGCCCCGCAACTTCCCTTCGAAGCACTAAGATCAATTGCACTTAGCGTTATGCACACAGCTCAAGTATTCTTAGAAATAGGCTCCAAATCACTTCGTAACAGTTTAAAATATGGCCTACCTATAGATTTCGCCGGATCTATAGCAGCATCATTTATCCACCATAGGATTGCAGATACATCACTACAAACAAGTAGCAGACATACTGATGACATGGAAACTGTTACTGCTGACTATCATACACCATCTAATCCAAGACAAAGAACTATATTACAAAAAAATCCTTTAACGCTTGAACTTACTAGATTCACCTTCAATCTACCAGATGAATCCGAGCGTGATCCTGAAGAAGGAGTCCCCGAAGCAGGCTTTACATATACTACTGCTGATGGACGTACATTTGTTGGCAGCCCTCAACTCGGTGCTACACATGCAGATAGCATAGAAGTTACTCCTGGGGTTGATGACAAAACACCAGAGAGAGAAAGAAGAGCAGAAGCTGAAACACCTGGAGCACCAATAGCACCACACAGAAGAGCATCAGAAGACGATGATGACTCTGTAGCAAAACCACTCAACTTCGATTCTGATAGCGAAGATGATGATGGTGGCTTAACAAACGCAGATACTGAAAACACCTATAGCAACGATAGAGATGTTGCTACAGACTTATTTGATGCATTTAATGATGCTTCAACAAACAACATCCCAACTGGCAATGATGTAGACCTGCTTGATGCATTCAACGAAGCTTCAACAAGAGCCAATGCCGCAGCGTCAGAGGTTGCTAGCAGTTTAGTTGATGAAGCCGAATCCGCATTATCAGGTTCAGACAATGATGAAGACGATATAATGTAAGTATAACAAAAGTTTCCCTAAAAAAGATAAGCGCTAAATAATTAGCGCTTATCTTTTTATTTATAACCCAATGCATTCAATAATTCTATCTCACAAAACACCTTTCCGTTTCTACTATATTTAGAATTGTATCTCTCCATTACCTCATTCAATGTTTTTCTACTACAATACCCTACTTTACCCTGCAAACAGTTACTCTCACCCAAATCCTGAAAAGAACGTAACATAGACATAAAGTCTTCACACTCAAATCGCAATTGATAACTATCAACAACAATGTCATTAAAACCAATTTTCTGTAGAATAATATTAAGACTCTCAGCCTTGATCATTGGGGAAACATGGTATTGCACATTATTATTTTTACTTTCCACTTCAACAAAAACATTACGCAGCCCACTCAAGCTCTGGCCACCTATCATCGAAAGCAAAAATACCCCCCCCTTTTGCAAAACACGATAACAATTAGATAACGCACCCACAATATCATTAGCCCAATGCATATGTAGATTACTAATAACCAAATCAAAGCTATCACTTGAAAACGGCAGTAACTCCTCATCACATTGTACTTTGAAATCATGGCTAGAGTTTTTTTTATTTAATATCCCAGCTGAAATATCAGCACTCACAGTAAAGTTGGACCTATGCTTTATACTCTGGATAATTTGATTACTACGTCCACCAAATTCTAACATGTTAACCTTATCAGGCAACTTGCAAACAGCCAATCTATCTATAAAATCTTCGTCTACATACCGATGTAATGAATGCACCTTCTTTAGCGACGATCTATCACGATGCAATCTATATTGATGCTTATTAAAAATCTTCTGCTGCTGCATCTATTTACTAAAAAAACAAAATTCTCCACCAGAAGAATGCTCAGGCATAAACTTGTATCCTCCCTCTGAAAATTTCTTTAGATCTTCAACCAAAGTAATTTTATTTTTTATAATAAAATCTGCCATCATACCACGCGCCCTCTTGGCTAACAAACCAATAGTACGATACTCTCCACGATTAAAATTCTTAAAATTAATATTAATTACATGCCCAGGTAATTTTTTTAAATCAATAGCAGAGGAATATTCTGTGGATGCTAAGTTAATAAGGATCTTATCATCATTATTCATGATATTTTGTACTTCAGCTGTTAATTTATCACGCCAAAAATCATATAAATTTCTGCCAAATTTTGTTTCTAATTTCGTCCCCATTTCTAGACGATATGCACGAATCAAGTCTAATGGCCTTAAAATTCCATACAACCCCGATAAAATCCTTAAATGCTTCTGAGCAAAACTCATATCTGCATCACTATAATCACTAACTGACATCTTGCTATAAACATCTCCCTTGAAAGCTATCAAAGCTGGCTTAGTAGGCTGATCATCAAATTTTTGATATCTGTTATAGTTCACCTCCGACAACGACTTACTCAAAGACATCATATCTGCTAAATCCGAAAGTGACTTTCCTTGCATAACAGCAAGTAAATACTTCAATTCTTCTTTAAACTGTATATCTATATATTTATATTCTCGATCCCAGCTTGAAAAATCCATCTTTTTTGCAGGGGAAATAATAACTAACATAAAAACTCCTAAACTCTTGTATCAACAAATGTTATATATTATAATTTGCTGCTAGCTAAGTATATATATTTTTTATAGGGCTGTAAAATGAAGAATTTATATCTATTAAGACATGCAAATACTCAGCCAAATGCAGGGGATGACAAAGCAAGAATCTTAACACCAAAAGGTGTAAAGGAAGTACAATCCATTGCTACACAATTTTTATCTGAACAACATAAAATTAATCTTGTGTTATGCTCTACAGCAGTAAGAACAAGACAAACCTTGCACCATCTAGAAAGTTTTTTAGATAAGGAGTTTTATACGGAATACAAAGCAGAACTTTATAATCCAACATTAGATGATTTTATAGATACAATTCAAAAGACACCCGATCATTTCTCAAACGTAATGGCAATAAGTCATAATCCTACCACCAGCGAAGTAGCTAATTCGTTGCTGGGAGAAAACACATTGTCATTTGGAACTGCAAATCTTGCTGTCCTAGAAATTAATATCAAACATTGGTCTCAACTTACACAAGGATGCGCAAAACTTAAACAGCTTCTAAAGCCATAATTATATAACGTGCACAAATCTATTAACGACATAAACACAAACATATGGGTATCAGCATCTGCTGGCTCCGGAAAAACAAAAGTCTTGATAGATAGATTCATAACACTTCTCATTAAAGGCGTTCCCCCACAACATATTATATGCATTACTTTTACTAAATCTGCTGCGTCAGAAATGCTAGAACGAATAAATCAGAAATTGAGTCACTGGGCGATTTGCAGTGATAAAACCCTTATAACAGAACTTCAAGACATTACTGGAAACACGCCATCCGAACTTATCAAAGGGCGTGCAAGAACTCTACTAGCACAAATGCTTGATATACAGCATATGTTGCAAATAAAAACAATACACTCCTTGTGCCAAACAATATTAAGTAAATTCCCCATAGAAGCCGACACAGAAATCAATGCACAGATACTTGAAGGAAGCGAACTAGAAAAGTTACAAATCATTGCACAAAAATATACAATGTCAGAATACCAAAGTTCTGCTTTTGCAAAATCAATTGATTATCTTTTATGCAATGTACATGACATGAACCTGCCAGAAGTCTTTGCACAACAGATGTTTATAGTTGCACAAACCCCTGACTTCTTTTCTTCTCCAAAAATATTAAAAAGCTACGTGCAAAACCTTTATCAAAAATTAACACTTCCTATTGATTTCAATATTGAAACCAAACACCAAAAAGTAATAAACAAAATCATTAGCATCACAGAAGAAGAAATAGCACAGACCTATAATCACTTACCTATAATAAACACTTTACTCCAGTTTAAAGGACACGATGATCTGACACTCCTATCATCCTTTTTCTTCACTTCACTTGGAGAACCAAAAAAACGTCTGCTAAATAAAAAAGATGCACCCGAAGATCTAATAGAAACACTAAAGAAAATACAAAATATTTTGGTTCAATTTGAACATCAAAAAATTGCACTAAAAACAATCAGACAAACAGAGGGTTTTTTATTTCTGGGCCATGTATTTATAGATGTTTATAAAAAAATCAAAAAACAAAAACAGCGCTTGGATTATAACGATCTATTGCACCATACTATAAAATTACTAGATAACGACGATGTAACCCAATGGGTACAATATAAGTTGCATCACAAAATAGAGCACCTGCTTGTAGATGAGGCACAAGATACAAATCTTTTGCAGTGGAAAATTATATACCAATTACAAAAAATATTTTTCCAAAAGAACAATGATAAAAAATATAGCACATTTGTTGTAGGAGACCCCAAGCAATCAATATACAGTTTTCAAGGAACCTCACCAGAAATCTTTGAAGGAATGAAACATTTGAATGTGAATGCAAATCAAAACTGGCAAGAACACCAACTCACTACATCATATAGGTCTGACCAAATCATCTTGAATTTTGTAGATGAGGTGTTTAACAGCATCACAAAGTCATCACCAAATTTATTCTATACAACTAACCTCAAGCATAATGCAGCAGTATCATTTGATCATTCTTCTGTTGAAATACTACCTGCAATTCTAGGAGAAAAAACACATAACAATGATAACGCATGGGAAGCACTAGAAGACTACCCAGACCACACTTATGAACCATCGCAAATTTTAGCAGAAATCTTAGCAAAAAAAGTACATGAACTAATTGAAAAAAAAATCCACCAACCTTCAGATTTTTTAATTTTGATTAGAAAAAGAGACAAGCTAGCCTACAATATTATAAAAGCATTTAAAAAACTGCGTATCCCAATTAGTGGTATAGATAGAATTCATTTAAATACTTCTCTTGCAATACAGGATTTAATGAGCGTTGCTAACTTTATTCTATTACCACAAGATGATTACAATACAGCGTGCCTTCTAAAGAGTCCTATATGCAATGCTTCAGAATCTGAGATTGCTAACTTAACACAACACAAAACAAAATCTCTATGGCACAACCTGGAAATTTTGCATACGGAAAATAAAACTTACAAACATTACTATGACACCCTAAAGAACTTTAGTGAAATTACCGCAAAACATTCACCTTTTGATCTATTTATACATATTTTAGATGTACTCTCATACCGCAAAGATTTTATCAAATGCTTCGATCAACAAATAAATGAAGTGCTAGACGAGTTCTTAAACATTTGTCAGGTATTCCAAAATAACGACAAGTCTCTAGTGAACTTTGTGCACTGGTTTAACAACAGCAACCTTGAAATTAAACGCGATGTATTCGCAAGCAAAAATGAAATAAGAATGATGACAGTACATGCATCAAAGGGTCTACAAGCTAAATATGTGATATTACCTGATACTGTGAATGTGCCAACAAATAAAAACCCTATTATATGGGAACAAAGTGACAATATTTTTATTTACAAAACAGACCCAATACAAAATATTTCTGAATACTGTCAAAACCTTATAGATCAAAATAATATTGAAACATTACAAGAATATTATAGACTTCTATACGTTGCACTCACAAGATCAAAGCAACATCTACTTATATGCGGATGGTCAAACAAGCAATCCATCAATGATAATAGTTGGTTCTCAAGAATTAATAAAGTAATGCAAGAAAAAGAAAGTAAACACGCACCAACTATTATGGGATATCATAATATTGACCACAACGAAGAACACACAACTAAAAAAGAAAAGTTTTTCTTTTCCAATAGTGATAATATTTTTTATGTAGAAAAAAAACCCCGTCAAAAAAATGAAATATTAAGAAGCTTAGGAAACAAAAAAAATATTACTATCCCAGCTTTTGTAAATGTAACTCTAAAACCAAAACAAGACACACTAAAGTTTAGTCCTTCCAATCTTACAGAAGACAGTCAAAAAATTGATGCGAATGCAAAATTAGGTACTATTCTTCATAAAGCACTCGAGTTATTTGTTCACCCTAATGGCACCAACAATAAGGCACTAGGAACTTATTTAAAGAATAACATCCCTAATAAAGATAGTGATAAATTCTATACGAATACATTAAACAATATTATTCAATCAGTTCTGCTACCACAAATAAGAAATTCTTTGATAAAAAAAGAAATCAAAATATATAAGCAATATTCTAGGAAAATTAATCTATCTGCAAAAATTGACCTTCTAATAATCAACAAAAAAGACATTACAATCATTGATTACAAAACAAAAATTAAAGATGAAATATCAGAACCAATTTATGAACAACTTGCTTTATATGCTGATGCAATTGCAGACATTTATCCCGAAAAAAATATCACATGCAAAGTCATTTCTATTCTTACACAAAAAGAATTTGTGTTAAAACAGTACACCATCAAAAAAACACTAGAAAAACTAAATGCTAAATTCGCAGCACTTGTTTAATAAAACTGACTGAGAGCTTCTTCTTTTGACTCAAAGACTCTTCATTTAATTGAACTAGTATTGCAAATAATTTCTGATAAGACCTCTCAACTCTCATTTGCAAAAACTTTACTGCTTCATTGTTAATTACAACCTGGAAGTCGGAAAAATATTTAACAATTATTTTTTCAACTAAATTATCATCAGGTTCGTGAATTTTTAATGTAGAAAATGCCTTGAGCCGAGAATCTAGATCTTTTAAATTACAACCAAGACTAGACTGTGAAACACAAGATGTTATCAACAAATAGTCTTGGGACTCAACTAAGTAATTAATAAAATGAAATAATGCTGTTTCTATCTCAGGACTGAGCTCAATATCCTCTAAAATATAATTAGCGTTTTGACCCAGATATTTTTTGTATAGTATAAAATTTATATCTATATATTGGGCACCAGAATGTCTCTGCCATATGCTAGCCAAATGCGATTTGCCAGACAACTTATCGCCAAATAAAAATGCAAAATTACTATAAGGAGATGCACCCCAATCAGGCCAATTCATTATCCAATGATATGCTTCACTATTACAAGGCGAAATAATATAATCCTCCTCCTTAAAAGAAGCATTATTTTTTATAGGAAATATATATTGTAACTCTTTATGCACAACTATGTTTTGTATAATTTACTGCTATAGTAAGTACGAATAAAAAACTTAACTAAAATACTAATAATTGCACCACATGGAACAGCTAGCAACATACCAACAATACCAAATAAACTACCGCCTAATAGTACAAAGAAAATAATCCATACTGGATGTAAACCTAGTTTCTTGCCAATAATTTTTGGTGACAATACTCCCTCAATAATATTACCCAATAAAAATACAACTACTACCGCCAATACTCCATACCAAGATTTAAATTGGAAAAACGCTATTAAAGTAGCGCTTAAAAAACCCCCTAATAATCCAAGAAATGGAATAAAAGATAATATCCCTGTAGTGATCCCTATAAACACACCAAAATTTAAACCTACAGCTAATAAAGCTACAGAATAATAAATCGACAAAATAAAACATATATTAAGCTGCCCTCTAAAAAATCCTGATAAAGAATTATTAATATCATAAACCAACTCTTTTATAGTATTCTTCTTAGTCTTAGGTACTAAATCCATTAAATTACCTGTCATTTCACTCCAATCCTTTATTAAATAAAAACTAATTAAGGGTACTAGCACTATCATTGAAAGAAAGCTGACAAATACAAAACCAGATTTCCATATTTTTTGTATAAATAGCACCAAATCTTCTAATATCAACTGTACAATGCTTCCCAATTTATCCTGAACCTTCATTACATACGCACTATTAATCTTTTTGACTTGCTCTATAATAACTGGAATAATCGACTTATTTACAAAATCACGATATTGGGGAATATTCTCTATAAACCTAGTAATCTGCTCATAAATTAACGGAATTAGTAAAACCCATAATGAAAAGAATATAAGTAGCAATATAAAAATCAAAAAAGTAGAAGTAAAAAACTTACTCATTCCTAAACCCTCAAGCTTTAAAGCCAAAGGTGATAACATATAAGAAATAATCAACGAGATAATAAATGGCATCAGAATTGCCTTAGACAAATATAAAATAGCAAAAACTGCTAGAAATATTAGACACCATGTAATATATCTATTCATATACAAAATTTTAATAAATTATGCTTACTACATCTACAATACACAAATTTAGCCAAGAGATAAACGAAAAATTTACTTTTGAACAATCACCTAAAATTGCACTAGGTGTTTCTGGAGGACCAGACTCCTTAGCTCTTGCTATACTAACAAAACAATGGTTGGATAAAATTGGTGGATCTTTACAGTGCCTAATAGTTAATCACAATTTAAGGCCAGAGGCAAAACCTGAATCCTTGTATACAGCTAAAATACTAGAAAAGTATCATATAAAGCATCATATTATAGAGTGGGAAGGCACAAAGAAAATGTCAAACCTGCAAAACCAAGCACGAGAAGCAAGACGTAATCTGCTAACAAAGTGGTGTAAAACAAATAAATATAAATATCTATTTTTAGCACATAATCAAGATGACGTAGTTGAGACATTCTTTATGAGGCTTTTTAGAGGCAGTGGACTACAAGGTTTGTCATCTATCCCGCACTTATCTACATATAATAATATTACAATAGTAAGACCATTACTAGATTTCAAAAAAACAGAATTAGAGCTTTTTCTAACAAAACAAAATATCAAATGGATAAAAGACCCATCAAACCATGATAACAAATTTTTACGCAGCAAAATTCGTAAATTACTCAAATCCACCTTGCTAGAAGAAATTATTCCATATGACCTAATGCTCGACAGGTGCTTCACAGGCATAGAAAGTATAAAACGTAATAATAACATTATAGAACACTCTAAAAACGATATAATGTCTAATATTGTTTCAACATATCCAGAAGGATATTTAACCATAAAGCTAGATACTTTTCTTGACTTGCCAGACGAAATTGCCCTTAATATTCTAGCCTCTTGCCTAATTAATATATCAGGAAAACATTGTTACAGACCAAGATTTGCTTCACTAAAAATACTATATAACAAAATAGTATTACAACACAACAAAGCCTCCACTTTATGGAATTGCGAAATAAAAATTCGAGGCAACTTGATATATATATATTACGAATCAAAAAATAATTACCCAAATGTTGAGATTATAGATCAAAACACTATTAAGTGGGACAACCGATTTATTATAAAAACACCTCATATAGAAAAACTAAAAATTATAAAGTTCAATCAAAATATATATTCCAACAATAAGAAGTTACTTGATACAAAAAAAATAAAAGAGTTGCCAAAAAAAATTATATACTCCTTACCCGCCATCGAAATTGAACAAAGCTTATATGTACCTTTTTTAACGAAACAAAGAAGAGCAGATATAAATATCCTGTTTCAACCATCTATTCCTCTTGCGAAAAAGATCTTTAGTTATTAAATTAAGTTACTAAAGTAAAACACAAAAAAAAGAGACCTATGAACTTCAGAAAAAACATTCTTATTTGGATCATTATTTTTGTAATAACATTTCTAATATTTGACCAATTAGGAAATTCAAGCCATGCTAAGCATAGCAACCTGTCTTTCTCTGATTTCTTAAATAGAGCAGAAACTGGACAAGTCTCAGAAGTAGTAATACAGGGACATAATATTGAAGGACGTTTATCGGATGGTAAAAATTTTGCAACGTATGCTCCAGACTACCCAGGTTTAGTTGACACACTAAAACAATATAACGTTTCTATTACCGCAGCACCTGTGGAGTCAAAAGTAGGCTCTATTCTAGGAATATTACTTTCATGGTTCCCTATGTTACTATTAATAGGCGTATGGATATTTTTTATGCGTCAAATGAATGGTGGTGCCGGCAAAGCTATGGGCTTTGGAAAATCCAAAGCAAAAATGATGCAGCAAAAATCAGATAAAGTAACATTTAAAGATGTAGCTGGAATTGATGAAGCAAAAGAAGAACTAAATGAATTAGTGGAGTTTCTTAAAAACCCTACGAAATTCCAAGCTCTCGGTGGACGCATCCCTAAAGGGTGCCTGCTAATAGGCCCTCCAGGCACAGGTAAAACACTTACTGCAAGGGCTGTAGCAGGTGAAGCTAATGTTCCATTTTTTACAATTTCTGGTTCAGACTTTGTTGAAATGTTTGTTGGTGTTGGTGCAAGCAGAGTAAGAGATATGTTCGAGCAAGGAAAAAAACATTCGCCTTGTATAATATTTATTGATGAAATAGACGCCGTAGGACGACATCGTGGTATTGGCCTTGGAGGCGGTAACGACGAAAGAGAACAAACACTAAATCAGCTCCTGGTAGAAATGGATGGTTTTGATGTTAATGATAGCGTAATTATTATTGCAGCTACAAACAGACCAGATGTTCTAGACCCTGCCTTACTACGACCAGGAAGGTTTGATAGACAAATTACTGTTCCTGCCCCAGATATAAAAGGCAGAAAAGAAATTCTAGATGTCCATGCAAAAAAAATTGTACTCGCACCAAACGCAGACTTAGCAAGAATTGCAAAAGGAACGCCTGGCTTTACCGGAGCAGACCTTGCAAATCTAATAAATGAGGCAGCACTTCTAGCAGCACGCTTCAATAAAAAACTAGTAACAAACGACGAACTTGAAGAAGCAAAAGATAAAGTAATGATGGGACCACAAAGAAAGTCAATTATTATGAGCGATAAAGATAAAGAACGCACAGCATACCACGAAGCTGGACACGCTCTAGTAGCTCTGCATTGCAAAGAATCACACCCCATTTATAAAGCAACTATTTTACCAAGAGGACGTGCGCTTGGTTTTGTAATGCGATTACCCGAGTCTGATCAGATGGCACAATCATGCATTCAACTCAAAGAAGATATTGCTGTAGCAATGGGTGGAAAAGCTGCTGAAGAACTCATGTATGGCAAAGATTATGTAACAAGCGGACCGTCTAGCGATATAAAACAAGCAACGGAAATAGCTCGTTCTATGATTAGAGAATGGGGAATGAATGATAAAATTGGCCCAGTTTTTTATGGGGGCAGCAACCAGGACATGTACGCTCATCAAACAGGTTCAAAAATGTATTCTGTAGCAACAGAGGACTTAATTGATCATGAAGTCAAAAAACTAATCGAAGAAAGATTTAATTTTGCAATAAAGCTTTTATCAACAAATAAAAGTAAACTTGATAAAATTGCAAAAGCTCTTCTAGATAAAGAAACGCTAACTGGTGAAGAGTTAAAAGAAATAGCTTTCGGGAAAAAATTAGCTAGTAAAAAAGATAAAGACTCTGAGATAAAAAAAGAAACTAAAGCTAAAACTGATAAAAAAACATCCAGCAAAAACAGCAAAAAGAAGTCATGATAAAAAAGTTATTTGGGACCGATGGAATACGCGGAGTATCTAATCAGGGATCTATGACTGCAGAAATAGCCTTAAAATTAGGTGCTGCAATTGGAACAGTCTTTAACTTACGACACAAAAAAAATCTAGTTGTAATAGGCAAGGATACACGTCTATCAGGCTATCTACTAGAACCAGCGTTAACCTCTGGATTTATATCAGTAGGGACCGACGTATTATTAGTTGGTCCTATGCCTACTCCGGCTATCTCTATGCTAGTAAAATCACTACGTGCAGATATGGGCATCATGATCTCTGCCTCCCATAATCCCTACCACGACAACGGAATCAAAGTATTTGATTCCAACGGCGTAAAACTTGACAAGAATACAGAAGCGGAAATTGAAAAAATAGTGTCTGAATATCCAAAACACATTGATTTTGCTACCCCAAAAGCCCTGGGGAGAGCAAAACGTTTAGATGATGCTCCTGGAAGATATATTGAATTTGCAAAAAACACCTTCCCAAAAAACAAAACACTCAAAGGGCTAAAAATAGTACTAGATTCAGCTAACGGAGCTGCATATCAAGTTGCAGATAAAATATTCTGGGAATTAGGCGCAGAAATCATTTCCATTGCTAACAAACCAGATGGCTTCAATATTAACTATAATTGTGGCTCTACACATACCGATCTTCTAAAAGAAGAAGTATTAAAACATAAAGCCGACCTGGGTATTGCACTTGATGGTGACGCCGACCGTTTAATGATTATAGATAACAAAGGACAATTAGTGAACGGCGATAAAGTCATTGCACTCATTGCTCTTTACATGAAAAATAAGGGGACCTTAAATAAAAATACTGTGGCCACAACCCATATGTCAAATATTAGTCTCGAACATTTCCTTAACAAACACAAGATAGCACTTAAAAGAACGGACATAGGAGATAAGTTCGTGTACAAAGCAATTGAAGAACAAAAACTTTCTTTAGGAGGTGAACAGTCAGGCCATATTATTATTCCTGAATTTTCTTCAACTGGAGACGGAATTATTGCTGCACTACAAGTACTCGCAAGCTTTACTCAATTATCAAAAAACACGATATCAGAATTTTTTGATCTATACCAAGATACACCTCAAGTTCTTCATAATATAAAATTAGAATCATTTGATATTCTAGATTCTCCTTTGTTAATAGACGCAGTAAAAACAATAGAACAGAATCTAGGCAAAGAAGGAAGGATATTAGTAAGAAAATCAGGTACAGAACCACTTGTACGAATCATGATAGAGCATCCCAATCAAAATACTATCTCACGCAACCTTGAAATTATAAACAATTTAATGTATAAATCTTAAACGAACATTTGTGATGAATATTGGGCTTTATAACAATGACTACTACATGTATCGGAAGCTTACTCTCAGAATTTGCATTTGATGAAAATCAGCAGCAAACCATTGCTGACCTCATAGACTTATCAAACGCTCAAACACCTAGTGCATATACTGCAGAATGTTCCCAAGAAACAAAATCAGAAGCCCTAGATTGGTTAGTCATGACTACACAGTCAAAATTCTATGCCAGATCTAAAGAAAGGTACAACCTACAAATACCAGAATGGATTCAAGATAATAGCGCACAAATTATAAACTTATCTGAACAGGCTGGTTTTATAGGTGAAGTACCACCTAGCGGCAAACAAATAGACTGTGTTGCAATCCTCGGAGCAACTGGGACTGAAATGCAAAAAAGAATTTCATATGTAAAAACACTTATTGAAACTAACCAAATTGATCCAAATAGAATATTTTTGTTAACTGGAGAGAGATACACAATACAA
>JACKZZ010002608.1_pt1 | contig 19489 bp, 12 predicted proteins | sample 8027871 | NCBI WGS metagenome assembly JACKZZ01 (sample SAMN15724774, study PRJNA655200) | protist metagenome | isolation source: fluorescence activated cell sorting (FACS) single amplified genomes of... | place: USA: West Boothbay Harbor, Gulf of Maine | collected 2000-07-19
AGTATTAAGAAAAATTGGTAACGATAATAAAGAAACTTGGGATAAAATTTTGGAAGATGGTGGATCCGTTCAAGAAATTAAAGAACTCGATGGATGGTTTTACGACCACACTGGAAGATTAAATCAAGAAGATGGAGAACCTGTAAAAAATGTATTTAAAACATTTAAAGAAATTAATCAATTAGAATTAATTAACCAAGCAGGATTACGTCAAGATTATATAGATCAGTCAGTAAGTTTAAACTTAGCATTTCCATCAGTGGCAGATCCTAAATGGATTAATAAAGTTCATTTAGAGGCTTGGAAACGAGGTGTTAAAACTTTATATTATATGAGGACTGAATCAGTATTGAGAGGTGATATTGCTGCTAAAGCAATGGATCCAGACTGTATAAGTTGTGATGGGTAAAAAATTAAGGGGCTTTGCGGCCCCTTTTTTTATTTCTTATATTGGAAGTGCTCACCTGATATTGCGAGCTTATCAATTACTTCTGATTGATATTCTCTAAGCATTGCCTCTAATTTGTCTTTTTCTAAAACTATTTGAGCAACTTGATTTTCTAATGATTCGTTTTTAGATTTTAACGATTCAAGTTCTTCTGGATTTTTACCTATAAAAGTATATATAACTACAGATAAAGACCCAACAAGCATACCTACAATGACTTTAAATATATCGTTATTGGTTTCAGGTATTTCATAAAAAGCTAAAAACAATAACAATCCCATAACAAGTATAAATACCGTAGCTGCGCCTATATATCCTCTAAGTTCTTTATTTTTAAACGGATTTTCCATAATTATTTCATTTTTAAACGTTCGTTTTCTTTTTCTAAGAATTCTACTTTAGTACGCAAAGCTGAAACCTCTTCAGTTAGCTGTAACACTTTATCTCTAAGTTCATCTTTTTCATCAGATGATGTAGCTAATAAAGTTTCTAAATTTCTTACTCTATTTTTAAGGTCATCTCTATATTGTACAGTATCATTATTATTATGATCAGCTTGTTTTTTTTCTGTTTTAAGTTTTAATCTTGTTTCAGCAAACTTCCAAACTCCGGCCGATCCTGCAACAGTAGCTATAGTAATAATTATTTGGCTAATGTTATCCATTTCTATGTATATTCTCTTTTATTAAACGGTTCATGCTTCCAAATGAAGCTAAAACAAATATTATCCAACCATAATGAGTTGGTGTTGGTAGTCCAATATGATATAAATACATTATAGTACAAGCAGTATAAAGCCCAAAAGTAAGTATAGAAGCCCTAAGTCTACATTCTAACTTATTACCTGAAACACAATAAAGTTGATATAATCCGCAAAAAATTAGTAATAATTTAAAAATATGTAGTCCGCCAAGCTCTATTGTTATAGCTATAGGTGCTAAAATTACTAATGATAATGCCATTACTATTTCAGTTGGTTGGCTATCACTATAATTCCATATTTGTTTAAGATTTTTTAATCTTTGTGTAAGCTTTCTCGCGTAACTCTTACCAGATTCCATATTGCAAATATTAATATTAATAACCATCCAAAATGACTACCGTTTAACATGTCCATCATAAAATAGTTTATGCATGTAGCTATAGAAACTAATGTAGCTAATTGCACTGCTATTTTTCTTATTTTTAAATTACCGTTATATAATACACTATATAATTGAAAAAAACCAACAGCTGATGCTAATATTTGAAATAATAGTGACGGATCACCCATTTCTAGCATTGCTATTGGTAATATAAAAGCGTGTAATAAACCTATTAATACTTCATTAGGTTCTGAATCACTATATAAAAATATTTGTACAAATCTTTTTAATCCTGTTTTCATTATATATAAGATATAAATTGGAAAAATGCATTCCTAAATTCTATTAATATTTTTTTTAATATTTGCATGATGATTTCATTGTAACAGGACTTACTCTTTTTGGTGCACCTGGCGGTTGTCCTAAATTAGTTTTTTCCTTAATTTTACTTCTTTTTTCTGAAGACGACATTTCGCCGGCTGTTTTAGGTGTTTTACTAGATATTCTTTTTTTAGGTCTACAGTATGGTACGCCTCTACTCTCTCCTTTGCTTCTACCACATGACTTACCTGTGCGAACATCTGTCCACTCTTCTTTAAACCATCTGCGAAGCGAAGCGCCCTTATCTGTTTTTGTCACTGCCATTATCCTAATTTTCCGCCTTTCTTACGGCATTTAGCAATATAACCCGATGCATAAGCTGATGGAAATACTCTATACTTTGCTTTTGCTTTACGATAACATGCGTCCTTTAATGCTAAAGGTGTAGATGTTTTTGCTGTTATTGGGTTATATTTCATAATTTAATATTTACAAGATGTTCTTTTAGTAAAAGGCGTAGCAGTAAAAGGATTTTTTTCTTGTGTTCCAAATGTTGGTTTTGTTTCTTGGCTAATTATATTTTTATTTTCTTGCATTTGTTTTTTAGCATCCATTAATCCAATTTTTATATTAGAAACATCATTAGCCATTTTACCAAATGATTTTACGTATTTACCAGAGCCAGCTGTAGGGTTATATTTTTGTGTTGAAACCCCTTCTCTTATACCCATTGCTGTTTCAAACTTTTCTAATCTTCTTTGTTTGCGATTAGCTTTAACACCTCTAGCTTGTTCCTCTGTTAAACCTTTTCTTGCCGCTAATTTTTTAGCACGATTAGTTTGACGCGTTTCTTTATTAGATCTTCTTTTATTCCCACGAGCTTCTATTTTTCTTAGCTTTTCACCTGATACTTGCTTTGCCATTTTATATCTTATTTAATATTCTTTCTATTTTTCTTAATTTTTTTTCAATATCTTCTTGAGTAAGGTCTTTTTTAATCATATTTAAATCCCATTCACTCCAACCTAACACTAACGCTATTGATTGCCACAATTCTGTTTCAGGTTGCATTGCTGTATAAATATGATCTGCTTTTTGTACAATACGATCAGCGGGCAAATTAGTTAAAGCCGATATGATTTGCCCAGTTGCTAAAAATGCAGGATTTTCTAAGCTAAAACCTTCGGTAAAAACTTTTTCTTTTGATTGTTTATATGTAAATGTTTTACCCGCACTAATTAATTTTCTTAATTTAGAATTTATTGGTGGAGAGATTGCGGTAGCTTCAATTGCAATTTTAGTATAATCAGATCTTTTCTTTTTAGATTCTTCAACTGTTTTAATAATCATATTTTTAACAGTAGCAGCCGCAGCTCCATAAACACCCATCCCACGCAATAATGTGTCTAAACTACTATTACCTATTCTAAACAATCTAGCCTTTTCTTTATCATCATCTTCATTGTCAAATAATAAAGCAAACAATCCTTGTTGTAATGCAGAGAATATAATATTCTGTATTACGCTATAATACATAATCTTACTCATATTAGTCTTCCAATCACCGCGGCCATTAATTAAATCTAATGTAGCTTTTTTGGTTAAACGAGCATATTGCATAGGTGTGTTACCAAAAGCCAGTATAAGGCGCCCTAATGAGCTTGCTTGTTGTAATGATATACGGTCAGGTCTTGCAGACTGCTGTGTTTCTTCTGCAATTTCTTGAAAATCAGTAAATGCCTTTGCTTTAGCATCTTGTTCTGACATTCCTTCTTTCATATATGTTTTTATTCTATTGCGATAGAATGTAGCCCCACCGGATGCAATTGCAAAGCTATCAGCTATTTGCGTTGGCGTAAATCCAAATTTTAATAGAGCGCTTAATACCGCTCTTGCTGTATTTTTAGCTCCTTTAGCTGCTCTAGCAATTTCATCTGCATTAACATCAGTTTGCAATCCTGATCTTCTTTGCTTTAAAAAATCAGAATTAAATAATTCGGTAAAGTCATCTATGTATTGTGGAAAATTAGCTAAAGCTTTTCCAGCATTAATTGGATTATTATCTGTAAAGTTTATAAAATTAACCGCAGATAATGTTTGTAATACAGCAGATCTGGCATTAAAGAACATGATTGCACCAACAGAGTTATTAGTCCAATCCATAAATTGTCTTTCAACTTTACTTACGCCAAATTTACGGTTTGTACCAGTGCGCATTCTATGTAATATATTATCTAAAGCTTCAATGTAGTTATCACCGTATAAAGCTCTTAGCTTTTCTTTATTTTGATCAGAAAATATTTCATTTACATTTTTTTTCCATTCAGTTAAAAATTCACTACGTTTAACTCCATTTATATAAGATACAATATCTGTGGTAATATCTCCAGAATCCCATTGTGGCGATGGCTCTGGATAACCTTCTGGATCTAAAGCCATTAATTTTTCCGCAAATGCTTTTAACTCAGGGCTTTTTCTAACTATTTTTAAATTATCATTGACAAACGCAGCACTGCCTTTTACGCCGGGTATTTCCATACCTTGTTTATTCCAAATATATAATCTAACAGCATCTTGATTAGTAAGTCCAGTTGCATTTACTTTATCTAAACCTCCCGGCACATTCTCTTTGGCTTGGTTTTTTAATATTTGCCATTCGCGTAAAGCATTTTGTTTTGCTCTTTCATATTCTTGTATACCACGTGAAAACGGTCTAAGTAAATTTTCTTTATACCATTCCATTTGCTGGTTACCAACCTCTTTGCGACCTAAAGTTGCGTATAGCAAACCAACAAAATCATCAGCAGAATAAGGTATAAAAAACTTTTTACCTTTCCCTTTACCTATTACACGAGCTTGAACCGGTGAAAATTGTTTTGTAAATTTAACACCAGTAGATTGTTCTAATATTTTATTAAACTCTTGACTTAATCCTTTTGACGCTTTAGAAGAAACTATTTCAGTAAAAGCTTTAGCATCACTTTCATTTTCAAGATTAAACCCAGAAGCTTTAATATTTTTATTTTTTAATTTTAATTCTCCAGAAAAACTAAAATTAACTAAGCCTTCTTTAATCATTTTTTGCCCTGAAGCCGTATTTTTATTTCTTCCGCCTCTTTTTAATGTAAAATCTAATATTAAAGGAAAATTAAATCTATCTGCATTTTTAATATTTAATGGATTTTGTCCAATATAATATGTTCCTTTTCCACCTATATGTATATAATAATCATCTTTATTATTATAATGAAACTCAACATTAGCCGCGCTAACTTCTAATGGTTTCCCAAAAACTTTTTTATATGTTTCTGTTTGTTTTAATTCATTTAAAGTGCTTTCTTTGATAGCTTTTCCAAGAGGAAATTTATTAAAATTTGCATTTTCTTTTTTATTAATAAAATCAAGCAATTCTTTTATTTCAGGCATTAATTTCATTAAAAATGCTTCCATTAATTCTGAATTTGGTAATTCAGCTTTAGAAACAATTTTTCTACCACTTTTATATTCTATTCTATTTTCATCAACATATATATTTGCTGTAACCTGTCCTAATTTTGATTCTTCATTCTTTTTAGCTTCAAGATAAAGAACACCATCTGTCATTTGTATTTGTACATCAGGACTTGTACTATCATATCCCGCCCCTCCTTTTCTTAATACAGGAACTCCAAAATCATTTAGTGCTTCAATAAAAGATTGCTCAAAAATTAATCCACCAAAATTTGATCCATTTATAAAACCCCCTTCCCATAATTCAATAACAAATTCTTTTACAAATTCAATTTGGTCATTAGTAAATCCGCTTGGAGCATAATTAACAAATTGTAAAGAATCAATATCACCTTTTTCTTCTTTTAATATATTTGCCAATGCAAAAGATAAATCTGAAAGTTCTGTGGCGGTTAAACCTTTAGATGCTTTAGACCTATTATCTCTATCTATTTGTCTAGCTATTTCATCAATAAAATTTTCAGCTAAACCAATACCGCTTAATTCTTGAATATCTTTAAATTTACCCATTAAAGCCGGGTCTTTAATTGCTTCGGTAGCGGTATCAAAAGCAAGTTCAACACCAATTTCTTCAGCTACTGCTGTTTTTCGAGTACCTTGCGTTGATCTACCTACATTTCTTCCAATAAAATAATTAAGCCATTCAGCTTTAGTAATTTTCTTTTTTGTAAATATTTTATTACCCTCAGCTGTGCGTTCACGCAATTGCTTACCGTTTTCGTCTAATACTGGATCTGCAAAATCTTTAAATCTTCTATTTATTGTTGTTTGCGGTAATATATCATAAATAGATTTAAAATTATCAGCTAAAAAAGATTCATATTTTTCTTGCTTACCCATTAATTTAGCAATAGTAGGTTTTAATTCTGTTCTATATGCTTTAATTAATGCGTTTTTAAAATCTTTAGAATTTGTATTAGGCAATCTTGTACCAAATGTTTTTATTACAGCTTGTTTAATTTTTTGATTTATTTCTTCTGTAATGCCTAATTGCTGAGCAAATGGTACCTTAGGTTTTTCTTTTACTTCAATTTGTTCTTCTATTGTTTCTTCTGCAACAACGCCTTTAGCTTCCGTAACATCTAATTCAAATTGTGTGCCTAATTGCATTTGAGCAAATTCAATTGCTCTTGATGGAAGGTATTTATTTATATAAGCAGCTAATGGAACATTAGACTCTGGCTTATATTTCATAATCAATCCTAATAATCCACGATCAGGGTCATATGCAATAGCATCTTTTAGCTCTTGAAAATTAAAATTAGGAGTACCTTTATAATTATTTGTTATTTTATTTAATATAGGTGTAAAAGCATCTATTATATCCATTGCCCCAGCAACACCTTGATTATCAAATATTTCTTGTACTTTATTACTTTGCTCAATTCCTTTAGATGCTTTTGAATTAGCTTCAACTTGTTCAGAAATTATACTTTCAGTAGCTTTTATTTTAGGGCTTATAGTAATACCGTTATCAACTGCATCTTTTAATGCTTTAGAAGCTTTTCCTGTTTTAATAGAATTATTATAATCTTTTATAAAATTATAAACATCTCTTCCGTTATTAAATCTAATTTTTTTAAATCCTAATGTTTGTAGTAATCTTCTAATAACATCTCCTAACTTTGTAAATGGAGTTTCATTATATTGTACTCTACCGGATAAAATAGCATCGGAGTATATAGTAAATAATTCTTCTGCACTTGCTTCATCTAATTGATTAGGGCTGCTTTGATATAAACTTAATCTATCCCTAACATATGACCCTTCTTCAAAAATTTCTGGATTTAATTTTTTAATTTCTTCTTTAAATAAATTTGCTAAAGGAACAATTTGATCACCGGCTTTATTTATTGTCTGTAATAAAACTCTATGCAAAACTTCATGAGATCCAACTGTAATTTCTGCAGTATTTGCAGCACCCTCTAAATTAATTAATATAGTTTTACCGTCATTACTTATACGCCCAGCATCATTAATTTCTGCATCAGTAATTCCATATTGCTTAGCTAATTTTAAATATTCTTCCGAAGTATTAGCTTCAATCTGCTTTGTTTGTATTTTTAATCTATCTAAAAGAGCTTTGGATTGCTGGGTATTATTAATTAGCTCAGACTTTATTGCAATTTTACTTAATTCAATTTGTATTTCTTCAAGTCTTGGTTTAGTCAAATCAACAAAGGCATCATCAAGATTAGCTCTATTTTGTAATTTTTGTTTTTCAATTAATAAATCTATTGCTTGTACTCTATCTTCACCTTTTACATTTTTAGCGATTTTAGTATTAGCATTGTCAACATCGCTAATAGCACTTAATGTTTCTTCGCCGTCTGCTTTTATTATTTTTCCGTCTTTTATGTCTTGCTCAACTTGTTTTCTAGCATTATCTAGTATTCTTGTTGTACTTTCTGGGTCTTTTAATGATGCTATTTTTTTTGCAGCATTTGTTGTTTCTCTTATTGTTTGTTTTCCAACCCTACCAACTAAAGGGAATAATGTACCAACTATACCGCCTTGTATTGCTGATTTTTTAATTTCTTCAACATTAATATATTTACTAAGTTCCCCCCCCGGCAGTTCCTTTAGCAATTTGTGATGTTAATGTTTGGAAAGACTCTGTTAAAAACTCTGTTAATCCAGCTCCAGCAATTGTTTTACCACCAGTTCTTAATCCTCCTTCTTTAACATATCTTCTTATGCCGTCTTTAATTATGCTTCTTACAAATCCTTGTGTTGGTTTACCAATAACAGCTTTTGCTATTGCAGAAGCTCCACCGAACTCTAGTGCAGATTGTATTCCTGCAGATGTTGCTGCAATTGATGGATCGCCATAGCCGGCTTCTAATGCTGCTAAAAAATTTTCGTCGGTTAATTCTTTTCCTTCCGCTTCAAGTTTTGCATATATAGTATCAAAATATGCATTACCATATTCCTGTGCAAATACACCAACTCCAAAAGTAAGTGCAGCAACTGGTATTTGTATTAATTGCTCTCCGGCCATTATAGGAATATCAGATAAACCGTAGCCTTCAACTTCTTTAAAAAATTGTAGATCAAACTCTTGTTTGCCAATTTCATCTAAATTTTTTAAAATTTCGTTCTTTTTAATATATAAATCTTGCTTAACTTGTTTTACTGTTTTGTTTTCAGCACCAACAGTAATTCCTTGTCTAGGCATAAATGTCCCGCCTACAGAAACAATTTCATCATCACTTTTGCCGGCTATTTTATTTTCTAAATCAAGTATTTGCTCATTTTGTGAAGCAAGCATTGTTTTATCTATAGATAGTTGAAATTGCTTATATCCTTTTTGAGCACCTTCCCAAAAAGATGAGTCATCATCTATACCAAGTTCTTCTCTTTTAAATTCTTTATATTTATTTTGAAAAGCTTGATCTAAAGCCGATTGATAAGTTTTTATTCTATTTTTATATGTTTTATTAGAATTAATAGAGTTATTAATAGACTCAGATATAAAAGACTCAAGTTTTTGATTAGCAGAATCAACTTGCGCCGGATCTGTTAAATCATATTCTTGGGATAATTTATTTTTATAATCTTCAATTTTTTGATTTTGTGATTCAAATATATCAAGCATTAAATGCTTATTTATATATTCATCACTAGCTATTATTTTTTGAAAGGATTGCTCATAAGAAGATTTAAGATTTTCTTCTGTTAATTTAATATTTGATATTAATTTATTTGATAATTCTAAAGCAGTAGCACTATCAACTTTTGGTTCATATGGATCTAAACCAGTAATAGACATCATCTTTTGACGTGTCTTTTTATTTTCTTCTTTTGTTTCAATATAATTTTTATATTGATTTTCATAAGAAGGCATTTCTGTAGTTAATTGGCCTTGATCTTGTTTTCCTGTAGTTTGATCAATTGTTTTTTGTAATTGCTCAAATTCTATTCTTTCAGGAATTGTTTTATTCCTAAGATATTGTTGTTCCTCTCCATATGTAAACCCAAGTTGTTTTCTTACCTTAGGATTGTTGTAATCCAAAGAACCATTTACCAAGTTTAAACCCGTATTGGGTGCTACGTTTTCCCCCACAGGCGCACCCTGCTCTTCCTTCTGCGGAGGCAATACCTTTCCCGGCATTTCATTTGCGTCCGGGAAAGCTTGTAAAAAATCTTGTACACGAGATTCATGCACTGTAACTATTGTACCATCTTGCTTTTTAAAATCTGGCATAATTATTATATTTTATTTAGGTGAGCTCCAGTCCACCGTTGTTTCATTAATTATTTGTTGTAATTCGGAGTTTGATAACCTTCTTGCTGAAGGTAAGCTATTATTATAAAATGTCAATAATGCTTTTAAATCATTTATTGGGTTTTTATCTATATATAATAAAGCATTTCCAATACGTTCTTCTGCAATAGCGCTAGCTTCTTTATCTGATAAACCTTCTTTTTTAAGTAATTCTATTACTATTTGTTTTCTAGCAGCTGGCGATTCTACAGTAGATGTTGCAAAAGCAGGAATATCTTTAATAGCATTAACTAAATCAATAGGCTCTTGTAATGGTCCCATTCCAACAGCACTTTCTGTTAATTCAGATAATGATGAAGCTAATGATTTAACATCTTCAAATGTTTTTTCTTCTTTTGTAGGCTCATCAACATCATCTTTTTTAGCGTAGTGCCCATTAAATTGATTCCATGTTTCATCTACACCTATTTTAAAAGAATTTTTAATAAATTCATCTAATTCATCATAAACGCCGTTACCATTTTCATCTTCAATAGTATCTACAATATTACCATTCTCATCTTTTTTATAAAATGAAATACCTCCTGCAAGCTCTTCAGCTTCAAATCCTAATTCATCAACAGCAATAGATAATTTTTCTTCATCAGTTAATTCTAAACTATCTATTACACTATTTACTTTATCGTCAACAAATGATCTATCAAATCTTTCTTTAGCAAGTTTTGGTATGATTTCATCATGTACCTTTTGCATTGCCTCTTTATACCTTTTAGTTTGAGTTTGAAAAGGGATATTTTCAGAATATAATTTTCCAATTGGTACAATTAAATTGCCACTTTGCTTATCAAATTTACCAGCAAAATTAGCAACGGTTTCTTCTGGAAATTGTTCGGCATTAAATACAGCAACTGGATTACCATTTTCATCATCCATTAATTGGAATGCTCCACGGCTTCTTAAAAAATCAAATTGCATTATAAATGAATCATTTGCTTTGCTATTTGTAGTAGGCATAGTTACTACACCTCCTTTACCATCATCTCTAGTTGTTCTTTCTCTGTCTATATAATCAAGTTTAGCTTGTTTTGCAGTATCCATAATATCTTTTAACGATGCTACCTTAAGATTTATATCATTAAGAACAATACTCTTTCTAGGATCACCCGCATATTCTTTCGCTGCTTGCGCATACATATTGCGATATGCATCTAATTTTTGAGTAAAATATGGTCTATATTCATTTGGAGCACCTGCAGGATCAAAATTAGTCATATTTTTAAAGTCATTTGCAAGTTCTTTATTTCTTTCTTGCATGACTTTTTGGTAAGCAATACGTTCGCGTTCAAGTCTAATAGCTTGTGCGTTTCTAAAGTTTTTATAATCTTTAAGACCTTCTTGTAGTGCGTCTTTCCAAGATGTATATTGTGGAGCAGCCATTGCTGCGCCTCTTATTAATGCAATATTAGCCATATTAAATTATTGTTTTGGTAATTCCGGTATTGGAGGCATACCTGTAGCAGCTTGTGCAACGGCACCCCCAACTTTAGCAACGCCGCCAATAAGATCTTGTGTCGCTTGTTGTCTAGCCGCAGTAGCTGCAGCTTTTCTTTGCTGAGCCATTCCAAACAATGTTTCAGTTCTTCCAAATTCAGCAGCTTGTTTTTGTGCAGCGCCTTGTGATCTTGCTTGTTGTAATTGTTGTTGTCCTTGGGCTGCAGCCATTTGATTAGCAGATTCTTGTTGTCCAATACTAGCGGATGCGGCCTGAAGATTTTGTGATTGTTGCCCAGCCATTGCCTGTGCTAATGCTGCAATTCCGGATCCACCCGCTGCAGTCTGCATGCCAGATAGTGTACTGGCTAAACCTTGTTGCTGTTGCTGAGCCTGAAACTGTGCTTGTTGTTGATTAACAGTTAAATCTTCAAAAGGATTTGTCATTTGAGCAGAAGGATCCTTAAACTCAAATGTTTCATAAGATTGTCTACGCTGTGCTAATTCAGCTTTAGCTGCCCTTTCTTCGCGCCTTCTGGCTCTTCCTCCAATCATAGAGCCTACAATCATTCCTACGCCTTCAACAGCGCCAGATATTGGATCTGCCATAATATTTTATTTTTAATTACTACTTATATTTATTTCAGAATTTACCGCGTATAATTCAGTAAAATCTGTTGAATTATTTGCCATTTTAACATTGGCATTATAGCCAAGTACACCATTACTATTTATTACATTATTTTTAGCAAACATAAAGTAATCACCTATGCTAGGTCTTGGTGTGGTACTACTTACATCCACAGTAAAACTATATTTATCAGATGAAATTGCAGTACACACTCCTAGTTCGACTAATTGATTATTTTTTTTGTAATAAACAATATCACCTGTTTGCAAAGATGTATTTAGTTTTTGATTGAAGTTTATGGTTAAATTTGCCATTATGATCTTAGTTTTATAAGATTAGTATATGGAGTATTAGCAGTAATTTTGAGTCCACCATATGAGTTTGGACTATTACTATGATGAACGCCATGGCGCCATCCATAGGTAGCTACACCATAATTACTCCAAACTTCATTCAACCCTTTTCCAAGAGAATAACCGTTGCTATATGGATATTCCATACTTCTAAAATTAATACCAAAAGGAGGTTTTACCCAAACAATATGTGGAGTAGAAGTAGTACTTACGTAGCGCTTTAAAAACACACCAAAATTTATTGTAATATATTCATAATTAGGACCCGCAACTAATCCACTGCCAAAACTTTCACAAATATAAATATTATCATTAGTAATATAATAGTTTTTATATCCTACGGCAGCTTCTTTTGCCGAATCAAAAGACTCTAAAGCAGCAGTACCACCATTTAAATCAATTGTAGTAGTTGAAAATCTTTTAAGTGGTACACGCGTTTTATCGCTATACTTATAAGTACCGTCTATTAATTCAATTGGTATTTTTATACTGGTTATGGTTCCATCATTTATTTTATTCCACATACCAACATAATTTGTTAGAGCATTTATATCTCCCTGTAAAGAGGATTGAAGTATTTTTATACGCATGCCAGCATGTAAATATTGCTGTGATCCACCAATCGGACCATCAACTGAAGTAAATGCTGAATTTGTTATACCATCAAAATTCCAGCTAGCAGAAGATAAAATTTCTGCAGCAGAACCGCCATTTAAGTACTCTACTAATGGTTTGCCATCGGTAGCATAATCAGGAAGCGTTGATATATCAGCCACATTTCCTTCATAACCATTTGGACCAACAGTTGGTGTATTTGTAGTTATTCTATTTGAAGTGCCATCAAAATCACCAGTACCATCATCATATCTTGTTAATGAAGATGTTGTATTATAATCATCAAAAACAATATATTTATTTAAGTTTTCTTGAGAAATGTGATCGTTATTGTCTTTATCCTCAGTTGCTCTTCTTCTCATTTCAAAAGAAGTTCCAGAAAGTTTATTAAATATGCTATCAGAAGTAATATCGTCAAAAGTAAAGTCTAATTTATATTCACCGGCTCCTCGCAATAAATTAAAATCAAAACTAGAGTTACCGCTGCTATCAAAATAGGCGTCATACGTAAATGTTAGATTATTAGTATCAACATTAGCTCCTTGTACTGGTTTTATATTAAATCCTTTAGAAAAAATATCTTGAACTATAGCATCGTAATTTGCTTTATTATTTATTTTAATGCTACCCGTTAAAGTTTGTTTTTCATTTTTAAATATTGTACTACTAATAGGATAACTGTATTTTATTATATCATTATATAGCTCATGCTTCTTAGTATTTGTAAATAATTTTAAATGTGAGCCATCTAAAGAGCAAGCACCATTGTTGAACAACCAACCGGATTGTATACCTGATTTTATGTTTTTAGTACTTACAGTAAATAATTTTTCGTTATTTTTTTGTATTAAATTAGTGGCCGTAAATGAAGCTAAATTACCTGGTATTGTTTCATTTGAATTATTTCTAACAAATATTCTTACATTTTCATCAAGTAAAGAACTTGTGGCATAGTATTTTGGGTATACATTAGAAGATTCGTTTATTGGTGACCAAGATCTATTGTTTTCGTTAGGGCCATTAACTTGCTCTGCACACCCTGCTAATTTAACTTCAACTAAATAATATTTACTAATAACATTGCCAGATGCGTCTATTGTTTTGTTAGAATTTAAATTTACATTTATATTTACTTCATTAAATGAAATAGTTGCATCACTATTTAAATCAACAAGCAAGTTTGTTATTAAAGAATTGTTAGATGCGTTAAATTCAAATTCACCAGTAGTTGTTACTGCATTACCACTATCGTTTGTATAAGATCCCACTGGGGCTAGTGTAACTTCAGTATTATTAGCGTTATCTATAAAGAATAAATTACTATCTGTAAATTGTGTTGTATCAATAATACCTAAATTAGCTAATTGAGTTAATGATTGATATATAGGAAATAATACAGCGCTTGTAGAATCAAAATTAGTTCTGCTTCTAACAGCTGTATTTATATTATTGAAAATGCCATCTACTGTATAATTAATATTTACTTTTAAAGTGTATTTAGTTACATTAGTTATAACCTCGGCTTGGGTTAATGTAACACCAACTTTCGGTCTTAAAGTAAATGTAGATGTTGCTAAAGGCTGTATAAAAGTTTTTGATTTAAATCCAACCTCTATTGTATCACCAACTTTACGTAATAATAATTCTCCATTAGCAGCATAATTAGAGGTTACGTCATTATTACTGGAATCTAATAATACAAAATCATCAGCATCAATATCACTGTCAAACTCAAATGAAGCAGAAGGTGTTAATGTAAAAAAGAATTCTGTTTCAGCAGGAGTTGAATTCAAGCCTGATCCCCCATCAACAGTGTATGATGTAGCTGCTATTGTAAAATTACCAGCAGGATTACCGTCACTAGCGTTTACAGAAGATGCAAATGTTGTTGTAACATCTTTTCCAACAAATGGTGATATATCTAAAGTGTAAGTTTCATCTTCTTGAAAATCACTAACAAATAAAGTACCAGAAACAGTAAGTACATTTGTATTTACAGCATCAAACTCTATATTATTTAATAATACAAAAGCACCATTATTGTTATCTCCAAGAACAACATCTGTTGATGATGGTTGTTTTCCTATAGTATAAGTGCCAGTAGGAAGAGTTAAATCAAATGTAAATTGTCTATTTGTGCCTTGCCCTATGTAATCTTCAATAGAAAAAGTATTATTTATAGTGTTTGAGTATTTAACTAAAAAAGTTGCTGTTTTTCTACCTTTTTGGTTTCGAGTCAATGTTATTGTTTGATTACCAAAACCTGTATCTACATCTGTACCTGTTATGTTGTTTATTTTCAATGTATAGGTTTCTGCAGCATCAGAACTATCAAATATTACAGGTATTGTTTTTTTACCAGTTATATCAATAGTATAAGTTTCTTTTGATATTAAACCAGACGTATCAGATAGTGTAACTTCAAATTCAGCGTTTGGCTCTCCATTAACTATAAGTTCTCTAGTTTCTGCAATATTAGGAATTATACTTGTATTTATTGTTTTAGATATAATTTTAGGATCTGGTAAAACAACTTTTAACGCCGTAACCGTAATAGTATAATTATTATTACTTGTTGTATTTTTAGGCACAAACACAGTCTCTATTATTTTATAAGACTTATCAGATAATTTAATTTTTTCTAAAAACACATTAGGATTATCTATTGTAATAGAATCAGCAGTTAAATAATAGCCATCATCAGCAGTTATAATTCTTTCAGAAATAATTTTTTCTTCACCATAGTTACCACTAACTTGATAACTATCAACATCTGTATTATCTATAGTTGCATTGGTAAGACTTAATTGCGGAGTACCTTTAATCTCTATAGGTTTTTTGTCAGCAGTTCCAGTAACATTATAAATTAAAGTATTATCGTCTGAGCTTTGATTTTCATTAATTGTAACGGTAGCTTTTACGTTGTCACCATCTTGCTCAAATACTATATTATCATTTGAAGTAAAATCAGATGCTATTATTTTATAACCGTCTTCAGGGTATATTGTAAATACAGCTTGTGATATTTTCTCACCGGGTTTTTGCGTTATTTTAATAGGTTTAGTGTAAAAGCCAGTACCATTGAAATCTAAATCTACTGTGGTTGTTGTGTTAGCAGTATCACCTAATTGATCGCTATAATCATCTTCAGGCGTAATATCAGTATTATCACCTCCTGTGTCAGAAAAATCACCTGTACCATCACTAGAGCCATCGCTGCTGCCTCCGCCGCCTCCGTCATTAGCAACTATAGAGCCTCCACCTGTACTTATAGTATCACCACCAGTAGTATCACCTGTACCGCTTCCTCCGTTTATGCCATCACCTGTAACTACTATTTCATTATTATCACCCCATTTCCATTTTAATCCACCGCCGCTTAATATATAATCGGGTCCAACAGCTATATTACCAGCGCCTAATATTATTATTTCACCGTTTTGTCCAGCAACAACATCTCCTGTTGTAAATGATATTGACGTTTTTTTAACTGATTTACCTAGGCCTTGTGCAGAAAAGTTTTTTGTATCAATAGTATTTATCTTTTTAGCTTCACCAGTTATGTTTACAAAATATTTATTTTCTTTTTCTTTAAAAGATAATTCCGAGCTTTCTTGTTGATCTGTAATAACACTAGCTTTCCAGCCTTTAGTCCCTTCGTAGCCTAAAGTTTTATATTTTTTAATTATGGATGGGTTATCATTTATATTAAGTTCAATTGCAGAAGAGTATTGTTCCCCATAAAAATTATTTCTAGCAACATTTTTAGAGTCATGCTCCCATAATTCTCCTTTATTAAAACTGCGATAAACATTGTTTAGCGATATACCGTTTTGAGGTAAAAAGCTTTTAAAAGTTACCCAACCATTTACATCTTCACTAAAACATATTGTATTTTCATTATAGGAAAGATTATATAATTTGTTTCTATTATCGTAGGAGCCTATTATTTCATTATCATAACCAAACAATGTGTTTCTAAAATAGCTTCCCATATTAGCAGCACTAATAGGTGTAATTCCGTCTCGCGACAATCTTAGTACAACACCGCGTTTTGGATCAGCATTATATGCTCTAAAACCATAAAAAGCAAATGATTCGGGATTTTGTGATATACCATATTCTCCAGCAAAAGGAATTACGTTACCTATTACATTTCGACTTGCCGTAACGTTTGCAGATCCATCAGCATTATACAATATATCTTTATCGGCTAGAGCTCTTACAATTTTATCTTCACAATAAATAACAATATCACCATCTCTAGCAAATAACTTTTGCACACTACCATAGGAAGGTAATAAATCCTTCGTTATAGTGTTTGCCATGTTAAATTGGTTAGACTGATTTGTACCTGATCTTGAATTAATAATACCAGACCAAATTAATCCATTAAACTTATGCTCTTCTTTAAATGGTTCTGCGAGCACGGTTGATGCTCTAACACCTGTATCAATAAATATCGCGTTAAAATCATCCCTAATGCGGTTAGATTCAACACCATTATTAAAAGAAATAGCGTTATACCAGTTTAATGTATGGTTTTGTCCATGCTCTTCAATTAATATTGCTTTTTCAGTTTCGTAGTATATATCAAGCTCTGTTTTTCTATCTAATGGCTCAGTTTCAAATATAGCTGGATCTTTTATTATAATATTTTCTTCGTCAAGCTTTTGCAATACTTCCATTACAACTTCGTTATCTTGACCCTGCGTTACAATACTTGTTTCAAAAGGTTTAGAATCAGCTGTTTCCGTATCTATTAAATAAAGTGATAATTGTTTAAAATCTCTATTTGTAGCAAATGATCTTTTCTTTTCCCTACTGCTTGTTCTTTTTGCACCAACTTCATAAATAGCATCATGGTGCAATGTTCCATCTTCGTTTTTAAACCTTATAAAGTCACCAACTTTAATCAACCTCACAAGTCTATCAAATTGTTCAGTACTTTTCCATGTAGCTTGTTCAAATGTTATATTATAAGATAATCCTCCTATATTTATAGAGCTACCAGCACTTCCACCTTCATACACTAAAAATGGTGCAGGTGAATCTGATATTGCATTTGTTCTATATCTTGATGTGTTATCAAAATTATTGTCATTACGATTATCATTATCATAATCTTTTCTAAAAATTCCGTTTATGTTTATAGAATCTTTAGCTAAATAAGAAACATCACCAATGCTTTCAGATACAATAGAATTAGTTAAAACACCATTAGTTTTTAACTTAATAAAAAATCTACCATCAAATTCTTTATCTCCAGCTGCTGAATAAGTTTCTAATATATTTATACTAACACCTAAATTTGTTCCAGAGTCACCTAAATTAAAAGGAGCTACTTTAGAATATATAATATTAACATCATCACCAAAAGGTTCTGTTACTGTAACTTTAACTTCATTGCTTCCAGACGGATGTTGTTGAACAGATTTTATTTCATAAGCATCTGATTCTTTATCACCAAACGTAAACTTAATAAATCTACCCGGCTTTAACTCATTTGCGTCAGCAATAGGCACTCCAGTTCCAGAGTCTTGCCCGTCGCCAGTTTTTTTCATTTGAAAAGTAGCATATTCTTCTACTGGTGATCCATTTGCTGCATCTGTTTGGTTTCTATTTGTGATTGTATTACCACCACTTGATCCAGCATAATCATCTGTAAACACAATATCACCTAAGGAATATACAACACGTTTTCTATTTGTAATAAACTCAGGTGGATCACTAAATATATCTATAATTTTATATCTATTATCCTTGTCTAACACAGCTTCATTTGCACCATGCTTTTTCTTTAATATAAGATAATGATCATTAGTTACTTTGTTTCTATCTGACGATGGAAATGATATATACGTAAATCCATTTTCAATATCTTGGTAATACTTATCAGCAGATAAATTATAATACTCGCCAGAAGTATCTTTTATATAATACTTAAAGTGTTTAGCCCATGCTGGCGGTTGATTATTAAGAGTTAAAGAAAATTGATTTTTTAACACAGAGTTATCTTTTGTAATCTCAAAAGCTCCAGTATCATTAGAAAGAACAGGTGTGTGTCTATTATATTCATCTATGTAAGCCACACCTATTTGATATGTTCTATTAGACTTTATTGTTCTATTTAAATCATCTTGTCTAGCTACAGTAGATACACTTATATCCGGTTGACTATATACATCATAGTTTTGCGTATAATTTCCGTATATAACTCTGTTAGCCGTAACCTCTTGTGCTTTAGCTCTTTTAGGCACATTATCCCAAGCTCTTAATAGCTGATCATTAGGTATTACCGAGTGTATTTGTTCTTTAGTAATTATATACTCATTAGTAAAGTCTAACTTTTTAATTGTTTTAAGAACATATATATTTTGATTACGACCTTCTTTAAATAATATATCTATTTCAGATATATCATCTTTGCCTAAATCAAAGTTATTTAATATAACACGTTGTAGCTTATTAATCATACCATAATTAAAAGCTTCTTTACCGTCATATTTAAATTCATCCGGAATAAATGCTGGCTCTGTAAAAGGCGACAATGTAGAATACTCGCCATTTTTATATTTCCATCTATACGCAAATCTTACAAAATTAAGCTCATATAAAGCTTTCTTTTGTTTTAAATCAATATTACAGTCATACGATTGATTATCAATGTCCCCAGATATAGTAGCTAAACTTAATTCAACAGCTGTATCTGAAACAGATTTAACAGATGCATCTAAAGCAAAGTCCGTATTATCTGATTGTATTGTAACAAAATCACCAATATTCCAAGACGGAATTTCAGTTAAG
>JACKZZ010019351.1_pt1 | contig 19487 bp, 5 predicted proteins | sample 8027871 | NCBI WGS metagenome assembly JACKZZ01 (sample SAMN15724774, study PRJNA655200) | protist metagenome | isolation source: fluorescence activated cell sorting (FACS) single amplified genomes of... | place: USA: West Boothbay Harbor, Gulf of Maine | collected 2000-07-19
AATAGGATTAGGGTTGGAACTGAAATAGAAATTGATTTCAAATGAGAGTCTTAAAGAGCATATTATTTCTCAAAATATATGCTCTTTTATTTAGTCTATACAACCTACTAAAAAAACACACAAAATTGGCCGTTTTTTAAGTACAAGTAACATGAAAAGCAAGAACATTGGCTGTTATTTAAGTAATTAAATTTAGCTTCCTCAACAAGCACAAGTAACATATAATTACACAAGAAAAATTTGGCTGTTATTGGTAACATATAATTAAAATTTATCTTCCTCTTTTCCCGGAAAATGTATCCACACTTTTTGTCCATAAAAGGTTTACGTTCCTTCATGTACTGAGAAGTTATTTCCGCTCTTGTGGTTTTACTTACTCAATATATATATCATACCTATTGTGTCATACCTATATATTTTGTTTTTTCATACCTATTGTGCTTAAAATCACAATGACAAAAGAGTAATGTGAATTTTAATGGATTTTACTCTTTAGGATCTATAGCATGCCTGCCTTAGCAGCAACATCTGCATTGTAAGACCGTCTTCTTTCTCTCGCAAATGCGCTTTCCGCGTTGCTGTTAGGAACGACTTCATCTTCACTCTCTTCATCCTCTTCGCTGTCTTCGTACGTCACGGGTAATGCAGAGTGGTGCACGAAGGATTGCCGAAAATCTTGAGGTGGTGGGAGAGGAGGCGGGAATGTTTGTGGTGGAGGTGGTACACCAGTTGCATTGTTAGGAGTATCTCCAGCTATCGTTGGTGATGGTGGAGGGGGAATGCTATCATCACTGTCACTATCACTCTCGGATTCCGACGACTCCCCTTCTTCAATAATTGGAGCTGGTTCCCGGGGGCGCAACACATTTCTACCACTCCCGGTGCGTTTTAACGATGTTTGTTCGGGCAGAATACTTTCTCGTATGTTTCTTCTTCTCAAAGCCATCGAGGCCATGAGCGCTTCTGATGTCGAACCAGCATCTGCGGCAAGCTCAGCAGATTTCGATCGTCTAGCCAAAGATTTTGTTTCTTTTTGCGCAAGGTTTGCCAATTCTTTACGCTTTCGGCGCTCTTCTTTCTTTTTCTCCGCCAAATCCGCGCGCTTCTTTGCCGCCGCCTCTTTTTCTGCTTTCTCTTTGCATTTTTTAGACGTTAAAGTAAACAAATCTACAAAGTCTCGCAACATGCCAAAAAAGTTTTCATAGGTGGGAGCGGGATGTTCGGCTAAATATTTGCACGCATCCTTAAAGACTTTATCAGCTTCTGCAAGAGAGTCTTCGAGACGCTCGATGACCATATCCGCCTTTTCCACAACTGCCCCCAACTCGTCTTCCCACACAGAATCGTTTCTTTTGTTTCCGCTTTCAATGGCTTGCTTCAACTGTTTGATCCCGGCCGTCAGCTGTTTTCTTTCTGTATTCATTGTGGAATTTGAAAGCAAGGTGGCGTCCTTTATGGACACAAAATCATCTTTTAAAAGCAGCAAATCAGGATCCTTTGTATCCAACTTTGTCACTAAAAATTGCAATAGATTAATTCCTTTATTGCTTTTTGTCATCGTGACTCGGGACAACCCACTTAGCTTAATCCCCGATAAGTTTTCGTGCTGCCCGCCTTTGTTCAAAAAGTTAGCCAGGATCAAAATGTACTCCATAACTTTTGGGAGACGTGCACTATTCAACACGGCCTGGGATGCTCCTGCAAGAACTTCACTGTTTTGTTTCAGAGGCCCAACGATTTCTTTGTACGTAGCAACGAAGTGCATGCAGTTAATTCTCAGAGGCAACTGGGGAACAGGGGCTAAATGCCATATTAACTGCTCGGCTGGTGTCATCATTTTCATGTCCGTTGGAGTCAGCTCATAAGTTTTGGATTTTCCCTCCGGTCGCCATGCAAGAACGTTTGCTTTGAATGAATTTATCGGTTGAATAAGTTTCTTCAAAATCTCCAAAATGTCTCCTCCAATCCCTGCAGCGTTTAGAAATTTAACGTTCTCAACCAAGTCCTCGTACGATAGAGCTTTGCTGATTTTAAACACGGCCATACTAATGTTTTGATTCTCTTTCTGGGGAAGAATATTGGCTTTATTTTTCTTCTCTTTTTTCGTTACACGCTTCGGAGCGGCAGTGTTCTTTGCAAACATTGACTCCAAGTCTCCCGATACAAAATTAGCAAACGATTCTCTTCGCAGTCCTGACGCCCCCCACAGTGTACCTTCGGTGTTCTTTACTTTGTCGTTGGCCCCAAAGTTTACTTGCTTAAACTTTGAATTAAACTTCTTTTTCGGCTTCGCGCTGTTCCTTGAAAAGCCAGCTAACCCAACAGGTTTTGCAGCCTTTTGAGTTTTACGCCTCTCTGGGGCATTTGCAAGGTATGAAAATACGCCTACAGGGAACATAAACTTTGTTATTTTTTGAGTCAAGTGCCTTTCTTTCTTTGTCCTAAGCATGTAAACTGGCACGCTAAGAGAAAGAAGCTTATTTGCAAACCGCTTGGACCTCACTCCTGTCAAGGTTTTATTTAAAAGACCAACCGACAGCAACTTCATAGAAAATAGGCCCCACAACTCCTCTCCGGACAGATTAACAACTTTTTTTCTAACGTTTCCTCCACCAGAATCATCTTTAGCAATCTGCGAAGGAAATCCTGAACCTCCTCCTCCAAATGCACCTGTGCCAGATCGGCCACGATTCGGCGCCCCGCTTGCAGTTCGCGAGCGCGAGTTGGGGCGCGTTGCGAGTACAGTCCCCCGCCTTGCTGATTTTGCTTCGGCCATTTCACGCTTTGCCATATGGGTTTGCGCTGCTGATTGTGCTACCCGCACCAATTGAGAAACACCAGAGTTATTCAAGTCCCCAAGACCTTGGACCAAGTCGTTCATAGATATCTGCCCCCCGTGGGTAGATGTAAGATGCATGATTTTATTTGCAGTGCTGCTGTCTATCACTGGATCATCTTTCAAATAGTTCACTCCTTGAATATGCTTTTCTAACACATCAGCACTGTATGTTAGCTCCCCTCCCCCAGCGCCTCCGATGCCATATCCGCCGCCGAGTCCACCACTTATAGACATGTTCTGTATGCTTGTGGGAACACCGGCTTTCAGTTCTTGGACCAACTTTGAGACTCCAATACGGTGATACGCTAAGTGGCTGGAAGACAATTCTTTTTCCAATTGCGACATGGTTATACTCCCGCCGTAGTGCCCAACAATTCCTTCAACCTTGGAAGTCATCTCAGGGCTGACAGGTTGGGGTACCCCACTTTCCGCCGCTCCTTTGTTAATGGTGTTAATGGCGTTCATAATGGTTGGGTAATATATCGTCACTTCACAGTTTGCTTGCCCAGAAGCCCCTTGTCCACCACCGGACCCCGCAGATATTCCGTATCCACCTCCAGCTAAAGCGGATTCTCCTCCTATAGAATGCAACAGGTTTCCAATGGTATCCTGCTCACTTCGCTGCAACTCACTCGAAATGTAATTGCAAACAGCCGTTTCCAGCATGTTTCCTTCCATTGCTAAACTCTTAACATCGACAGCGGTTAAATAAGAGTTCTTTTCGCACATTTCTAAAATCCTTCTACGCAAGGGCAACGGTACGTACGTACGATCCCCAACTTCCCCAATTGCTTTCATTAGATCGTTGGCATTATATCTCGTTTCCCCCGGGGGACCACCAGACCTCGTAGTACCTCGACCTGTGGAGCCTGGCATTCCCGCGTCTGTTTGAGAGCTATTTTTGATGCCAGCGTAGGATCCTATCCTTGAGCAAACTTCATCTAAGAGTTCCCTGGCCTCGTTGGTTTGTTCATGATCTTCGCCTAAAATATCGAGTCTAATTTTGAATGAGTCCTTGTACAACTTTTCTGCCAAAAGCACGTGGTTCATGGTATGGTGGGTAAATCCAATGCACAAGCTAACAGTGGCAACTTCTAGGCTGTGACGACCGTACATCACCTCGTACGCTTTTCTTGCGCTGTAAAATTCCTCTAAACATCGTTCGTACTGCTTTAATAGTCTGTACAGAACAGCTACGTTCACCTGGGTCTGGCATGTCATATCGTGATAAATTCCGTAGTGGGCGGTATTAATTAAAAGGGATTTGCCCTCAAAGTTAAGTGCCATTTCTGGATCTCCAAGCTTTACGAAACACCCGGAAATGTCGTGGTAAGTATCGGCCGTTTTAGGGTCCCACTTTCCAAACCGTGTGTCTGCAATGTGCGCACTTTGAATGAAGCATTTTTGGGCTTCGGCTATGTAACCATTTGATAAGTACAAGTTTCCCATTCGTATGCACAATTTTATGCCTACAATCGCGTGAGGGTGGGCTAATCTAGAGCCTTGTATATTAAAGCAAACATTCAGCATTTTGGCTGCTTCCTTCGCGTCCTCTAATTCTGTGTATATGGTCGCGATGGTGATTGCATCTTTCAGGCAGTTAAAGTGCATTGGGCCGAACAAATCGACGCATATAGAATGTGCTTTCTTTAAACTTGCCAAGCCTATCGAATAATTTGGTGGGTCTTGGTTTAAAGCTTGGGTCGCTACCATGTGGTAATGCTTTCGCCGTGAACAAAGCCCTAGGGCTTCACTTTTCAATCTAAAACTTTTATGGTAATGAAATGCTGACGTCCAGCCAGCATCGATCGAGACGTCGAGTCGGTTGATGCTTACCTCGGGGGAGGGGATTTCTGCGCCTTTCGGCAGCGGAGGCACATCGGACTTTGCCTCTTTTGCTGAACTGCGCATTGGCGACAGCGGGGGAATTTTACGCACGGACATGGCACTGACTAGTAGTAAGGAATGTTCCACAGCTCCGATGGTGTCAATGCAACCGCCTCTTCCTGTTCTTCTCGTCTAATTTTTTTGAAGAAAATCTGTGGTCTTTCTTTTATCTTCCACTCACGCACAAATGATCCGCCCGTCCCCACTTTCTGTTTTTATTTATTTTGTTGTTATTGTTGGTATTTGTTCTGATATATTTTATGATGAGATGGATGATATATTTAATCTTCTTCTTTCTTTTCTTCTTCTTCCATTCATTATTTAAAAAAAAAAATGTACTTCCTGTATTCAATCATATTTCCTTCCTATTATAAAGAGACCCCGGCAAACCATTGTATGGCTGTTTGGTGCTAATTTCCTCCCCAGATGTTACATATTTGTATTTGTATGAATAATATCATAGAAAAAATATCAACGAAACTATGAAAAATCTATCAATGTTTTAGACTAATATAGGCCGATTTATTGTTAAGAACTAAACTAAAAATAAATATGAATGAAACAAGAAGGTTTCGTATTAATCGATAGATAACACTTTATATAGTTATAGCACAGAACCAATGATGATAAATACTGAATAGAATGTAGTGAAACAACCACGAATCGTATTAACATTACACAACAAGATGCAAACATTTAAAATGATTCAAATTTTAAATTTTGAAATACATGCAATGCTATTTGTATAGTATTAAAATATCTATCTAATAAAGCTAGATCTAGTACTGAAGCGAACTATAGTTTTCGTAGTTCTTCATTCACAACTTCTCAAATTAAAATTTTGGTGAAACTGATAATTCCTTACTAATTCACTTTTTGTCGTTGTTATTTGATGTATTTCCTGTGTTCTATATTTTTTAATAGGGAATATATTTACTATTGTATTATACATTACAATTATATTCCTTTTATCACTACTTCTAAAAGAAAGATAGAAAAAACAACGAACTACAGCTAACCGATAATTTTATAATAATAAAAGCAAATAATAAAACGCTGCCTGTATAATGTAGTATCAGAAGTGACCTTGTTTGAATAATTATCTCCCTTTTATAACTACTTACTCCTTATTTTGATTATATTTAGTATATCCTAGAAAGAATGAATTGACGACAAATTATGATCCCTCCCTCCCACACAAGTTTATTTAATGTATTATCCCATTAGATTGTCTTCATCGTTTCTTCAACCGCGTGAAGTTAACCAAAGGAAACGTTTTGGAGTGAGTTTATAGTGATCTATACAGGCTCCATTAGTTGCTAAAGAGAAATACCATGGCTGACGAGGAGAACAAATCTGGCGAGGGAAAGAATGCCGGTGGCGGTCCGATTCACGTTGATAGTGCAGGGGGTGGATATTATGCGGATATGGAGAAGGTCCAAGAAATGATTGCGTGGGCAAGGGCCCGAGTGTTAGTAGCAGGCTACGACAAATCGATGTGGACCGAAGATCACGATAAGACGATGTCGGATTTTCTCCTGGATCCAGCAAAATCACTCCTGATCCTCTACGTGAAGAAGGACGAAGATGTCCTCGTTTGCAAAGGTGGAAATATGTTACCGGACAGCAACCAATTTTATGAGGCCCAGTTTTTTGTACGGAACCCGTCGGAATCTTTGACCCCAAACACCATAAACCGTGTCGTGCAATATGGGGTTTTCAGCCCAGACAGCATTGACTCCTTGCTGCGCGTCATGGATGGCATTTACGTGCCCTTTGTCGTGGGAAACACGACTTTGCCCGGCAGCGTCCGGCGGTCCTTGACGAGCCAAATGCATCGATTCATGGCGCACTTGACAGAGACTTCGTATCAAACCAAAGGGCGTACCGTCCTATATTTGCCACAAGAGTCGATAGATTTGACCGATACAGACACTGTATTGGAAGACAAGGATTTGGTCCAACGCCTCGAAAGTACTGTGATTAGGTGGACTAGGCAAATCAAAGAAGTTATAAATCTTCAAGATAATTCACAAGATGCTGAGACGGCTGGGCCACTTGACGAAATAAACTTTTGGAGCGAACGCACAGTGGATTTAAGCGGAATACGGGAGCAGCTACACGACCGTACGGTTCTCCGCATCGCCGAGCTTTTGAAACACGTGAAGTCCACGTACCTGAAGTCGTTTGAAGATCTTTCTGCTACTATCCACGAGGGATCAAATGAGGCGGAAGATAATTTGAAATTCTTGAATTGCCTGAGACCAGTATGTGAAGAAATCGAGAAGTCATCGCCCCCAGAAGTGGTTGCCTTGCTCCCGAAACTGCTTAAAGTAATCCGCATGATTTGGAACGTGTCAGGCCATTACAATCGCCAGGAAAGACTAACCGGGCTCTTGCGCAAGGTAAGCAATCAAATCATGGCCAGGTGTTGCGACTATATACCACTAAGCGGTGTATTTGACCAGGACGGTGATGTTCAAACCAGTATTGACCGATTACGGGAGTGTATAGCTTGCGGCGAGGCGTGGCGGGTGGAATATGAAAAAACCAAAGCCGCAATTTCCCGTAGCCCGAAAACAAAGGATTGGAGCTTTCCATCCGAATCTGGGATATTTGCCCAAATCGACGCGTTCGTACAACGTTGCAAAGATCTGGACGAGGTGTGCCAAGGAAAAATTCAGTTTGCCCCAAAACCGCGATCCGATTTGCCAGTATTTGGAGGAGTCCATGGCAATGAGATTGTACGAGGTATTTTGGGTGTTAGCAAACAGTTCGAGTCACACATGGAAAAAATGCGTTCTGTCAAATACAACGTGCTCGATGTGAAAGTTACGCAATGGCATTCGGATTTTAACGTATTCAAACAGTCGATAAAAGATTTAGAAGTCATGATGGGAAACGTGATGAATTCCGCATTTGAAAGCGTTGGATCCTTAAAGGATGCCGTGGATCTCTTGGAAGCGTTTGAGTGTCTTTCAACGAAAGAGAATGTAAAGCGATCTCTGGAGAAGAAAACAGAGCATGTGATTGGCTTGTTTCTAAGCCAACTGCAAACGCTGCGACAACAGTTCGATAAGAACAACACAAAGCCACCGGTCCAAACTAGTGAGCCCAAGTTTTCTGGCGCTGCTGTTTGGGCCCGAGGAATTCGAGACCTCGTGGAAGAGTTGTGGGCTAATCTAAAAAAATCAAAACATTGGCTCCCGCGCGTCCGACAATGGTCGGAGGCGCGCACCAACTACGAACAATTTATAGGGGTACTCGGTCAATATATTGAAAGAAAGTACAACGATTGGTACGAGTCCCTCGAGTCTCTCGATCATGGTTTACTCAACGAAAAGCTTGAAGCAAAACTAATTGTCAAAAACAAAGTTGTGACAGAGAAAACCGACCCAGTCCGAGGTATCGTGCATGATGTAAAAAATCATTTGTCAAGCAATTTTGACCATGATCTCATCCAACTGTTTAACGAAGTACGCCTTTGGGGTGAATTCGACGGGATCAATATTCCCTACGTAGCCCACGACATTGCCGGTCAACAGAAAGAGAGACTGCGCGTAGTTCGAGCGGGTGTTAGCATGGTTGTTCGTTTGTACAACACCATCATCGATGATCTTGCTGAAAACGAAAGAAGGCTTTTCAGCGAGAGCGATCTCATGAATGATTCTACCGCTCTCCCGAAGTTTTTTGAAAGGAGACTTTTCAGTGACCATATAAGAAAACTTGACCGTCGTATTGCTCCTGGAATTTTCAAATTAAATTGGACTTCGAAGAATGTAAAGGAGTGGTTTATTCAAAATTGGACGGATGCGTGCAGGGAAACAACAAAAATTGTTGCCTCTTACAAAGATGGGATGGCGCAGATTAAGCAGCAATGCCGTCTGATCACAAACACGCAGCTTGTCCTTATTGAAAAAAATGTTATATACGAAGACGGAGAATTTGAGTCGAAGCAAAAGACCCACCGTGAATCGGTGAAAGCCGCGTTAAAGGCTGCTTACGCAACAATTTCCGAAACAATGAAGCAGCTCTACTCTAATTTCGAGGGCCAACCGCCAGAAGTTCAAAAAGAGTGGAGACATTTGAAATACCTTGCTATAAAAATTACGACCGAGCCCCCTAGTGGACTTCGCCCTAATTTGACGCGAATGATAAATCTCGTGTCTGAAGAGCAGTTTGAGCGGTGTGAGAAGAAAAATATCTTCAAACCATTACTATTCAGTCTGTGCTGGTTTCATGCCATCTTAATTGAGAGGCGTAAATTTCGCAACTTAGGATTTAACATTCCTTATGAATTTAATGAATCTGATTTTGTAATCAGCCAAGACGTACTGGGTCTTTACGTAGATGCGTATGAAAGAACCCCGTGGGATGCACTGAAGTATTTAATTTCGCAAGCAAATTATGGGGGGCGTGTAACCGACGAACTAGACGCTAGGCTGATCCAAGTATATATTTCTCAATTTTTCAACCCGGATGTTCTTGCCATACAAAATTACCCACTTTCAGAGTTAAAAACGTACGTTACCCCGCCACCAGCAGCGCTGGAAGCGTACAAAAACATTATCAATGATCTTCCACAGGAAGACGACCCGCGTGCGTTTGGACAACACCCAAATGCAGCTATCGCTTCGCAAATCAGCAATTCTCTGGATTTGCTACGAACCTTGCTAAGCTTAGCGCCGCAAACTGCGGGGGAAGGCGGCGAGACGCCCGGTGAAATTGTTTTAAAAGTTGCACGAAGTATGAAAGAGCAGATGCCAGCGGTATTCAGAATGAAAGATATCATAGAAGAGTTGTCCTCTCGCTCTGATCCAGACCCTCTGAAGACGGTCCTGTTGCAAGAGTTAGACCGGTACAATAAACTGTTAAAGGTTTTGCAAACTAGCCTTGCGCAGCTAGAGCTTGGGATTCAAGGCCTGTCTGTAATCACACCAGAGCTAGAAGAAGTCTTCAACGGCATGCTTTCTGGGCAAGTCCCTGATATGTGGGCGTTCGCATACCCTTCACTGAAACCACTAGGTGCATGGACGCGTGATCTCTTTTTGAGGATCGAACAAATGGATAAGTGGGCAAAGGTCGCCTTACCGAAAGTGTTCTGGTTCACCGGTTTTACGTACCCGACCGGTTTCCTCACTGCACTTTTGCAGACATGCGCACGAAAGACCGGAGAAGCGATTGACGCCCTTGGCTGGGAATTCAATGTTATTCCTCAGGAAGAGAATGGCATCAGTCAGTACCCGAAGGATGGAGCGTACATGAAAGGCATCTATCTTGAAGGTGCTCGATGGGACTATGAACACGGGTACCTTGCGGAGCCGCTTCCTATGGAACTGTTTTCTCCCATGCCGATAATTCATTTCAAACCGGCCATGGCAAAGAAGAAGGCCCCCCGAGGGACTTATTCATGCCCAATGTACATGTACCCATTGCGGACAGGGACAAGAGAAAGGCCGTCTTTTGTATTGATGGTCCATTTGAAGTCTGGACAACAATCGTCTGACTTCTGGATTAAACGAGGCACAGCACTATTGCTGTCGCTCGCCGAGTAAATTTCAGACACGAAACAAAATAATGTAAAAACGAATTAAAACCAAGTACTTACTATGTACAATTTTTTAAAACCAACTACAAGCCCTGCTCTTATTTTTCAAGTAGATGTTTGGACACGCATTTTTCGTATTTATCGAAACGATCTTGGCATTTTTTCCAATCGCTCTGGCTGAGTCCTTCGTCCGAACACACGTCAAACAAGGAACGAATCAAAGAAATTTTACCGCAAGTCGCCACGAGACTTTTTTCTTGTTCCTTTCTTATCTTTCTGCACGACTCCACTTTTTCTGAAATTTCTAAACAATGCCCCTTTCCTTCTCTAGATACTCTCTCCCGGCATGATTGCAAGGCCACACGAAAAGCAAGACAGCTGCGGAATTTTTCTTCTATTGGTTGCAGGGTAATCCCATTTGTCGCGTCGCGGTGCACCGGAGGCGCATAAGGACACGACATCGGAGGCGGTAACTGTTATTGTTAAACAAAAATAGGTAAATAGTTAATACTTCGTGTCTTTCCTACGCTCGGAGATTTTTTTCATAGGCCATTTTCAGTTGCTCAAACAGAGAGGTGTGTAAAAAAAAAGTAGCAAGAAGAAAAGAAAAGACTTATATGCATTCATTCTGATGCGAGTGTGGATGAGGAGGTAAATAAAAAAAAAAGAAGAAAGATGAAGAAAAAAAAGAAAGAAGGACAGCCAGGTAGAAAACCCAATAGACGATATGTCCTATTAATATATAGTACAACTTACAATAATCTAATCGATGCCAAATATTAGTCTCCATTAATGCCTAAGTAGAGACTACTACACTGGTTCAAACAGTCGAAGTGTGCAAGTAAAAATTTGAATAGAAGACGTTATTATATTATTATTATTACGAATAAAAAATGTGACTGAAGAAACTCATAATAGTAGTTCATAGTCCAGTAGTAGTTCTATTACATTGTCATTACATTTTCACCCGTTTATAGCTGCCTGTAGTAGTAGTATTATATTATAGTAAGACTGAAAAAAGAAGAATGCAGCAAACACAAACAAACCAAGCCCAGCTAATTAGACTAATAGCAGCAACGAGATGAGTTTTTTTTAAAACTCCGTCCGCCGTTTTCTTTGTGACTACTGCTTGAACTATAACTCCGCAGAATATCTTAACAAGAAAAAGCAGTGTTTTTGGTAAAGTCGCGGGTATGACTCTCTTGTTCGCTGATAGGGATTAAATTTGGGTATAAACTGTGGAAACGCACCATATATTACCGAAAGCATAGTACAACGTTGGTTACGCGGAGGCCGGCATGGACTAACTTCTGCAAGTAAAGGGAAAAAATGAAGGCATTCGTGCAACAGACAGTTGACGATCTGAAGTACAAAGCACAGGCGAAAAGGGAAGAATTTAATGAATGGCTGCAAAGTGAGAGAGTTCAAAAAAACCTTGTCAGAATAAAAGCGCAATATGCAATTGCCAAGAAGAGAGCGAAAGTTCTTGCGGCAGATATCGAGAAGACGGAGCGGTACAAAAAATTCAGGGAAGGGGCTGCGCCACACTTGAAAAAAATCCAGCAAAAAGCAGCCGAACTGAAGAAGGTTTATGAAGAGAAACAAAAAGCCAGGCAACTCCAGGCTGAAATGAAAGAAGACACATTAACCGATAGAGAAGCTGACCAGGCGTTGTTTGATTTTCTGTCCGACAAGCGCTCTAAAGAAAGAAAGTTGAGAGCAAATACAAAAGGAAAAGCGGACGCAATGAAATCCATCTTTCAGTGCATACAGGAAGGCAACATTGAAGGCGTGGAACGCTGTTTAGGGGAGGATGATAGCCCGGCATATGATGAGAATGGGTTCACACCACTTCACTGTGCTGCAAACTACAACAAATTGGAAATTTTAAAGCTCTTCATTGAAATGTCACACGCAAGCGTTGATGATAAAGACCGGTTCGCATGCACAGCGTTGCATCGGGCTGCTTGGAACGGCCACATCAACATTGTGAAATATTTAGTCGTCCACGCGGAAGCCGAGTTCCAGGCAACAAATTTTTGGGGAAACACGCCGTTTCACTACGCGTGCGAATACGGGCATTTTGAAATTGCACAATTTTTGCTCATGAAAGGCACCGATGTTATATGCACAAACGACGAAGGCAAAACTGGCTACGAAGTCATTTGCAAGAGAATGAGAGGAAAAGATAAATTAGAACGCATCGAGAAGTTTCGAAACGGACTTATGGAGCACGTTGACTTATGCCTTGTTGAAATGGAGGCCACGTACGGAAACCACCCAAAAGGGTCAGTCGAGGCCACGTCGGAACAAGTACGCCTGGACATTGTTGATCGCATTAAAAAACAGCACGAGGAATGGCTTCGGAGTTTTGATGAGCCAGAGGTAGAAGCCGATGAAATCGGTCCTGCACTGATCAAAGCAGCAAAAGAGGGTAGCATAAAATGGATTGACGACCAACTTGCAAAGCCAGACGTGAGGGATGCGGCAACAGATTATAGGGACGACGATACAGGTCGCTCTCTATTGCACATTGCAGTATTGCACGATGATGAAGACTTCTTAGAAATACTGCAAGACTCCACCAGTTTGGAACCCAACGATAAAGATGATGAAGGGCGGACGTGTTTGCACTTGGCAGTTATGAGAGGGCTTGTCGACATGGCCGATCTTATGATAGAAGCCGTGGACGACGATGGAGATGGGATGGAGGACTTGATTGCAGAGAAAGATGGTAATGGGCGAACGGCCATGGATTTAATTTGTTTTGAGTACGAAGAGGAAGATAAGGAAATGGTAAGAGCAGAACTAGAGTACTTGTTAGACCCCGACAAAGCTCAAAAAGAGGCGGATGAAGATGAGATTATAAGGCGCTTTCAGGAACAAGTGAAGCTCGCAAAGTTTTACAAGGCCTCCCATATTAAGTACCCAAAGTGGATAATGGAGCATAAGGCTGACATAAATGCAAAGTTAACGGGGAAATGGTTGGCGAGAAAAAAAAGACAAGAGGCCGAGGAAGCAAGACGAATCAGAGACGACAGGCGAGCAAAAGAAAAATCAGAGAGGGATGCGTTTTTAAAAGATTTAAACGGTGCTGTTACAGGCACAAAATATAGGCTTTTACGAGGTAGGGAAAAGCTGCAGCTGCGCGTTGCCCGGAGAGTAACTCGGCTCAGAAAGGTTATGAAAGTTATCAATGCGGATATCGAAGCGGTCGAATTCGTCACCCAGCAAGCCAATGGGTTTGAAAATGCGATTGACCCCCGTATGGAACACTGGCTTTACCCTACGGAATCCAATCGACGAGGGGCCCGCGACGGCGCGATCGATTTATGGCATGAGAATCTTGAAACCAGTCAGAAAGCAATCTCGAAGGTTTGGTCGGAATACGACGAAAGGGTAGAGAAGATGGAAACGGCTGCTGTCGAAACTTCAGGGAACATGCAACTTCAGGCGAAAATTAAAGCAATCACTTCTCAAGCAAGGGTTCGCAACGAGACAAGACGAAAGGAGATACAAGATTTGGACAATTCAATGGTAATCGACCGGTTAATGATTATAACCGAACGGGAGAAAATGGAACAGATCAGGGATAATCAAACACCGAGGTCTAGAAGAGAATCCATGCGCCACTACAAAAGAATAAAGTACAAACTCGACACTCGAGAGAAAAAGCTGTTGTCGGAAAAGGGTATACTGAGCACTAGTGGTATCGTAGAACAAAAGCGTGTGGCAAAGATGCAGTTTCAAGAGAGCAATCGTGGTGCGCTTCGTAGACTGAAACGAAAAACCCAGTTGATATGGAGGGATGCAAAATACGCGTACCTAAAGCACCAAGACAACCTGAAGGATTATGACAAAGAGACGAAAGAAATGGAAGAGCAATTGGGGCTCGAAAAGACGATTGTCGAAAAGAATCAAGCTCCATTGTTGTGGAGGCGTGCCCAAAGGGAAAAATGCGTTGAAATAAAGGAGGAGTTGGAGAGAAGGGCGCATTACCGTGAAAGTTTTGCCATGCGATTCGAAGATATTACCAGCCATTACGATCAAAGAATTTCGCTCAGAGAGCAGGCATACAGAGCCAAGCGCATAAAGCGCACAAAAAAATATAGAAAAGTAGTCAAGACCCTTCGGAAAGCTTACTTTGAGCAAGGCGGGAACGACATTTTTGAAGAGGATCGCGATTTCGACACCGAGAAAGACGGGAGCAGCGAGTCTTCCGACAGTTCTGACAGCTCCGACTCCGGATCTGACGGGTCGTCTGGTACTAGCGATTCAGCAGACAGCGAAGACGACACGGAAGACAACTCGAGCGCCGAGGAAGGGTCTGGTTCAAAAGCAAGGGAAAGCAGTTTGGGCGAAGATGCAGCGTCGAAGAACATGGAGGAAGATAGCGATGTTGAAGGAAAAAATGGGGGGGGGAGAAAAAGAAAACGACGACGACGGTAGCAGTACCGATAGTAGCGAAAGTGGCAGCGAACAGGGCTCCTCGGGGGATGCATCGTAGCGGTAAGATAGGAAATTTAACAATTAATTAAGTATATATATTCAAGATATATATTTATTAATCGTTTTATTATGATGGGTTGTTGAAAATGAATGGCAGCGAAATGATCAGAGGAGCATCCATGAAAAAAATAATTTTAATACCAACTAAATAGCACAGCTCAACAAGAGTGTACTCCTCTCAAAATTGTAACAGGTGTATAGCACCATTAATTACGACGTCGTATAGAGATAAAAAAACATAACCATTAATAATATGCACACACCATCAAGAATTGAGACAACTTATTTTCTGTAGTTGTTTATTTTGGTAAAAAAAAAAGACAAATGCAACTTTTAAAAAGAATTACAAAGACACAGCACAGCATTAAGCTTAGCAGAAAGAAAGAAAGAAAGAAAGAAAAAAAAAGGAAGGGTATCCTGAGAGGAACCATCAGCCACCAAATACAAACAACAACAAAGAAAGAAAGAAGAAGAAGAAAGAAAGAAAGAAAGAAAGAAAGAAAGAAAGAAAGAAAGAGAAAGAAGAAAAAAATAATAATAAATATTTTATTATTCACCTGCCTGCGTACTCTGTGTAAATAAAAAAAAAGTGATGATGATGATGAGTGGTCTTGATATAGCAAAGAAACAACAGAAATACTCCACACAGTTCGTTTGTTAATTGTGACTTGATTCAAATGAATCCATAAAGTTATCTTGTTTCTTTTCTAAACTAATAGAATTCGGAAAAGAAAAGACCAAGAACATTTCAAGAATTCATCAGATCAATTATATTTAACAAATAATAAATATGTTTACAAAATCTCTCATCCTCGCAGCGTCAGCTCTTGCAGTTGTTACCAGCGGCACCGTATTGAAACACGAAGTCGACTTAGACTCACCCCTAGTTGACGTCAAAACGAAATATGAAGCATGGAAAAACAAGTTCAGTAAAGTCTACCAAACCATCGAAGACGAGGCGAAAGCCATGAAAACGTTCTCTGCGAACGACCAATTTGTCGTGAACCACAATAAGGAAGGCCACTCCTACACCGTAGGCCACAACGAGTTCTCCGACTTGACCTCGACCGAGTTTGCAGAGCAGCTGACAGGGTACAAAACGAAGGACAGCTACTTGCGCCGCAGCAAGAATTACAACACCGACCTTTCCAAAGGATACGAAACCGCCCCCACATCCATGGATTGGACGACCAAAGGTGCCGTAACCCCAGTAAAAAACCAAGGCCAGTGCGGGTCGTGTTGGGCGTTTTCTACCACTGGATCCACCGAAGGCGCCTACGCAATCGCCTCGGGGAAACTTGTGTCTCTATCCGAGCAAGATTTGGTCGACTGCGACCACAACGGTGACAATGGATGCAACGGTGGCTTGATGGACAATGCATTTGGTTTCATCATCCAAAATGGTGGTATCTGCACAGAGCAAGGATACCCATACAAAGCCGTCGGCGGTACTTGCCAAACAACTTGCCAAAAAGCGGTGACGATCACCGGTCACGTTGATGTCCCTAAAAACGACGAAAAAAGTTTGCTTGTTGCTGCTGCAAAGGGGCCAGTCTCCATTGCTATCGAAGCGGACAAACCGGCATTTCAAATGTACAAGTCGGGCGTCTTTGACAATCCATCTTGCGGCACCAAGCTGGACCACGGTGTATTGATCGTAGGTTACGGCACCGACTCCGGAAAAGACTACTGGAAAGTAAAGAACAGCTGGGGAGGAGCGTGGGGTGACCAAGGTTACATCCGCATTGTTCGCAACAAGAATATGTGCGGTATCTCGCTATCTGCATGCTACCCAACGGGCGCCAAAGCTGCCGCGCCATCCCCAGGACCATCCCCAGGACCATCCCCAGGCCCAGCCCCAGGCCCTTCCCCAGGCCCAGCCCCAGGCCCTCCAGGTCCTCCCGGACCAATCCCCACCGTTGCCACTGAGTGGGCTGCCAATGTTTCCCAAGTCGTCAAGTTGGTGAATGGGCAAACAAAGTCTGCACTTGGTACCTCTTACCAATCGGCGAAAAACAATGCCACTCGATTCGACGGGAACGGCAGGACCATTGTTACCCTCTACGGTAACATCAACAAAGAAATGCTCGTCGTTGATGGAAAATGCCAAGCCTACTGCCCAGCCACCGGAACGTTCTTCAACCGCGTTCAGCCAGGAATGGGAAAAAAAGGTACTTCCAAAGCTGTAAACAAAGGTACCGTTACCATTGACGGCAAACAAACTACCGACTGGGAATGGAAAGAATTATTGATCATTATCCAAATGGAGCTTATGGATTTGTTCTTGGACTCGAACCAAAACCCAGTTGTTTTGAACACCCAGATCACTCCATTCAACAAGCCTCTTGGAAACAGTACCGAAACCTTTAATAGTTTCGTTGCGGGTGACCTACCAGAAGGAACCTTTGCGGTAAGTGGCATTGACACTTGCCCAAAAAGTTCTGGCTGCCAGAACGCGAAAGGCATGTCATCCTTTTTGATGTAAACGACGCGTCGAAGACAGGAAGAGCCATAAACTCAGTTGGAAGAGGTCACTACTAGTGGAATCACCGTACCCTTATCCCCGTTGCTTTTCCGAGAATACCGCAGCCCTCAACTTCTGCGGGAGGCCTCAGTGCTTGTGTACAATTGTCATCATTCGTATGATACCGACAGAGTAATTATTAAGAATGATCTCTCTCGTAATTGTGCAACTGTGCACTAAAGCGCACTTTAAAAACAAAAAATTGGCTGGTTGTTTTAGAGTAATTAAAATCTTAGCTACTCAGCTTTTGTCGATTACATTCCTCTTTGTTTTTTTTTCATTCTCCTCCGCTATTCTACTCATCGTAATTCTGTTGAAACTCGGCCTCCTTCTCTAGCGTGGGCAACAAGATTGCTTCTGTGTAAGCGTTCAGCTGAGAGCGCAGTCTGACATTTTCGTTCAAAATTTCTACCAAAGTCCTGCACACATCAGATGTTATCATAGGTCCATCTATGTGTTCGTCAATTGCCCCAGTGTTACCCGAACCCATTCCATCGGGCGACAAGAACTCAGGGGTATACTTTCCCATTCCCCACGACAGCCAACCTTTCAAGTGGTTTAGGCGGGAGGATGTTGGGGAAGCACCGGCTCTCCCAGGAGACTTAGCGGTTCCTTCTACTTCTTGCTGTTTCGATATTGCCTGGACGCTGGGACCAACGCGAGTATCTGCCAACTTAATTACTCGGTTTCGGACGATCGAAACCTTTTCTTGAACGCTATCGAGGACTTCGTCGCTCTTTTTAATCAAAGACCCCACCCCCATCTTCAACTCACCATCCCCGACGCTCCCGTTCATCGCTCCTAAGCTGGTCGCACGTGCTTGGATCCACAAATGCTTAACGTCTCGCAGTGTCCGACGCACTTCGACTAAGTTCAAACCGTTCATGTCCTTTTCTAGCATCTTTGCCGCTGATAGCGCTTCGGCCACACGCCGTTTTCGCTCTTCTGCCGCTGCAAGGGCAGCTTTCATATCCGCCTCCTCACGCTCCTTTTTTTCACGCTCCTTCTTATCCTTCAAATACTGTTTCAGCAACGATCGGCTATTCTCCACACGTTCATACCAATCTTGAAGCATATACTTATCATCCACTTCTAACTTGTATTTTGCGATTTTGTCTTCGTACTTTTTGATGACGGCCTCGAGCTTTCTGGTTCTTTCATCCTTCTGCTCGTTTGCGTCGTTGTCCTCACTGCCTTGGCTGTCGTCATGGGGCGATTCTACGTCGCTCGGCTCGTTGCCTTCCGCAGCTGCAGTGCTATCGCCGCCGTTCGACTTTGCATTATCGCCCCTTTCCATCACCACTTCCCCCATATCTTCCTCCATGCCCTCTTCTAGTTTCCCCGTCGTCACATCACCGGCTTCATCGTTTTCTTCTTGGTCGTTTTCGAGGGACTTGCCGTGATCTTTTACAGCGACTTCTTTCGAATCTGTTTCCTTGATGTCGTCCTTGTCTTTGTACCCAAAAATAACATTGTGATGCTGCAAGACCATTCTTAGCAAAACGATCGACGCGATAGACGGGGACTTCTCTGAGTTTTCCCCGTGGTCGTTATGCACCAAAATTCGGGCAAACTTAGGCGCCAAATTCCTTCGCGTGTCGTCAAAGCGTCTAGCGGGTCGAATGCCTAGTTCCCACGGTCGGTAACGGAGGCAAAACAGCCGAACGACTGCAGTGACTTCTCGAACTAATCTAACGTTTGAAGCAGACATCATGTCAATTAAATCTTTGATTATACGCACGTCTTTGGATATTCGCTTTACACCAGTCTCTTTGATCGCAGAGAAAGAACTTTCGTACATCCCGTACACTTCCATAGGGATTACAGTAGAACCTATGTCTTCTAACGCTTTCATCATTGTCGATGCAACGATGTGGACATCGTAAGATTCCAATGTCACATTCCGTGAAAATGCAAACCGGTTCATTAACTTTTCGACATCGATCTTATTGGCCTTCTGTTGAAACAGTGTGCTTGGCAAGTCTGCCTTTGTTTGTAAATGCCGGGCTGTTTGCAAAACCACGCGCTGGTTTCGCAGCAAGCCATCGCGGTCAACGGTAGAGGTTTGCGAAGACCCTGCTATTGGCGTGTCTCCTGGTTCGCCAATCGGAATGGGACCCTCGTTATCGCTTTCATCGTCTGAAGGAACCGCCACCCGCGCCTGCCCTTCATCTTGAAGA
>JACKZZ010007674.1_pt1 | contig 19479 bp, 14 predicted proteins | sample 8027871 | NCBI WGS metagenome assembly JACKZZ01 (sample SAMN15724774, study PRJNA655200) | protist metagenome | isolation source: fluorescence activated cell sorting (FACS) single amplified genomes of... | place: USA: West Boothbay Harbor, Gulf of Maine | collected 2000-07-19
ATTTTTTTGAAACCTCTTTTATCGAGGGGCACATATCTCATCATTATATCCGAGGTTTGTACCTATCATACCTCCTTGAAGAATATATGGGTCAATGTTACTCGAAGATCTAAAATATATTTGTAGGTTAAACACTAGAGAATGTTTTGCATGGTTTGTACAATGTGTTTGTGTTTTTTTTTGTATTTGTGATCAAGTGTGTGAGTACGAAATAACTCTATCACTTTAATTTTATATTCAAAATTATCAATATGATGTGCTTTATCCATAGGTGTATGGCCATTGTTATCACGTTTATTTAAAATAATTGGGCTTAATGGATGTTTTAGTATTTGCAGAATAATATTAATTGTACCATTTAAAACAGCATAATGCAATGTTGTTAACCCATATTTTGTTGTGCTAGTTATATCTGCCCCATTCGCCAGCAAAAATTCTACCACATGTTCATGCCGGTTTCCTGCTGCACTCATTAAACAAGTGTAACCTCCGCTATCAGGAATATTTAAGTCACCACCATGCTTGAATAATAATTTCACTATATCTAAATGACCTTGCTGCGAAGCTGTTAGCAAAGGGGTCCATGTACTGATAGTGCGCTCCACACCATTGCTACGTTTACCCATACTATTTATCATTTCCTTTAATGTCATATGCCTGTAGTCTTTGTTCAAAAAAAAATATTGAATATAAAGTTTGACGTGTTCAATTTCAGCTTCTTCACAAGCAACTATAAATGGTGTACCACCTGGATGTTCAGCTTTGTATTTAAAATCTAATAGATTAAAGTATACAAGTGCCTTCAAGTCATCGCCTATTTCTTCTATATCTTCAAACTCTATGATCCTCTGAAAGATATTTTTTGCAGTTTGTAGTGCACAATAATGTTGTAGTTTTAACACTAGACTCATTCTTACGTTTTTTTTCACGTTTATTTCAATGTTTTGTCTTTATACACCAATTACATAGACCCCCACTGCATGCCAATCTATCCGCAGCAACAATATTACTGTATTGTCAAAGAAATGCAGGCCAATACAACATCAAATATTATTCTTTTCAAACATAGCGTGTCAAAGTTTTACCAAACTACAACCACAACAACAACACACACAACAACACACACATAACAAAAAACACAAGAATGTTATTTTTTATTATAATAAATAATAATACCTGGTATACGGGGGGGTATTATAATAATAATATTAATATAATAATAATAATACAATGTGCCAATATATAAAAAAAGTATAATAATTGTTGTAATAAGTGGTAACTGGTAACCTGGTAACCCAATTATTATTATTATTATTTATTTTATTATATTATTATTATTATTATTATTATTATTATTATTATTATTTAATTTATTTATTATATTATTATTTATTATTATTATTATAATTATTATTGAAATAATTATTATTATTGATTCTTCATCAGAAGAAGGTGTTGTATTATTATAGTACTATTATAATTGAAATAATTACCGAACTATATAGATAGGCTAATAATATAGGTAAATAATAATATAATAATATATAATAATAATAATAATAATAATAATAAGTGCATAATAATAAATAATATAATTATTATTAATAATAATAATTTAAATTATTATGATGATGATGTATAATGGGCTAATAAATAATATACAAAATAAAAAAACAACAACACAACAACAAACAACAGCAACAAACAACAAAACAACAACATGATGAAAAAAAAGAAAAAAATGTTGTTATACATATATATGATGGCGTATGAACGTGTTGTATCTACTAGTATCATTTTTGTAAGAACATTACTCTTTTAGACAGCAGCACGAAGACACGCGATGGCGTCGATTACGAACAGCATTGATGTAAAAGACAATACACACCATCATGTCCACTGCAATAATAATTCTGTCCACTCAATTATTACAAGTAATAAACTAGATATAAGTGAATATTACAACATGGTGGTGGATTCCAGTTGTGGGGCAATTAGTAGTTTCATTGGTACAACTCGTGACAATTTTGATGGCAAAGAAGTAGTCCAATTAGAGTATGAAGCTTACATCCCAATGGCACTAGAAGAAATGAAAAAAATTGGTCTATCTGTAATGAAAAAATGGCCGGATATTTTTAAAATAGTTTTTGCACATCGAATTGGTATAGTGCCAGTATTAGAAGGCAGTATAGCCATATACATATCGTCACCACATCGGAAAGCATCATTAGATGCTGTACAATATAGTATTGATGAATTAAAAGCACGTGTACCAATATGGAAAAAAGAAATTTACAATGATAACGAATCTGACAATATGTGGAAGAAAAATCCTGTTCAAAAACGAAATGATATTATTAAAGAGTGAACAATCGATTTTTGTTTTCCATTTTGGTTGAGTTGGCACCAATAAATCATCAATCCAAGATGCAAAAAGTAGAAACTAATTGCATGATGTACATATAGTATATTTGGGCCGTTTGTATGAGCAACTGTCGGGGTGTTGTGTAAATTAAAGTTATTATGGGTCGATATGTAAATCATAAAACATATAAAAATGAGTATTTTTTTTTATAAAATTTAATTTTTTATTACCCCGGTAGTAAAATAATAATAATAATAATTATGCGTTTTATATTTTTTTTAATATATATTTTTTTATACATAAAAATTTATGTACTCGTAAAACAATTGTAACTTTAACGCTTATCATATAAGTTTATATATAATATGCATTAATGATAACTTTTTTTAAAATTTAAAACTTGTCAATCCCCCGTTGATATAAAACGGACAATGAATGAAGGAGGAGATAAAAGAACTGTCATTTAGTGTAAAATCTACTTTCGTATGGACATGTATAAGATATGGCATTCTTTGCTGTGTCACAAATATTATATTTTTTCTCGTATATTTATATAAAATTAACACATTAACATTATATATATATATAACATAGTTATTATGCCTCCGATATATATTTTAAATGAGTAAGAGAATCATATATTATATATTATGCACTTACTCAATATATATGTACTAATCCATTTTCATTATATTATGGAAACTGATTAGACCTTGTGATAATAAACATTTTACATATATATATAATATCATTTACAGGGTATAAAATTTTATTTAACTTAATGAGTAAGACCATTATTATACTTAATATATAAAAATAAGTTAACTAATTAAATATTTACACTATAATATCATACGCTTAAATCATATTAAAAAATTATGTGACATTTTATAAAAAATAATAGAAACGATTTTGCTACGAACTCACAAGTCACAAGGTTTTACAAAAAGGTATTATATGTACGCTGTACGCACACCGTATTTTTAAAAATAATAACACGCTAGTATATGAAAGAGCTTATATTATGTATATATGCTTCGTACAAGTCGTATATTTTTTTAAACCTGGAATTTGTGTACGAAAGAAAAAATATACCCGTGTGTATAAATATATATTCATAATTATTATTATATTTAGTTTTCCTTTTTATTTATAATTTTAAAAGTTTTAAAAAAGCACCCAAAATGTGTACATGCATTTATATTACAAGATTGAAACGTAACTAGCAACATCCTGATTTTGGTTTTTTATTTGCTGTTTTACTAGGATCAAACACACTACCAGCATTATCCACACCAGCTTTAGGTTCTTTGGGTAATCTTTTTGCAATAGCTGTGAATAATTCCTGGACATTCATCGACGTTTTAGCTGATGTTCCCATATGTATAATCGCTTCGTTTTCTGCATACTCCTCTGCCTCTTGTTTGTCTACTTTGCGTTGATCTTCCAAATCAGATTTATTACCGGCAAGTGCAATAATGCAATCTGGTGCACCACGTCTTTGCAGTTCTTTCACCCATGTTTTTGCCCCAGCAAACGAATCTTTGCTGGTAATATCATACACTACAATAGCTGCTGCTGCACCACGGTAATACATTGGTGCTAAACTTCTGTAACGTTCTTGTCCAGCTGTATCCCATATTTCAAACTTTACTTTCGTATCGTCCAAATCAACGGTCGACGTTAAAAATGCAGCACCAATAGTTGGTTCTTGAAATTCAAAGAATTCATCGCGCACAAATCTTACAACAAGACATGATTTACCAACTGCTGTATCACCTAACAGTACAAGTTTATAGTGTAATGGTTGTCCCGACATAACTATTTTTTTAATATACCTATAATATAACAATTAAAGAAAAGGCCTATATATAATAACACAAATATTTCAGTAAAACGTAAAGAAGGAAAGAAACGGTTGCTTGTAAATTATATAACCACAAGTTTCTTAAATTTAATATATATACGTGTGCGCGTGTATGTATGTATGTATGTATGTATGTGTATGTCTGATAAAGACTGTTCGAGAAGGAGTAAGATGTCAGTTCACTTACTTTGCGATGATGTATATGTGTATTATTAACAGTGCATTTTTTCCGAAATGTATAAAAAATACCATAGTCCGCTGTTGTAAACCTACCCTAGAATTTAATAATCGTCAGAAATTTGACACTATTTTTGTGTTCCTAATTTACAGTTTCCTTATACACCAACAGAAGTTATCATAGTATGAAAGTACAATTTGTGTTATTGTTTAAGGCAATAGGAAAATTATGTACCCAAAAAACGTGTCAAATTTCTGGCGATTAAATACCTGAGTAGTTGTAAACTGTAGCAACAAGAATGCCATAGTCCGCAGTGTTAATTAACAACAGAAAACGAAAAATGTTGAGGTCGTAGTTTAATTCATCATTGTGATCTCAGTCATGTAGAAGAAGGTCCATTGTAACCAGTGCATTTAGTGTAGCACCAGTGCAGCTCCATTGTAACCAGTGTATTTAGTGTATTATTAATGTACCAGTGTAGCTCCATTGTAACCAGTGCATTTAGTGTAACCAGTGTAGCTCCATTGTAACCAGTCTATTTAGTGTATTTAGTGTAGCTCCATTGTAACCAGTGCATTATTAGTGTACCATTGTAACCAGTGCAGCTCCATTCTGATTGTACCACCATTGTAATGTAGTATAGTAGTAACTAGGCATAATTATAGTCAGACCACTCGTGAGGAGATCTCCAAGAAAACAATTCTAAAGCACAGCATTATTTGAAATTATTATAAATAGTAAATAGTATAGTTGAAATAGTAAATAGTAAATAGTATATAGTTGAAATAGTAAATTCTTTTGTGGTGTGACCAACTTTAACTCGTTGCCTTGGAATTGTTTTCGTATTGCGGAAATCCTTCTACTTAGATTTTAAGGTGCAGGCTTTTTAGGGTATAGGACAACGTTTTCTATTGCTTTCTTATTGATGGATAAAAACGTTGATTGTGAAGGTGGAATTTTGATACCTCTCGATGTCAGCCAATAAATGTAGTAGTGTTTACAACGTGTTACAATGGTGATACAATGGTGATACAAACGTATAACAATGGTGATACAATAGTGATACAATGGTGATACAATAGTGATACAATAGTGATACAATAGTGATATTTGCTGATGGATGTGTGTCGATGGAAATTGAATGAATCAATGTGCCAATCAATGATTTTGTTCTTCTTTCATTTTGTGTTGTGTTGTTATAATTGATACAGCTCTATTATTAGTATAGGAATAGCAGCGTTTATGAAGAAAAGCTTCTTATAACACCATTATAAATACGTACTTTTATATTATTACAGCAGCAGCATTACTATTTACTATACTTTCTTATTCTTATTGTTATTGCACTATTATATTTCGACATAATAATACTAATTACTATTACTATTACCATTATACAACACAACATGGATCTTTTCTTCTTCTTTTGTTGTGTTGCACTGTTATTATTATTATAATAATAATAATATTTGTCAACTTGGTTGGGGAGCACTGTGGCTAGCCTCTGGCGTGCAATGCATGGCAAAATGGTAACTGGATGATATATGTAGGCTGTCGCGAGACCGGAAGAAAGAAATAGTACATAGAGTGCACGCATTTATTCCCGCCCACAGTTACACGCAGAAAAAATGACAAACCCAACTTTATTCATTTGCTCCGTCATTGTGTTAATATTATTACCAGCCACAGTATTATCATGTGCACCAGACGGTGTTACTACCATATCAAAAGTTGGGGATAAAACATATGTATGCCTCGTTATTAATAGCAAACGCGTATCGTTATTCATGCCAAAAGCGGATCAGTATACTAGAATTAATTTACAAGATTCTTTTAATAGTACAAGTTTTGATACAGAAACATTAACTAGTCCAACAACTGGGGAGTGTACGTTTGCAACACGTTTTAACTCAGCAGAACCAAAAGCATGTAAATATACAGTCATACATGTTGAAAGTATGGGGAAACGTTCGTTGGCAAAGGCATACAAAGTATACCACCGTGATGAAAATACACCCAAATGGGCTTTTCCAATCTTAACAATTGTTATAAGTGTGAAACAAGGCAAAGTACAAGCTTTGACATGGGATGATGGTTGTCACTTTTGTCAAGATTCTGGAGACTCTTGTCAGTCAAATATATTTACTTTACCGACAAATCGATTTAATGAAACAATTAAAGTATCTGACTCAGCCATATCAACATTGATGTTGGATGGCTTAGGCAAAAACTGCAGAGTTGATGCCAATCCTGGTGTAGATATATTGACAAAAGCACGTGATTGTACAGGTGTTGAGTGCCAACAATACAATAAGTATTGTGTAGATGGTAATTGTGATTTAAAATTATATGTGGTATGGACTGGTACTGATGCGGAAGGAAATTATTTCAAAAGTGCATCTTTGCGATTTTCACGTTTTGCAAAATATTCAATCAATGATTTATACTCATCCGCAAAACAAAACACATTAAACGTCGCAACGGAAGTACAGACTACAGCAGAAACAGCAACACGTTTATAAAGATACAAAACTCGCGCCCTTTTATTAATGTACTAAGATAATATGAAGTATCATAAATATTGATATGTAATTTATTTTTAAAATAGTATTGATAAATAATACGACTTTCGTAAAATGTTTTTGATTTTTTAAAAACATGTGCTACATACCGCGTATCAATATTATATAATTAATTCTTACTCATTTATTTAATAATTAATTCTTTATACTCATTAAAATTATATACTCTCGTAAATACACTCACACACATGACTCGTAACATATACACCGGTAGTTTTAATTCTTACTCTCCACTCTCTCCAAATGAATACAATAACCGAGCTCTTAGTTAATAAATCGATATCACGGGAAGTGTTAATACTCGCAATACATCCTTAAAAAAGAAAGTACGACGGGGGTAACTTTACATCGATGTATTTTATCAACCCCCTGTTGATGAAAAGCACCATTTTCTACCCCTACAATTTCTACAATCTTTTACCTCTTCTTGTATCAACACGTTTGTCAGGAGGCCCGACCCTATGCTGATTATCTGGATGATTTTCATGATGTGCTGGACGATGCCACACAGTATGTGGATTTCCAGATGGTAGTACGTGGCCTTTGGGCTGACCTCTTCGGTGATGATATGCACGCGAGCCTGGTTCCCACGTCTTTGGTTTTCTGCCTTCTTTACTATCCCGTATAAAATGATTATAGTGTACCATCTGCATCTCATGGTGTAAATCGCTCAATATTTCGTCCTCTTTTGCCATTTCTTCATATACATCATAAGGCCATTGCCCTGCATTATTTGCTTTTTCCAGATTCCCATTGTGCTGTGCAAAATAACGTACAATGTGCACCCAACCCCCGGCATGGGCATAATGGACGGCTGTATTACCATCATCATCAGCAGCATTTACATCAGCGTGTTCATAGTTCATTAACTTTCTACACAAATTATAATCGCCATTTGCAGCAGCTGCGCGCAATTTTGCATCTACTACAGCACCACCAAAACGTTTATATTTTCCCTTCACCTTACCACGTCTCATTCTTGATTTCCAACGAAATCTAGCGCCATTTGCATTGTTGTATATTATATCATATGGTTTGCCATGCTCATCATGCCATTGTTTTTTTGGTGGCGTTTTACCATCTTCAAACTCAATAAATGACATTTCATGCTCTGTAATATATCTTGCTTTTGGCGTTGACCATACCATAAATGTTCCATTTTCTAAATGAAAACGTTGAATGTATCCTTTCTGCTCAGTTGGAGAGTAAATTTTTACAGTTGGATCGAAATGATCAAATCGATTTGAATCTGTGTAATTGTGATAAAATATTTTGGTCATTACCATGGAACGATTGTCTTTACTGACATGTATACCTTCTTCTGGTGGCAAGTGCACCCCTAAAGCATCGGAGTATTTATGCCCATGTTCCTCATGCGTTTTTATCCTATGGTCTAAACCGCCAGGATTCGAAGGATTTACATTGTGATCATGAAACGCATTAATATGGTTTGGATATTGGCATGTTAACAATACAACAAATGATACGAAGATGATGATATGGCTCGGCATTCTTGGTTTATTTATATTGCTGCATGGATGGTTCCAATCGTTCATTGTGACAATATTCACACGTATATACTAGGCTACTAATGCCATCGACCAATCAATGTAAGGTAGTGGATACACACATGATGATGTATATATAATATAATATGTTGTTGTTATATTATTTTTATCACATCATCATCGTTATACCTATAATAATAATATGATGACGTTGGATTGGATACATAAATAATAAATCATTAATTAAAATATAATATATTATTATATATTATTATTTATAATTAAATTATTATTATTAGCACATTAAATTATTACGAACAGATGGCTAATAATAAAATAAAAAGGAATTGAAATTCGTGCAAAGTATATACACTACAGAGAATGGAAGAATAATAGCATTATAGTGGTAGTTGTTAATATATGGTTAGATCATACTAATAGTGATTAGCTATAAAATCTACTATATTGGCATGGCAAATCTCAACTCCCATACGACAGCATGATGTGTCATAGTATTCCTATTATTTGGGGCCCAGTATTATGTTATTACAAGCTATCATATGTCGTATACTAATAGGTATACCCATGTGGTGACGTAATATTAAGGTGTTTCTCGTTTTTTTTTTGAAAACACCTCTGCTGTATAGGCACATCGATTAGTACAATTACAGTAGTGTAAGATATGGCAGTTAAAATGTTGAAAGCACCTCTTTCTTCTATTTTAATTTGATGATAAATTCATAGTAAGTAGTGTCTTACTACTACTATTATTATTATTACTATTGTATGTACCACATTAACAACACTGTTATCTGGCACTTACGTACACTCGGATTGAGACACGAATGTATCTTTTCAGGTTCATTGACTATCGATATTACAGCGGTTGTCTCACCCAAAACTACAACTCAACATTATACAGGCACACAATACTATTCAGTTCTGCATTAATATATTTACATTTACAAATATGGCAAATAAGGAGAATGATTTTTATGAAGATAATTTTGAACCTGAGTCAAAGACGGATAATGAAACACCAACATACAAAAGAGGTCGAAGGGTAAAAAAAACAAAGCCAGTAATGGATGATTTGGATCAGGACGGGGATGGTAAAGTTTCTATCGAGGAAATGAACATGAAAGTGACTATTGAAAAGGCATGGGGGAGATTTGATGAGGATGGAAATGGTACAATTGAAGAGCATGAATTAGAAGATATATTAGAGCAAATCGATGAATCATTTTTAGATGAAAATAAACTGGAAGATGTATTAAAAGAATTAGACAGTGGTGAAGCTGATGGTAAAATTGATAAGGAAGAATTTACCAATTGGATATTGGGCAGAGCATTAGGTACGTATTTACATTCACGCCTGCATATACGCGCATTTCTATATACTAACTGTTTCTGTTTAAATTGCTACATTCTATACTATAACGTACTACTAAACGCAACAACAAATTTACCACAGGTAATGAGAATGGTGAAGAAAGTGAATTATCTAAACGTTTGACTGCAATGGCAAAAAAAGTAACACAAAGTAGCAAAACAGATATACATAAAGCGTGTTGGGAAGATGATAGAGAAATCGTAAGGTATTTCTTGGATGTTGACGATGCACGCCCGAAAGAATATGGGGAAGTCAAATTAGTAAATATGCCTGATATGACTGGCAACGAAGATGGGCAAAACCCTGATTTATTTGAAGGCGACAGCAACACACCACTACATTATGCTGCATATCAAGGGCATTTAGACTTATGCAAATTACTAGTTGAGCGTGGTGCAAACTTAAATTTGGAAAATGGGGATGGTTGCACGCCGCTGTTTTTAGCAAGCCAACAAAACCGAGTTGATGTTGTACGATATTTATTACAACGACCAGATTGCCAGCTAAGTATTTGTGATAAAGAATATGGTTTATCTGCATTTGATGTTGCAGCAAGTGATGGTATCACCACGGTCTTTGAAACCGAGCGTAACCTAGGACCACCGGGTCCTATCCAGGCACCAACCGTCAAACCGTGTAGCTCTGACCAAAAGTCGCAGTCAGATATTATTGTAACGTTTCAACCATATTCTGAAAGTGAAAGTTATAAAAAGTTGACAAGTAACAAAGGACAAGGAATGGATCTACCAATACGCGGTTATGTTGTTGAATTAGCTGAGAAAGTAAAACCATATCAATGGGACTATCGTGAAACATTAGTTGCCGATTCTACCACGGATAAATTATTTGATGAATTTGATGCAAATCAAGATGGTGGCGTATCACGCGATGAGTTAGAAGGATTTTTATTGCATATAGATAAAAAATTCTTTGATCAAATGGAGATTGCTGAAAATGATGGTGATTATGGAAATACAAGAGATGGTATATTAGATCAACTATTTGCTGAATTAGATGCAGATGGTAGTGGCATTATCGATAAACGTGAGTTTATAGATTATTTAAGGGCTACCAAACATTGTAGGATCAGCTCTGCAAAGAAGTTAAAACAAAAGTTGGAGGAATTGGAACATAAATTGGAAAAACCAGACAATTCAAGCTTGTCCGTGCGTATTAGTGGATTGAATGAAAACACTAAATACGTTGCTCGTGTGGCTGTTGTTAATGGCATTGGCATTGGTGACTTCAGTGCAATTTCACGATCTGGAGTTACCTGGTCTCGTCCTCAACGAATTGAAAATGTAAAGTGTATTGCCAGAGGTGCAACTAAAGTGACATTAGCATACGATCCGTTATTTCAAACAAATTCAAACGCTTCCAACGAGGATGAAGATAAGCAGGCGCAACAGCGACGAGCTGCAGAAGTAGTTCGTGAGATTTTAGTAGTTGGCCAACTTGATGGTAAAGGCAAAGACACATTATTTGCTTCCTCTATGAACCCGTATAGCAATGATTGCACAATAGTAGTGAAAAAATTAACTGAAGGTTGTAATTATACTTTTAAAATGATCGCAAGGAATAAGTGTGGTACTAGTGGTAAAAGCAATGCTGTAAGAGTACAAACCAGGATGATAGGAGAAGATGATAGTAACAATGTTCCGACGTTGAATATGAACAACGTATATTCCTAATTTTTTTACGATGAAGGGGTTAGAACACAACCACAAGTAAGTTACTAAACTAAAACAATATCGGCTTACGCGAGGAAGAGTAATACTCGTAAAAAAGGCACAATACATTTAATTATATATATATTTTTTATTTTAGGGTTATCATTTCTCTGTATACTTTTAACATAAATATGCAACTTGTTGACACGAACAAGTTTGTATCTTACATTTTACTTCTCTTTATCCTCCAATTGTATAACATGCTCAACACACTCTAAAAGTTCTTTCTCTAAATCCATATTAAAAGGTATTGAGGAGGAAGAATTGCTATTTCTTCTGAGTTCATTTATATTTGCACACACAGACCTTAAATGTATCAACAACTCATATGTTTCTGACAAGGCGTTCATTTCATAGGATATATCACTCCTTAAACTTTTCATATTTATACTAGTTGGTAATTTTTTTCCATGGCAATATCGATATACAATTTTTGCGCTATCAGTCGCTTTGGTAACCGAAAGTAAAGGCGTTGATAACAGCACGTCTAATACACGAGATATGTGGACTTTATTTGCGTTAAGTGTATCGACTAAATTTTGCAATGTTTGTGGACCGTTCACTTGCAAGGTTGAGATAATATTATTCGTTAAATCTTTCAATTCATCACGGGGCAAACGACTAATTTTTGCACGTTTGAATGGTCTCATTTGATTTGGATTTTTTACAATAGAACTCGTGGCCGTTGTTAATGTTGCTTTAGGAGGTGAGTTGGAGGAACTAGTTGTTTGTCGTTTTTGCTTTTTTCTATTCATTCTTGTTTCTCGTATTTGCCCCAATATATGCCTGTGTGTGTGTGTGTGTGGAAAGGGGAGGGGGCGTTATTGTGTTTGGGAAATATCTTCTATTACAGGGATTCGGCAGAAGGAAAATACGCCGGGAAGAACGTAATAATACGTAAGAAGAAGAAGAAGCATTAATATTATTAATAATTATTATTATTATTTATTTTTTGTTGATATATAATTTTTATTATTATTATATTATTAATATTATAAATAATACTAATATTAATACAACAACATAAAATGTATATACATTACTACTGTGTATACTTCTTCTTTTTTTTTTTATAATTGTGCAATTATTATTATTTATTATTTATTATTATTATTAGTATTTATTATTATATTTTTTTTTAACTGTGTCTATTATTATACACATTACGTATTTGTTTTTAAAAACCTTTAGCCTATCACTAAATAGGAAGTTTAAGTATGCAATATACTATGAATACTGAGAAATATAACAAAATTACGTCTAGTTAACGAGATAGTGTGGATAGTATGGTGTTGAAACGTAAAAGGATTGATTCTCTTTCACGATGTAAGCATCAATACATATAGAGTGTTGCTCTCTTGGACATCTATACCTGCTGCAGACTTACTACAACACATGACACATTATCTTGCGTCCCTTTCTCAATGGATTGATTTACAATATCTGCCGCGGCAGCTTTGAAAATGTCTATATTCTTGTTCGTATTGGATCGGGTATCATCTATATATTTCAACACAATTTCACACGCTTCGCGTGGACTTAATACATCCCATATACCATCACTGCCAAGAATGATAAATAATTGATATTGATTTCTTTTTAATAATTTCGTGGATGGGATATGTGATATGTATGGTCTTAACATTAGATTGCCAATTGCTCTACTAACAGCTAAGCCACCGGCATTGCAATTGCTAGTATAGACACGCGGTGGCCCGTAAGGATATTCATTTCCATCATCTTGCATACGAACTAATCTTTTGATTTCACCACCATAGTCGTTGATTCGTTCTTTTTCTCCAAGTTCATCTGGTAAGTGTGGTGTAGATATTACATTCATTTCATAATTTGAATAATCGTCGATCCTACCGCCAGCAGCAGCATTATTATTGCTGCTAACTTCACACAGCACAATATCTGAATCTCCAAGATTACCAACTTGAATATAATTATCATCTAAAAGAACACAAGAAGCAGTAGTACCCATTTTTTGTGCCATACTATTTTTTTCAATTTGCAAATCATTTTCTACATTTATTAAAAGATCAAAAAGGCAACTAGTATTGTTCATAAAATATTCCAATATTTTTTCTTTAACATACAAAGCAACGTCAGGACCACCATGCCCATCAAATACCCCTGCTAATAAAGTGCCTCTACATTCGTTCGTAATACATAATAATTGATCTTCCATATTTTTTCGGCGGCCACATGCTTCAAAAGTACCGTACAAGTAGTTGTTACACGTTGGCGAAGACGACGTATTTATTTTACTATCAATTATATTTTCCAATTCTATACAAATTTCATTAAAGTCGGGTCGAGCATTCTCCTCTGTTTCCCAACATTGAACCATCAGGTTGTACAACCGTTTTGATATGGGGCTATTATTACTATTATATACATGCTCCGCTGCAGTTGGTCGAAAATTATTATTTATTACAGCATATTTAAAATCGTGTCGTGTCATTGAATTATTATCAGGCATAGCATTTATTTTACCATAATATGCATCTTTACATTCAATGACTTCATACATTAATATACCAAATGAGTATACATCTGTCGCTTTACCATATTCAGAACCACTTAACACTTCTGGTGACATGTATGGCAATGTTCCTATTATATCGTTTTTTACTCGTTGGGGTTGCTTTGTATTGTGATTATTATTGCCATCAAAATTTTCTTCTTCTCGCTGCAATATATAACTTGCATCAAAATCAATCAATTTAATGCTTGAAGATGGGTCGTTCAAAAGAACATTAGTTGGTTTTAAATCGCGGTGTATTATATTGCACTCATGTACATACTTCATTGCATCTGCAATTTCATACAGCCACTTGATACGCATGTCTAATGAAATTGTATCCGAGACAGTTTTTGCTAGAGTAAGACCATGGCATTGTTCCATCACAAGTTGGTAAAATACATTTTCTATATTTTTATCATTGTCAACAAAATTTTCACATACGCCAAACAGCGATACGACGTTCGGGTGTTCTTTCAATAAATTTAATACCTCAGCCTCATGTACTAATTTATTAACTGCTAAGGCAGATCTATTTTCACGTTTTGCTCGCGTCACACTGGCTTCTTTGATACAACATGGCTTACAAGTATATCTCTCGTAGCTGTTGTCGCCAGTCTCGCTGCAACTGTTAAAGAATATCTCTCCATATCTCAAACGCGAGTGTGCACCGTTTAACAGTTGGTATGACTTTTTCAGAAACAGTTGTTCTTGTTTGATGGTGCTTATCACACCGTTGTACATCGCTACTGGGGGGGTGCAAGCGTGAAAAACAAATGCGTAAGAAGTATGGCGTGAATAAACCAAGTGAATCGTTATAGGTCTTCGCCGCGATACTAATATATTATACTATGCCTTTACTTTAACTTTTGTTGTGCTAATAATGATGATTATTATAATATGATGTTGTGATGTATGTGGGTATATTATTATTATTATTTTGGGCTAATTGCTATTCTACGACTTAGTGGTACCCAAATTTGAATCCTTTATTTTAAGGATTTTAGTATTGTAAACAATAACATATAAATAGAATAAAGGAAATAGCATATAGATAGCATTAATTTATTTTGACATGAACCAAGATTCTCCTCTAACTATAATTCACTCCTTTTTAAGGATTTTAGTATTATAAACAATAACATAAGTTATTTTGACACGAAACAGGTGCTATTTTAGATCGAAATATAATTGATTAGTATTGATTTTAGATCGAAATATAATTGATTAATATTGAATAATAGTAATCCTGTGTTAATAGTTATATGACTTTACGTATATTTATAACGAAAAAAATCTGAGACGAAATACGACAGGATATAGATGTTATGCGCAATATCAAAGACAACATTAAATATTTGAAAACATAAAGTCAACAAATACTAACAACATTATTTATATTATACAGGTATGTAAAATTTACTTTGTCGACTTCAATATAATGCCATTTCGGCGTACGACGTCTGTTTTTCGTAAAAAAAGTACGCAGCAAAGCGACTTTACGTATATTTATAACGAAAAAAATCTGAGATGAAATACGACAGGATATAGATGTTATGCGCAATATCAAAGACAACATTAAATATTCGAAAACATAAAGTCAACAAATACTAACAACATTATTTATATTATACAGGTATGTAAAATTTACTTTGTCGACTTCAATATAATGCCATTTCGGCGTACGACGTCTGTTTTTCGTAAAAAAAGTACGCAGCAAAGCGACTTTACGTATATTTATAACGAAAAAAATCTGAGACGAAATACGACAGGATATAGATGTTATGCGCAATATCAAAGACAACATTGAATATTTGAAAACATAAAGTATACAAATACTAACAACATTATTAATATTATACACGCGCAATGCATATTTACAGGACAAATATGGGTGTGTATCATAGGCTGCTGCATACTTGCAATGATTTGAGTACTAATAAAAATAATGCCTTCACAGGTATTTTATTACCTCCATCTGAAAAAATTTATAGAGCAAGATTAAAAAAGGCAAAGGATGTTAAAATTGTTACAAATATTGGCCAGATAAGATTGAAAGCTTTAAATAAAAGATCAGGTACTGGAGTGACTGTGTCAACTATTTATGAAGCAGATGAAAATAGAGAATCTGGAGAGAGGGTAAAAAATGGGGTTACCTTAAGACCAACACCATTCTGTCCATGTAACATGTTTGCAATAGATGGGATATTATGCAAACATATGATAGCATTATGTTTACATTTAAAAATTGAAGGAAGAAATTTATGTGAAAGGCGACATACTGTGGCAAATTACATACAAATGTTTGAAGAATTAGGTGGTCTTGATGGGTTGAAGCAACGTATGCCTGATATGCATGATCTTGTTAAAATTGGAAATTTAAAAACTGAAAATTGCACCTGTGAGTATGGAAAGTGCATATGTATTATTAAATATCCTAATCATATATATGAGAAACAAATGGTATTAGACAAGAAAACCGGATTGGTGGAACCAAGAGAAACATGTAATAAATATGGATGGTGCAATAATAGGGTGAAAGATAAAAAAAGAGGACCAAAACCACACACACGTTATAAAAATGCAGATCCATTTGAAGGTGATGGCAATCATCATAAGTAATCAATAAATTATTACACTTTTTTTTGTATAAAAACGTATATAATGTTAAAAATTAAATTTAATATAAAATTGGAACATATTATAGCAAACGTAGCTCGCGATACGTTTCGATATGCATTTCTGAATATCACTATCTATATAAAAACATATAAATATAACAGCTTCTAATTTATGCATCCTGAATTGAAATATTAAAAAAGTTACGCCACTTTTAAAATTATGAGATGCTCGTTGTGCGAAGATAGCATCACAATACTACAGAAAATTTTCTGTGCTATGTTAGGATTAGGGCATATTTGTTACCCGATTGTGATAAACACCCCTTAAAATAAAAGTGAAGGATTTAAATTATGCTGGTGAGATAAACACCCCTTAACTTATTTATTTAAACACAGGTACCACAATAGCATTAAATAGCACTACGATATCAGGTTAGGATTAGGGTATATTTCTCACCAATTGCTATTCTACGACATAGTGGCACGTTGTTTTATGATGTAAAATATGCCCATTATAAATACCACTTAAAATAAAGGATTCAAATTTGGGTACCACTAAGTCGTAGAATAGCAATTGGCTCTATTATTTTTATTATTATAATTATAAATACATGTTGTGTAGCAGTATATTAGTATATTTTAATTTTTAAAACCCAAATTTAAATCTATACACTATGTAATTTTGTTTATTTTTTCAAATCGACGCGGAAACAAAATTACATAGTGTATTGTTTTAAATTTGGGTAAATATATAGTGCATAGTGTTATTTTACACTTAAGGTAAACAAAATCCCGTTTCGATTTTTGGAATCGTGTATAGTATGAATTATTATTATTATATTATTTTTTATATTATTAATATATTGTTATTATCCTTATCCCCCCCATCATTGTATTGTAAACACTATATTATACTGCTAATTACTACTATACTACATTTTAGAATCATTATTACTGTATCCTGACGACCATTTCCATTTATTGAATCCTTCCCTTCCAATGATATGTGCTGCTGCAAGATCATTTATTATGACGTCCATCCCATCTTTTGACATAAACCCAGACATTCTATGCAAGGCGCCTGTCGGGCCAGGATGACTTTGGTGAGCTTCATCAAATGGCAAACACAAAGAAGCTTTATTGCCGGGTATACCTTCTGGCTGCATAACAATGGCTAAATTGTTTTTATTTCCTCTACCACTACAAAACCAGGAACTACCTTTAACAGCATCTGAGGCACTGTCAAAAGCGCTCAAACGTTGCAATAAATAAAACTGAGGCGGAAACATCAATAATTCACCAGCTTTTGATCGTTCAATACCCTCTATTGGACTTACCCACTCAACATTCACAGATTCATTATCATCAGCATCTGCATGTGCCCACGGTTGGTCAACTGAATTATCGTTACGTGCTGCAACTTCACAGATAAAAAAATGTGTTAGATATTGCCTCCCACTACGTTTCGCCTCCATCTCAGGCGTCAAAAAGCAGCAAAGTGGGCTGACTTGGGTAAATAAATCGCCCCCACCACCTAAAACTTCCTTCTTAAATACAGACCAATTTAATGCATCACTGTGTACCTTCTCTCGCCAATTTTTCCAACTATTTAGGTCACATGATACTCTACTTGCAGTTTGCTGGTTCAAAGGTAAAATTCCAGTTTCCTCAAAAGCTTCTCTTAAACATATTCTACGTAAAACAGCAGCATCTTCAGCAAACGATAAGCCATCCTCGACTCCATTACCATCTGCTTTATCATAAACACCCCCGGGAAACACCCACGTAGATGATGCAAACTTCATAGTTCTTGAACGTTGGACTAGTAATATTTCAAATTTGTCACCTGAAATACTTGATTTTTTTGGACGTAAAACTAGTAAACTTGAGGCTAAACGGTTTGATCTTTTCATTTCTAATGCGAGCTTAACTATAATGCAACATTTGTTTTTTTATTCTCCTTCTGATGATAGAAATACAAACAATAATTCTGTATTATAGCAATGTGTGTATTAATGATTGTCGTGTAGTAGCGCTTGTGCGCTTGTATAGTAGTTGTTTCTATCTATCATCATCATCAGAAAGAAGATGATTATTATTTGATTATTTATAATAATAATTATAATAATTATATTATTATTATTATTATTACTATTATACATACAGTAGTATAGTTAGTAGTAGTATTTTATTATTATTTTTTTACATTAATAATTCTGTTGTTATTGTTGTTATTATTATTATATATACCAATAATACCTGGTATCTTGTATTATATTATATTATTATTATCCTTCGTTCTGGTAAATATAAAATTTCTCTAGTATAGTTTATTAAGGTATTACCTAAAACATGTATGTATTATGTAATTACGTAATTACCCTTGTTGTTGTACCATCATTTCTCCCAGCTCAAGAAATGGTTGTTGATCTCGTTCATACCACTCCAATAACAAATTGTGTTCGTTGTAAGTGTTTATTTCGTCGCCTTCGTCGTCTACATGATTTTCATTATGTGTCTTCTTGTAATTTTTGATACGCTTCAAATGAATTTTGTCTACGAAAATGAGTGGTTTTTTTTCTTTTTTGGTTAAAGTAGAAATGCTTTGTATATCGTTTATTACTACTAGTAGAAAAACTTTGCTCTTTCTTCCCACTTTCAATATTTGTTTCTTTATTACTTTCATTACGATTCGCTGTATATGT
>JACKZZ010009046.1_pt1 | contig 19465 bp, 3 predicted proteins | sample 8027871 | NCBI WGS metagenome assembly JACKZZ01 (sample SAMN15724774, study PRJNA655200) | protist metagenome | isolation source: fluorescence activated cell sorting (FACS) single amplified genomes of... | place: USA: West Boothbay Harbor, Gulf of Maine | collected 2000-07-19
GAAAGTGTTTAGACGAATTTTGAGGTATCACTTTGATCTCCCGGTCTTGTTGTTCTGCTGGTATTCTGCTAGGCTCACAAGAAGGAGTCCTTAACAATTCACTTCGTGGGCGCGACAGGTCCAATTGAAATGCGCCACGTGGAAAAGTACGAAGAGATGTTGTACCTCCACCCAGGTTAGCACATTCCCTTTTTGTGTGCGCATTCCCTTTAACAATTTTCTTGTCAATGAGCATGTTTGCTGCTGTGTGTATACTGTTTAGATACTGATAATTTATATGCTTGTGTTCGTGCTATAGACCTGAAACAGCTCAATCTAGTGTTTATTGGCCCTGAGGTTCCACCCATAGAAGCGGCCCCTCCTGCCAGCTATGTCTGGCAAAATCGATTGGGTGTAGAATGGAAGTTTAGGGTCAAGTCCCCACTTTATTTGCACGTATCGAAAACAGCATGAGTTTTTCTATCAAGTATCTTCTACCATATTTAAACGCGCATACTCACTCACGTACGGCATCTCTCTCATTCTCTTCCTTTCTTTCTATCTCGAAGTTTTCTAACCTGTTTGAATCATTTGCTTTTCGTGATGTCTCTTACAGACGAATCCAGCCTGTCGTTCCGACAACAGTGAAATGAAAGTATTTTCTTTCCGTTCCACTTATCACAACCTAGTGGATTCCTGGTCCTCTCGCATCTTTTTCTCTCACTTTCTTTTTCTTTTTCTCTCCTCATGTGTAGCAACATTAGTACCTATTTTGAAAGCTGGTCCTTTGTTGAGTTTTGCGCATGCTCGTGTTCAAATAATGGCGGTTGAAGAGGAGAGGGTAGAGAGGGACTGAATCATGCTGCTTCTGCCTATACCTGTTGTATGCTCCCGTAGGAAAGCAATGGAGAATGAGGATGAAAAGAAAAAGACCTACCACAGGTGATCAGTAGTCTCGCCCGTGTGTGTTTTCCTTGTATTTTTGTTTTTAAAGTGAGAGGAAGATCTGAGGGACTGGCAGATTGTGTTGCTATGCTCTGATAGGAGTTGCGATCTTCGTGTTGTCTTCAATGGTGGGGTGCATTTGTATGCCAGAGGTATAATCAGTTAGAAGATTTTCGTGCGTCTTTTTTCTTTTTCAAAATTGCTTGACAATCTTTTTCTCTCCTTTCCCTCGCTGTTTCGAACATTACTCTTCGATACTTTTGTTGCTCGTACCTCTTTCCAACCTTCACCACAACTACTAAGTGTACCTTATCACTACTGCATCTAGCCTGCGCTTGGATTTTTGCCTTGTCTCTGCACCTGAACGACTATCTCTCTTAGGATCGTCCAAAGATACCTGGCACCCCACTCTGGAACTCTTCCGAAAGGAGGCATGGAAAATCCCAACCATCTGGACCGCATACAGCGAGGATGAAAGTATTATGACCGCTGCACGTCTTGAGAGCTACGATGCAAGCTTTTCTCTGGTTTGGTGACGCAGTCTGCTTGTTTTTCTTTCTTAGTTTTTGGTTTCTTTCTGGCTCTATAATGATCGTGAGGCAGCTGCAAGGCCGGCAAAGGCTTTGGCATTATACCTTATTTTCATCAATGAATAACCATACCCTTTATCACGTACCTTTCCTTGGTCAGGCCTTCTTTGCCCTTCACTGCTCCCTCTTCTCTCTTTTTATGTGTGCTGAGGTCATTTGGTGTTGATGAGTTTATATTTTCTATGCGATATACTTGCACAAATAGCATATCGATGTGAATCTGTAGGTCACTGTTGTTTCTTCTATCTCATCACTTTGATAGGAGCCTGTGGAAAACCCCTTCAAGAGTCTCTATCCGCTCAGAGAGCCAACCGGCTTCACTAGCTCACCCTTCTACTACCACAACTGTCGTGTAATGGTCACGAATGGCAAGAAGGATGCTGTTGATCGTAGCACACCTTGGAAGATGAAAATGGTTGCCTTAATGTTTACGCTGGCTGAACCTCCCTATACAAAGTTGTGTCAACCTCTTTTTTTGATGACATCATCGTCTCTAATCCTCTGTACATCCCATTTTCGTTGTTGCATTGTCTTTTTGTTAGGACAAATTTACATACTTGGAATTGATTAGGGAATCGCAGCAATAATTTGCGAAAGTTTTTATTGTACACACTCGAAAAAATTAGAAAAATAAAGGGGCGCATGAAGAGGGAGGTAGGAAAGCACAGTATAATAACTCACTTGGTCTTAATTTTCTTCTTCGCATCACTTCCCAGTTTTTTCGTTCTCAGCTTATAAACTGACATCCATACGAAAGGAGCACCCAACACATAAGCTAATAGCGTGTAACCAAAGAGAAAGGATTGCTGGGTCTCTGTCAGTTCGTCTTTCGCCATCCAGAGCACACGCATCTCCGTAGTGAAACCAATAGGGAGCAAATAGAGTGGGATTGTGTAACGTGCCCATGTCACAGGATCAGGAGCTGTTCCGTTGGTTATTGTAAGGAAGTAGAAAGAATAGCGAATTACTTCTCCTACTGTCCACACGACAATCATCAGCACGGCACCCCAATCTTGCGCAGCGTTAGCTCCGTGCATGACTAGCAAGAAAAGGCAGATATCTCTGCCGGTATGTAGCAGGAACGCAGGAAACCAATTTCCCTTAGAGATCTTGAACAATGCGTGAATAGGTTCCAGTAAGCCCAACCCTTGTGCAACCAAGCAGGGACCAGATAAAATATGGTATCCTTCCTTGAAGATTAGCGACAGCTTTTGTACTGACAAGGCTCTGCCAACGAGAAAGAGGAAACGCATGCCGCAACCAAACCACAGCACGAGCAGAATGAGAGAGAAGAGTGCCAGCCACTTGTCCTTCAAGGTCAAGGTTCTTCCACCATTCTTTTTGTTCTTCCCTTCGATGAGTGTACTAGAGGACGGAGGCTGGAGGCCAGGGTACGCCTCGGCCAGTTCCTGTGGGGTGGGAAGCTGGCCTGGAGTCGGCTCCTCGGAGTCCGATTCGGAGTCCAAGTCCTCCCACTTGTCCCAGTCGATCTTGATGCGGGGATCCTTCTCCTTGGCACGAGTGAGCCTGGGCCAGACCCCCTGAACGTGCTTGAGGAGTGTGATATAGAGTCCACTGGCCTTGTGTTGGACTTGGAGAGAATCTGTCACCACTATCTCAAACAAATTCAGCTCCAAGGCATAGCGGATGGGTTCGCCGGCACTGCTGGCAGAGAAAGAAACCGTCAAAGTATCACCAACTTCATTGACTTTGCTTTTCATGGTGGCCGCGTCTATTTTCCTGACGGGAAACTTGAGGAACAGATCGTTACGGCTTTGTGCCCATTCCACAAGGGGCCGAGAAGCGGAGGAAGTCGCCATCCTGACTCTCTCCCGACAGGTAGTTAGATTCCAGCCCTGACTCTCGCAGTTCTACCGTGAGTATCGGAGTTAAAATTATCGGTAAAAGTTAATTAAAATCAAGCCGAACGACGGTGGCGCGTGGTTTCACCTGAACGCGCATCTTCTGACCTTCTAGTCTAGCTTTCGGGTTTCGAGCTGGGTGAGGAGCAGCATCAGCATAGACACCCAGAATTACACAAACTGACACGTGTCCCTGCCGCCATGAGCCAACATGCAGCTGGGGGTGGCAAGGAAGAGTACGCAAGAGAGCAAGAGGAGCTGATGGATAAGGTCAGCCCCCGCCACCAGCCAGACACTTTCAAAAATAAGCAGCAGCAGTGGGTTGGGGAGGGGCGAAAGAGAAAAAAGAGGGGACTTTTGCATCTTTTGACTGCATATATTTGAAAATTGGATGTTGTTCTTTGATTCATTTGTGCGTTGTTTTAGGATATGTGTATTCTTGTGGATGAAAAGGATAAGCCCATTGGCAAGGCTTCCAAGAAAGATTGTAAGTATTCATAGGGGAAGGATTTGCTCTCATACGTTGTTTGTGCGGGGCGTCGCATGTCTCTTTTTGTTTGAATTTCATCTGGCAGTGAACAATCTGTACATGTGCTTTGTATAAAACACAATTACGATAATGTAATTAATCAAGGTCACAAGATGGAAGCAATTCGAAAAGGCATGCTTCACAGAGCGTTTAGTGTTTTCATTTTCAATGAAGAGAACAAGCTCTTATTGCATCAGCGAGCAGCAAGCAAAATAACATTTCCAAGCTACTGGACGGTAAAAATCACATGAGGGATAGACATTCATTATTTGATTCTCTTTAACCACTTTCTTGATGTAAATCTTGACCACTGTCTTATTATATCTCACGATCGGAAAAAAACTTTGTTGCATGTAACAAAAATTTTGATTGCCAGAAATGTTGTAGCTTTGCTCGTATCGTATAACCAGCTGCTAAACCATCTTTCAAGAGGCTGTTGAGATTTGCTCTTGAGGTGGAAGACCCGAACCATCGCTTGATGCATACATGACAGAATACGTGTTGCAGTCATCCCTTGTACGTTCCTGAGGAATTGGAGGAAAAGGTACAAGCATTCTACTTAGCAAATGAAATCCCTGTTTCGTTCCACTGTATGCTCTGATTGAACGTGCATCACATTACAATATCAAGACAGTCGTAGCGGTGGCGAGGATAGTTTACCAGCTATTGTGCTTGTTATATATCGTATAATATAATCATCTCCTCCTTCCTCTCGAATAACATGCACCTTTGCATAGACTAAGCCTCCATCACAATGTTCTGCTTTTGGGCTGACTTTAGGAGCACAAAGGTGTCAAACGCGCGGCCATTAGAAAACTGGATCAAGAGCTTGGGATCAATCCGGTATAATCTTGCTTGTTTAATAAGTCATCGCATTTCTGATCGCTCTAACTGTTGGTCGAACCCTGTTTCTATGCTCGTACAGAAAACGTTGACCTTGGAAGACTTCACATTTATGACCAAGATGCACTATCAGGCCCCTTCTGATGATGAATGGGGCGAACACGAAATCGATCACATTTTGTTTGTGAAAAAGGTCAGCAACCTTCATTTCGATTTCTTCTTTATTTCCTTCGCTTTAATTTGTTGTTTGGGATTAATTTTTATTTTTGGACTCTGTCCATTTGATGATTACAATTGTCATCATCATCATTTTGTTGTTGTTATTGTTGTTGTTATTTTTGGGTGCTCTTCTCGCTTTTCGTTTTCTAAAATTTCATTTGTTCCTTGCGTTGTAGCCAGTAAAGTTTAAGCCTAATCCCAGTGAGATTGATGCCGTCAGGTAACCAGCTACTTAAATTATGAGAACTTAATGCCTGGTTGTAAACTGATTAAGTACATGCAAGTGTATACGACTCAGCACAGACAACATAGTAAGACCTGGTGCTGATGAGATACTCGCCCTTAATCACTTGTGTGCACAATGATTGCTTGGACAGATGGGTTGATAGTTCAGAATTGAAGGCACTGTTTCAGGACGCGGATGCCGGCAAGGCCATTGTGTCTCCTTGGTTCCGCATGATTTCAGAAAATTTTTTGTTCAATTGGTGGCCCAAGCTGGATGAGGTAGCAGCTGGCAATAACTTCCCATACCGTCTTTCAGGCACATAAGATGTTATCTTTTTGTTGCGAAACCAGACACATGTTTTTTGTTTTGTTTATAATCCAAGGCACTGGAAAAAGGAGATCCAGAAAGACGCGACAAAATTTTTAAGCTGGATCTTTCGAAGCAGAAAAAGTAAAAAAAAAAAAAAAAAAAAAAAAAAGAACCGTGGAGGAAGTGAAGTTTTAGATTTCCTTTATTTCGAGAAGTCAATGCTTCGAATTCTTCTTGACAGCACTAAACCTTCAGAAGCATGGTGATCAGAATAATGAATCAGAGGGGTCTCCTACTGGTGATCACACACGTGACGATGAAATTTGTACGAGCCCGCTGCCCAACTTGCTCAACTCTTCATTTTGTCGAGATTCGAGCAAAGTTGTGAGGTCGAGATTAGTCTTTTCCAAGTCTTGAATGAGGGTGGCTTGCCTTTGAATCGTGTTTCGCATATCATTGATGTCATCTGTTGCTTTCCTGATCTGAGTATATTGGTCTGTCAATTTTTGCAAACGTGCTTGCATTACCTGACAGTCGGCGAGGGTCTTGTACAACCGCTGTTGTGCCTGACTTTGGAGGTCCTTGCTTCGTTGTCTCAAAATTTCCTCCTTCAGCTGGTTCATTTCCTCTTCAAGTCTCTCTTTCACTTGCCCTACTTGTTCAACTCTGCGATTAGATTCACGTAAGGCCTTTTCTAGATTTTCTCTCTGCCTAATATGCTGTTCAGTGGTCTTTTGAGCCTTGGTCTGTATGGTTTCTATCTGATGGCGCAACGCCTGCTGTCGAGCCTCCTGCTGCCTGATGTGGTCGTCAGCACGGGAAGCACGAAGGACTGCCATGTCCAATGCTGGACCCAGTTCTGATACTTGCTCTCGCAAGGCTAGCACATCTGTTCTCAGATCAGAGTTCTTCGCCTTTTCATGTAGAAATAGGCGAGATTTTTCTGAAATTGTGTTCTCCATTTCTTTGTTGGTGGATCTAAGCATTTTGATTTCCCCGTTTTGCCTTGAAATGATGGCTTCTGCTTTCGCCAGCTTGCTCTCCAACAGCGAAGCTCTAGCTTCTGCTGCTGTAGCCCTCCGATGTTCATCCTCAAATTTTGGTTGAGCTTTGGCAAGAGCTTGCCTCAGTTGCTTGATTTCTGTACTCTGTTTTTGTGATTTCACAATAGCTGCAGCTGAAATTTTGCCCAGAGCACTAACTTTCTTGGGTGTCTTCGTAGTGGTAACAGCTTCAGGGCTGGTGGAGGATAAAGTTTCGGTATCAGAATTACCCACAGATTGACCCTTCCCTGAACTTGATAACTCTTTTCGATTCGAACTTTGAGCATCAGAAATGTTCAAACCAGTAGTGGTGGAAGTAGTGGTGGAAGTAGTACTAGCAGTAAAAGTAGTAATAGTAGTGGTAGTTGTAGTAGTAGTGACTGTATTTGTAGAAGGCAAAGTCACAAAGGGAAAACGCTTTCCTGATGATGCACCTGGTGATGTGGCCTCCTTACCTCCTTCTTTGTTCTCTTGTCCTTCCACACTCGGGGACTTACGCTGTGACAGAAAGGGAAAGGACACAGGAGATTTTATCTCTGTCACAGCGGACTTTGAATATGCTGGAAGGAGAATGGGAGAGAATTGAGAATCACTGTTCAGCGAAGAATCCACCTCTTCAACGGACAATTGGCCTACCACTGAAGAGGCCTGAGAATCTGGCTCATGCAGTTTGGCATATTCAAGCTTCAACTGCCGCAATTCTTCGTGAAGAGCCTTAGATCTTGCCTTGTGATCCTCGGTGGCAGTATGCAATTGTAATCGAGAGCCTTGCACAGGGTTTACTACAATCTCAATGGTTGGGTGATTGGGAGTGTCAGAATCGCGGTGATTATCATTCTGTCCCTCGATAGACCAGGCTGGTGGTGACAAGCCATGGAAGCTAGATATGGATGCAGAAGATGACATGCCTAGATCAAAGTCTTCGGGGTCTAATTCCTCAGTCACAGCCCCGATAGTTGGAGTCATCCTCCTCGAGGAAACGCTTTTACGTTGGCGTTCAATTTTCGATAAGCTGTGGAGCCCACCAACCGCGAAAGATGATTGCTCGATCAGCTTCATTGAAGTCAGTGACCTCGTCATGCTCTGGGTAAGGCTGGGAAACAAAGGGATCCAAGCAGGCTTTCCACTGACCAGGATCTCCACCATCTGTTCAAATCCAACGACCGCCTCACCCAGGATCTTCTTCTTTTTGACACGCTTGGATTGGGAATAGACCCTGAGCCTGACGTAAGTGGTGCCATGACGATCAGTATTTTTCAGCTTGAAAACAAACTCGTTATTGAGCCAGTGAGGATCCATAGCTGATTTGGCAGTACGACTCTTATGCTTGCAAATCTTATTCATCCCATGGAAAACAGCAAAAGACACAAAAGTGTCGGGCTTATGCCTATGCTTCTGTACGTCCCATAGCTGATGGAGATTCAGTAGTTTCCATGCCGAGATACGTACATGTTTTCCACCATACTGCAGGGCGGCAGATTTTTCTGCAAAGGATTTCTTCTCTTGGTTCTGCAATGCAATATGACGTAGTTCTCCCAAAACTTGTTTCTCACGTTGCTGAAGATCTTTGAGAGCTTGCTGTTTTGATGGAGGTGGTAACGGTAACTTAGGAACTGGCTGGATAACTGTAAATCTTCGAGTAGACTGGCGACTTATTTTGGCTAAGATGACCGCAGCATTAGCGCGTTTCCTCAATAAAGCAGCATGAAATGCCTTTTGCATACGTTTCTGGATGACTTGTCGCTTGATTTCTTGCTGTACGAATTCAAATTTCTTTGTCCATTGGGCAGAACAGCTCTGCAAGGTAGAGATCATTGCCTGCGGCCTAGCAAGAGACTTGTCGAATGGAATATTCCATTCGCGCTTTGAAGCCTCGGCAGTATTTGGGGCCACCGTCACAATTTGAAGCCGGCATTCTTTCGTTTGGGCTACAATAGAAATGATATCACTGTAGACCAAAGCCCAAAGAATAGCCGGTCGGCGCTGAGTACAGGAGGAGGGAGGAGAAGTCCCAGCAATATCTTCATCTCCAGGGCGAAATCGAACGTAAAAAATCCTTAGAGTGGTTAAATAAAGTTCTTCTTGAGCGGACAGTTTCACTGTCGTCACTAGCTGCTCGAATAGGTTTACATGACTGGAAATTATAGGGCAATCCTTCAAGCGCAGCAGCTCTAAAAAGGTTTCTTTGTTCTGATCAGATTGAGGGTTCGAGGCTGTCAAGATACCTGAGGAGGAGGCCCAGCGCCCACTTCTCAATCGCCGTCTCATGGGCTCAGCAACCCTGAAAGGAGGACTTTTGCTAGGTGTTGTTAATATCAGGGAAAAATCTAGGCCCTGCTTTAAAGGAGACTCCTCTGAGTCTGCAGCGCTGGAGGCCTCACGAGATAGAAACAAATCAGAGGAATTGTTACCAATCAGAAAAGAGGACGGCTGACGTTTTAATTGCTGCTTGACCTCAGTAACCATACTCTCTCCTCTGCTAACACCAGTCTCTACGAAATGTTTGACTCCTGTAAACATTTTTTTGCCGATATGCTTCACCGAGGTCTGCACCTTCCCGATCCCAAGGCGATTGGATAAATGCCTGGTCGAACTTTGCTTGAGTAAACGACCACGATTATTGGTGGAGGAAGAGTTCCGGCGTGATAGGACACCTGGGGTGACTTCAGCAAATCCGTCCGTAGCATTTTCGTCTTCATCTCCGTCCAGAAGGTTTCGTAGACTGGAGGGACGAAACTTGCCAGCTGCTGCCGAAGTAAAAGTTGACAGTCTTTTCAAGCGCTTTTTATCACTTCGAAGTTGAAAAACTTTATTCCTTGTAGGTGAGAGAGCTAACTTCTTCTCGATCACATAACTCAGTTTTGGAATGAGAGGCGATGCTTTCTTTTGTAGAGCATCGGACATGCGGGGAGGCTTACGTGGAGGAGAGAGAGTCCTAGAAGAGGCAGGGCTCTTTAGGCTAGGATTCACCTTTGAGGCTCTGACAGTTGGGCTGCTATGCTTGCTGCTGCAAAAGTCCAAGGCAATCTGTGGTAGCTCATGGGGCGTTGAGGAGACTTGAGCGGGTGCCAGCACATTGCCATTCTCTGCATGAAAAAAAAATTCCCTTGTGACAGGAGAATATGTGGACCATAATGCCTGAGATAGAGTATCGGACCTGGAGAGGCAGGCAAAACCTTCGATACACCCGGCTTCATGGAGAGAGATGAGAGTACTCTGGCAGTAGTAATCTAAACCATGATGGTAAATTGCTGAAGGAGAAGGAAACCATACCCTAGACATGGCGAGGGCATTGAGGCGAACAGGAACTTGACTCCAATAAAGTGGAATTCTGCGATGCTCTTGGAAGAAAGCCTCTCGGAAAAGGAAAGTGGTGACTGTGGGGGCATCGCGGAGCTTCGGGCGGTGAGTCACCAGTGGCACGCACTTGTGCCTGGCCGTGGTCGCCTTGGACCCGCCCCATTGCGAAGGCTCAGGGGACTCGTGCAGGCTGAGATTGAGCTCCAAAGGAGACAAAAGAAGATGCGAGAAGTAAGTTCGCTTACCTTCTGTTGACAATGAGATCACCTTTGGCTGATACAAAATGCGGGTTGGAAAACCCTTAGAGTGAGCCGTGTTGGGATTGGCTGCTATAGAAGAGTGAGGCTCCAATTCACTCCTCCTGTTGGCTTTTAGTACGCGCAAGATACAGTCCACAAAATTAGAGAGTGCTCGCACCCACACCGGATTGATTCTTAGGGACAATGCTTGAACCAAAAATGACGAGTACTCAAAAATTTGAGAGGATACATCTGGAGATTTACGTTGAACTAGAGCTGCTTGCAGTACAGGAGGAGCTATCCTGTGCGTCTTGAAAAGGACTACAGGAAAAGAAATTGGATCAAAGGGAAGAGAAGCGCCATTGTCCACCTGCAAATCTCGAATGGAAAACCACCAGGACTTTTTCTCTGGAAGGTCTTGTAATTTGAGTCTGATATCCTGGAAGTGAATGTACAAGATTTCTTTCCAACTAGGCTCATGGGAGCCTTCAAGACGCTGTGCTGGACTCATACCCGGAATGGCTTCCAGCCCTAAGCTGCAATTCACCTTGCTGTCATGCGCTGCTGGCTGCTGCTGATGGCGCACTGAATCCAACTCCATCACATGTGAAATAGAATAATCGATCAGGGAGACGCCGAGACGAGAAATTGTGATATTAAGCACAAGTCCCTTCTTGGTATCAAGCTTTTTCTCATCCTCGGAACCCGAAACCTTCGTGTTTTCAGCAGATTGTTTAAATTTCTGGAACGCGAGGCCTTTGGTTTCGTCGATCGCTTCAACTTTTTCAGTTCCCTTTCGAGGAATGACTGAGCGCTCGGGGGTTTCAAGGATTTCTTCCCCAGTGTTTGAACTTCGGGATGAGCAAACTTGATTCCTTTCACGCTTCTCCCAGCAAGTGTTGAATTGAAGTTCTGCCTCGCCATCTCCGATCTTCAAACACAGTGATTGGGTCAAAGATTGGCCATCCTGCCTCAGAAATTCAGTAGGAGGCAGTGTCGATGAACTGAGCAGGGTAAAATTATGACCACTAACAGTAGGTTGCTCAGGAAAGTCTGATTTATCTGCAGGTTTTATCAAGTTTTGTGAATTCGATGTTCGACTGTCTCTGTGGTCTCTGCGCAAACCATCATCTCCATTCAATGGTGCGTAATAGATTTCAATGGTGAGGAATTGATTCTTCGGTGGTGTCTCGGATTCAGCCTTGCCTTCAATGACTATGGTTTCTTTCCAATTAATCACAAGCTCTTGAGTGTCTAGCTCGATGGAGGATGGTGACGACGAGGAGGTGAGGGAAGAATCCTGATTAGGAGATGAAACAGAAGACGAACATGATGATGTGGAAGTAGTAACAATGTTATCATCTTCATCATCATGATCAGCATCATCATCATTCTTAGAAGTACTGAGATTACTATTGCCACTGGTGCTACTGCTACTGCTGCTACTACTAGAAGCAGAGGACGAGGACGAGGACAAGGAAGAGGAAGAGGAAGAAGTAGGAGTACAGACAGAGCCAGAGGTACGAGTAGACGTAGGAGTAGAGTTAGAGGCGGATGTAAAAGAAGAAGGAGTAGGAGCCGCAGAGGACAGCGGGGTAGAAGTCAAAGAGGAAGTAGAAGGAAGGAAAAAGACCGTGCAATCAGCTGTTGAGTCGCAGAATGCTATTTTGACACGGTAAATCCCATATTGCAAAGCTTTTGTATGTTGCTGTCTGGTTTCCATAGATTGTAATGGAGCTCGGAGCACCAGATCAGAAATATGCAAATTGGAGGCCGCTAGAGAAGTGGGATGGGCATTCGATTTAGGATTTGTGCTGGACGCGGAAGCAGGGTTCGAAGAAGACAGCAGTGAAAACGATAAACTGCTGAAAGACGGACGCCGGCGCCTTCTATTGCCACTCCTATCCAAGGGGACTCCAGGAATGGCATCAGAACAATCTGTTTCACCCTCTGTAGGTGTTTGTAAAGTGACTGGGCTGCTCCTTTTGGAGCGGACTGACGAACTATGAGACAAGAGCCTCGGCGACTTGATCATGGGAAGTGACTTGCGCCTGACTCGAGTGCCAGGAGTGCGTCCGCTAAATGTTCTCTCTCCTCCAGACGGACTTTTGGAGACATGGGATATGCTGGGTAGCTGTAATTTGAATGAGTTTCTTCTGCCAGCTGAGGCAGGTGCAGTCTGTAATCTCTCCATGGAGGGAGGGGAGGGGGAAGCTGAAGGCTCCGTCAAGGTAGGCTTCTCCACCACAACTTTGTTAGGAACTTCTGCCTCTTCAGAAACAGTGTTGGATTTATCTTCATCTTTTCGCTTTCCTTCAGCTTCGGCTTCAGCCGTCATAACTTGGACTAGAGATGTAGAGACAGGGGAGATGCTGATTTCATCAAAATTAAGGAGTAAGGTACCATCTTCAAGACACAAGTGAGACATTCCCTCATTGCGTGGAGAATAGCGGAACGGATGCCAAAATCGATGACCTGCTGGCGCAATGGTGACTACTGTGGTCGGGCCAAGGTGCTTGACATCATAAGAGAAGGTCAGCTTGGGCTTCTGGGAGGAAGCAAAATCATGCATACGTGACGACACTCGGTCGACTTGTTCAACGGACAGAATGTGCGGGCCCATGGGCCAGTCCCAGCAAAAGTTTGCCACATGTCCGGCCAGCAAGTTGATCTTTGTGGCCTGGGATGGGTCAATAGAGTCTTTCTTCATGGCCTTTTCTGGCATATACTGCTGGACACGAATCCTGTGTTCTGTCTTGTTGACTATCTGGTAAGGAGATTCCGTGAGTTTAGCTAGCGCAAAACAAATATCCAGGATGCTACATTCCCGGCCCAAAGGGGCTACCTTGACCATGACGGACGTGTTTGCCAGCGACAGCAAGCCCCCTGGATTATACCGCCTGAGCTTGACAAAAGTCACAGAGGAACCTAAAGCGAAAGGCGAAGACCACGCTGGTTTTGTGTACTTCTCATCCAAAACATGCGCATTCTCATCTGGTTGGAAAGCGATTTGTACTAAGCGGGGCAATATACAATCAGCCCAGAAAAAATCGACAGGGGTCGTCGGGGAGGATGCGCCCAACAGGACTAAGTTGCCACTCGAAGCACCAGGCTGGAGTTGGAAAACCACGGCAGTTCCGAACTGGCGAATCAGGAGGGGAGACTTTGTGGCCGCTAAGAAATTATGGAATGTGTAGCGCGGTCGTACGTGAACCACTGAAGTCTGAGCGAAAGGTGCCGGAAGACTAGAACACGATACCACTGCTTCATGTGCTCCAATCGATGACGACGCTGTATTCAACGGAATGACAACCGTGATGGTTTCGCTGCCCGCGCTGGGTAGATCCACCAGCTTCGAAGTAAGGCCAGATTCTTCATCACCATGCTTCATGGAAAATTTGAGCTCTTGACCGTCTTCCAGCAATCCACAAGTGTCATGACTAGGAAGCGACAGAAGGGAGGAAGTTTGGTCTCCGCTGTGCAGCAAGGGAGGAATGAAACGTGTGTCGTCTTCCAGCGCATGTCGAATCCCGAGCTTAGATCGGAAGGAGTTGCAGACTATATAGGGAGAATAAACTTTGAGTTCAACCTTTTGTAGCAACTCATCATGCCCTCCTGTTTTGATAGTTCTCTGCACAAAGACACACCCTGAGGAGTCAGTAGCACCCGGAGCTTTTGACTCCCCTTGCAACTTTCCCAAGGGCCATTTTGATGGACCTTCATGACCTTTTGTCGGAGCAGTATTAAGGGTCCTTAACGTCGTCCAACGGCCCATGACACACCATTGTATGCTCATCTGAGAGAGTAAGGAAGGGGGGAAAGCATGAGCAGCTTTCTGGCCCGGCTCAAGTGATTGAGGCGGTAAAGACTTAATCTGTGGGCAAGAAACTTTGTATCGAAGCTGAGTGTGCAAGAGATTTTGAATTTCGAAGGTGCCTCCGATGTTAATACAGCGCCGCCACACGCATTGCCGAAAGCATGATTCTATTCCTAGAGGCAAGGAAATAACCTTGTCAGACACCTCAACGTGCGCATGCCACTTGGAAGATTCTATGGCAAGGGCATCACTCTCCACCACGACCTGCTTACAGACTCGGGAGGACAACACAATGGGTTGCAAGGGATCTTCCCCAAGCAACGAAACAGGATCATTGGCCTTGCCTTGAGCATTCTCCAGCGGCGGCGAGTACGAAGTAGTAGAGTGTTGATTTTTTTTCGATTCTGGTGACGGCACCGTGCCAGCTTCTTCAGAGCCTCCAGACTCCGCCAGAAAACTTCTGCTTGCATCTAAATTTTCAGAGACCAGCTCAGACTGCTCACTTTTCATTTCTTCTTGTGTACTGACGAGCTCTGCGGATACACTTGGCCAAATAGGTAATTCTACCGGAGTTGAATACGAGGTTTCCGCAATCTGGGCTTCCGTCGTTTCCGTGAAACGCGGAGAGACTTGGAAGTATCCCTCTGACAAAATAAAGTAAGGCAAACGGCAGGTACCCATGGCGGGGACCTTAAAACTCCATGTTTGTTCTTCCAAGGTCTCGTCCACCTCCTCTTCAGTCGGTTCCATACTGCTTAATGAATCAGTCACCGAAGTGAAATCAGGGTTCATGAGCATGGGCACTGTTTGAAACCGGATATCGATATCTTGGGAGGTATGGTTCGCAATATGAAGCGGGGCCCTGAGGGTCAAGACGAAATGGCCGGCTGTGCAGGTAACGTGGCAAATAATCCGGGGCTGGGATGTGGCCGGAACAACCAATTCAGAGGAGTCTGCTTCAGCAGTGAAAGGACAAAAATGGGTGTACACAGTCGTCCCCTCCTTTCTAACATCTATAGGACTGAAAGAAATCTGTTGATTTTCATCGGAAGTCAGGGTCAAAGATACGAGCGAATCAAAGACTCGAGCAGTGCTCATATCCAGAATTTCTATTCGCGTGGACTCATTTGTCTCCTGCTGCTCCGCTGCTCTCATGTCTCCAACAAAAGGGGAAACTACAACTTTCACTCCTAATTCATTCGTAACAGAGAAGATACAAGTGGTTTTATCAATGCTTGTGCCGGATGCGGATAAAGATCCTCTGTCTACGGTAGAAAGCATATTAATTTCAAGTGAGCGGTTGGGATCCGCTTCTCGCGGGGTAACTGAGGATTGGGTAACGTTTGGTGACAAAGAAGTTTCACCGACTTTAGACCACAGGTCCAAGAAGCCAAGCATTTGCTGGAGTGCAGTCACGCTCAAGTTTATGTTTGCGCTGGAGGATCCATCAATAGAGAGACCAACAGAAGAAGATAACTCACTCAACCTTCTACTATTCCTTGGAGAGGGCTGCATAGGAAGCCTTTCTAGTCGTTGGTCCCATTCCCATCGCCACTCTGCAGCTTCTAAGAGAGGTTCCCAGACTAAATTTCGATAATTGAAAAAGTCGACAACCATAGTATAAATGCTACTTGCATTGATGGTCAAGGCTTGCAGGTCTTCCACATCCCATCCGAGCGCGGAGCAAAAAGCGTTAGGCATGAAAGCTAGAGGATCGTCGTCCAAAGTGGAAAAGGGAGCTCTTTGTCGCCCACTAGCCAGATTCCAAGAACGCAAGTCCCATCGTATGTCAAGTTCAGTTACACCAGCTCGCACAGTCCCATTAGCGCCCATCGCATCAGTAGTGATGAGACGAAGTGTAGGAATACTAAAAGAGAGGGATAACGATCGGTTACATGACGGCGCAGAATCAGTGCCGACGATTTTCTTCTTGATTTGCGAGGATGGTTCCATTCCGCCTCTGAGAAAATGGAAAGACTTAAAACTGTCTAAGAAAGCACAGAAGGAAGAGGCAGACCTGCGTAAGTCAGGACAGAGCCTAACAAAAACAGCTAGTGGATCATCCTTCGAGTCATGGCCTCCAGAGAGCTTGCTAATCTTTTTCTTTTCTTTCTTCTTCTTCTTTAAACTTGCAACATGTAAAGTACCCTGGGAGGCAGAACAAGAAATATCTGCATGAGTCCAATGATTTCCAGCATCCCAGTCACTCAATTGACAAACTAGAGTCAATGAGGACTTGGAACAAACGAGAGGAACAAAGGGTCTAGAGGATTGATCATGTGAGCTCACTATGAGAGAGTAATCCGAGATGCTGCAAGTGAAAAAGATTGGATTTTCTGATGACTGAGCTTGGCCTTTGGATTCTTCGTTAAGGAATTTCAAAGTGATGGAGCCATTAATTTGATTTTGGGAGGGAGAGAGCGTGGAAGTGGGGTCGTGCTCTTCTCTTCTCTCGTAGATCTCAATACGAGCATCGGGCAAATAAACTTCCCATCGGTGTTGCTTCAAGCCGTCCAGTAGTGGAAGAAATTGCGAAAGCATGGAGGATATTTCGTTCTCCGTACCACCTTTACAAATCGTCCGGTTGTTATCACTCTCGAAATGAATCACTGGCTGCTTGCCTGGCGTCGTCTTCTCCATCAGCAAAGCATTGCTGCCAGTGATACCGAAGGAGCTTTGGAAAAGGTTGAGATTGTAGCTTTGGCATTTGAAATTGATGCTGGTATCTGCACCACGACGAAATTCAAAAGAAAGGTCCTCCAACATGAGGATCCCAAAATCTTGTTTAGAAAGACTACTTGAGACCTTGCTGAAACCCTCTCTGTTACTGCTGGTGTCAATAAATGATATTGTCAAGGGGGCAAAGCTAGCGGCGATTCCCCAATTGTGAGACCAATGGATTTTACATTCTTGATTGAGCTGAGAGCAAATGTGAATGATTGACTGAGTTTGTTCGTGCGAAAGTCTGATCGAAAGCGGCGAAGATGAAACTGTGTCGTTGTGGAGGCTATCCGACCCACCACTAAGAGATAAATCGTTGGATACATAAAGATAAAACATCTTGTCCTTGGCGCTGGCCGAAAAGTTTATCATGGGACTAGTAGTCAACAAGTGTCTCTCCATATTTTTGTTGGCACTCGAGTATGTAAATACAGCAACTTTTTGCATGCTTCCAGATAGAAGGTCAGTATCCCTAGAACCTCCTCCACTCAAGTGAACGGGCGCTGAGTCAGGATGGATAAGCCCAGACAAATTTGCCATATACATTATAATCGAGTTCAAAGATTTCCTACTGGCCTTCTCATGCGATTCATGAAATAGGACCATGACATCAGTAAAATCAATGGAAATGGGAAGATGTAAATTCCAGTCTGATGATGCCTCTTCCCCGTAGACATAACGGGATCCACACAAGAGAAGCCCCTTGATCGCCTTTACGAATTCGCACGCTCTCGAGAAGTTGAACACAGATTCCACATGATGTCCTTTGATACTGATGGCAGTGGACACAAACTCAACCCAGACTTCTTCATCACTAGCAGCGCCAGAATTTCCCCTAATCACCTCTAAAGCAAAGAAGGCAAGCGAAAAATTGGTTCAATTTATCCCACAGTTGCACACACATGTGCGCACGGACCAACGCATGAAGAATTCAGTACAAGCAAAAGATGCACATCAGGGGAAACGAAGAGAGAGAGGGGGCCGAGTTGAGGGGAATGGCGAGGAATAAAAGTAATCTGCTGACCTGTCCTACTTGGATCATGCCCAGCCTTGCAGAGGAGATCATTTCCACAAAATAGATTCACATAATTGGTACCAAGCCGTACTTTAAGTTTGACCGGCGGTGGTGACATATTATCAAAAGCGGCATGGACATTCAGATCTGCTAATTTTACAGCGAAGCTGGGATCCGAGTTTGAAGAAATGTTAATGACAATAGCTGAGACGTCCTCGGCTTGAAACTCACCAAATGTGGAGCTCTTGAGGGCCAGACCAAAACTGTACTTCCTTGACTTTCGGGAACGGTTTTCTCCACTCTGTTTGAGCGCCTCCACTCTTTCGAGAGAGACAGGAGTCATAAAAGAGTGCACAGAACAGAACATAGTAGACAGTTTGGGAACATTCAAGTCTATATTCAGCAGGTCAAAACTAACTTCAGGCAAGATAAAAATGCCCTGCTGATATTGCAACTTGCCGGGTGTGTGTTTCTCTGGCCCGATATGTCTGTGGTCATGGGATTCTTCCTTCACTTCAATGCAGGATATTCCAATATCAAACGCTACATTCGTCATAAAAAAAATGGGATACAAATTGTCGTCCTCAGATAACCGGTCACCTTTTTCATTACTTTCTTCCCCCTTATGCCCCTGAACTTGGGCGGCTTTCCTCATTTCCCCTTCAGTAGCTTCTACCTGCACCTTGGAATCATGAACATTTTCTGTGCCCTTTACTTGTCTGTCTTCTGCATGCCCCACTGCTGTGACTGAATCATTAGAGAGACAAACATTAACAGCAGAGGACCTGCCTCTCAGCCTTGAGCTCCAATCTGAAGAAGAAAACCACCTCTGTAAGGAAATACTGTAGTCAACGTCTTTGATCTGTGTAACACAAAATGGTGTTGAAGAGGGAGAGGACTCATTCTTTTCATCATACAAGTGAAGATTTATCTCGGGTGACTGCAATCCCGCACCAGAGGCACCCCAAAAGTCTAGAACAGGAGGTAACAGAGCAGCCAAATCTTGTAATCCGACCGCAGCATTCCAATGTTTATCTAAGTACCATAGGCGGAAGGGAGAGAGATCACATTGGACAGAGCCGTGACAGAAGAATTCTAAGTGTGAATCTGTTTGAATTTCAACGGAGCCCTGTACTTCCTCGTTGGAGGGCTGAATTTCCCAGCTGAACGCAGGGAAAGTCAGTAGTTCTAATTGTCTGAGCACTGAGTCCTCTCCCCGCCTCAAAAGAGACAAAGAGAAGCCCTCCATCCTATCACCCTGATATTTTTTCCCATCTGTATGCCGCTCTGCCGTCCCGGCCCTCACGCTGGTGTCTGCGAAGTGAACAGCACCTAAACACAATTCCAAACAGTTTTGTATGGTTCCAACTTTCCCGTCGGGGTTTTCTTCCATCCTAAGGTCCTTCCCGGGACACAGCAAGAGCCTTGTACCACCCCTCAATGTGCAAGTTCTTCGTATCCTTGCCCCTTTAGATCTTACATGGGAGGCCGGCCAATGTTGAGCGATCTGCAGTGCTTGATCGACAATATAAATGAAAGCAGCATGAGTGAAGCGGATTTCTGAGGGATCCAAACTGATGAAAATGGTCTCTGGGCTGAGTTCTAGCTGAAGGAAGGGATCACTCGATTCAGAGGCTCTGGCTGCAGCTACCGTATGATTGACCATATCTTTAAGAGCCCAGTTGTACGAGAAAAGATCGATTTTTCCTTGGTCAAGTTGGTACATATGGTGATTCTCATGCCGCGAATATTCCATAACATGGACGAAAGATGAGAATTGGAAGCTACCAGCTTCACCGAGGTCTACTTTAGCCATAGGAATCTGCTG
>JACKZZ010013599.1_pt1 | contig 19448 bp, 15 predicted proteins | sample 8027871 | NCBI WGS metagenome assembly JACKZZ01 (sample SAMN15724774, study PRJNA655200) | protist metagenome | isolation source: fluorescence activated cell sorting (FACS) single amplified genomes of... | place: USA: West Boothbay Harbor, Gulf of Maine | collected 2000-07-19
TATCTTGCGACACCTACACCTACACACACACCTGCACCTGCACCACCCCCTTCAACAGCTGCAAAAGGACTGAACCTACCGCCGTTTGTCATCTTTGGCCCTCCAGGTGAGCTCCGGTGCAACTACCGGTACTTGCTCACAGTGTGACACTTTTTGTGGTGCCTATGTCTCTGACATTTTTGTCTTCTACTACGTATGTGTATGTGCTGTCTTCGCTTCTCTACTCTACTCTACTCTACTCTACTCTGCTGATACATAACGCAGGTACTGGTAAAACCTCCACAATTATTCGCAGCGTACTGGATTTGTGCAACCGCTTTCCGGACATTCGCATTCTGCTCTGTGCCCCCTCGGATCCTGCTGCTGACGTGATGCTCTCAAGACTGATCGATTCCAGCGAATTCCAGCCAGTGGATAGTACAGGCACCAAGCCGACTCTACTGCGTTTGAATTGGTGGCAGCGTGCCGCCAGCTATGTTAATATTAGCATGACACCCTATTGCGTTTACTCTACGCCGAACAGTGGTAGTGACGGTAGTGGCAGCAGTGGTGTCGCTGCTGGAGAAGGTATGTTTGACTTGCCTACTCTGGCCCAGTTGAAGACCTGCAATGTGATTGTTTCGACCTGTGGGGTGGCTGGTGCTCTACATTATCATGAGCTGAGCCGCCACAACAGCAGTAACAGCGGTGGTGGTGGTGGTGGTGGTGGTGGTAGCGGCATGTCATCAAAGGTTAAGAAAAACAAGGGTGTTAGCAAGTTGCACCAGCCTGTGTATTTCGACCTAGTTATTGTGGATGAAGCCTCTCAAGCCTTAGAAGCGGAGGTCATTGTTCCTATTTCGCTCTGTCGTCCTGCTGGAGTGCCCAATGTTGGTAATGGTGGGGCACTGCGCGAAGGCTTAGTGGTGCTGGCGGGCGATGTAAACCAGCTTGGACCTACTTCGCGCTCTCCTTTGTTCAAGTAAGGATATATGCTCCTGCTCCTGCTACTCCTGCTGCTCCTGCTGCTACTGCTGCTCCTGCTGCTCCTGCTGCTCCTGCTGCTTCTGCTGCTCCTGCTGCTCCTGCTGCTCCTGCTGCTTCTGCTGCATCGTTGCTGTTCATGACTCATTACTAGCTTTCTGCACTATCTCGTTTCCACTTTCACTTCCACTTTCACTTTCACTGCTGTTGCTTGTGATGTTACAGGGAATGTGACAGTTCCAGCTTGCAGGAGCGGCTGCTAAGCATCCCTCTGTACCAGAAATGTCTTCCACCAACAACTCCTGGTGGTGGTGGGAATGCTTCTGCTGATCCTGCCTCTGTTACTTCTACTGGTGGTGTTGGTGGTGCTGGTGAAATTGCTATAAATGGATCAGGGGCAGGGTCAGGGGCAGGATGTCCTCTAGGTGTATTTCTGTTTAAGAATTACCGCTCCCATCGTGATATTCTACAGCTGCCTTCGAAGATGTTCTATAATAACTCGCTGCGAGAGTATGGACAATCAGCTGTGATCAATAGTTGCATCAATTGGACTCTTCCTGCTGGCAACAATGACAACAGCAATAGCAATAGCAATAGCAATAGCAATAGCAATCAAACTGAGGCGAAGAAGAACAAGTACACTCTGAAACCAACCTTTCCTTGTGTTTTCCTCGGGATTCCGTATGGCAAGCACCAACATGATCTGGACTCACCTTCATATTACAATACTCCAGAGATTTTGGCAATAATTCACTGCTGTAAGACAGCAGTACAGGCTAAACTTTCACTACCAACCACTGCTGTTGGTATATCTTCAGCTATCAATCCTGCCGAAATTGGTGTGATTTGTGCTTTTAGAAAACAAGTTTTAAAAACTCGTTTAATGCTTCGAGCAACAAATGTTGTTTGTGTTCGAGATGGAGCTGAATGCAATATCAACCTAGGTGCTGTTAATGTTGGCTCTATTGAAGATTTCCAAGGTCAAGAATTTAAGATAATTATTCTTTCTACAGTACTTGCAGACTGGCAAGGATCAGGAATTGTACCTGATAGTAAGCTTGACAGTAACAGATTGGAAGGTCTCGGCTTAATGAAAAATCCTCGTAAATTTAATGTTGGAATCACCAGAGCTATGTGCCTGAATGTTGTGATTGGTCATCCCATTGCGCTGTATCGCGATCGCATGTGGCGCGAATATTTGAAATTGTGCTATATGAACGCATCGTTCCAACTACTTGACAAAGATTTGTCAACAATTCCATTCACTGCAGGGCGTTATGGAGACAAGCTGTATACTCACTATAATGAATTGAAGCAAGTTGGTCGGGAGCTGGAAGCACATCATCATCGGTTCTTAGAGCTTCAAGCTGGTGGCAGCGCTAAAAGCGGTAACAGTGGCAATGTGAACAGCAGGCGGACAAATGCTAATCGCAGTGAGCAAAAAAAGAAACCTGGACAGGTGACGTCACAGTCAAATTCCCAGCATGATCCTCATTCTAAACCGCAAGGGAAAAAGACTGTCGGGAAGACTCGCGGTGCTAGTTCTAGTTCCGGAAGCAAAGGTGCTTCCGCTCCGTCGCTTGCATCATCTCCTACTGCTGCCCCGGCTACTGCTGCTTTGCCTGTACCTACTGGGAGTGTCAAAATGAATCTTCACCATGGTACATGCCCAAGTCCAGCAGGTGTGGGTGTAGGTGCAGGTGCAGGTGCAGGTGCAAATTCAGACGTTATGGAGGAGCCGGAGCCGGAGCCGGAGGAGGAGGTGGAGGTGGATGACTTCGATGATATGGTGAGTGAGATTTTCTCCTACCAAAGCATCAAAAGCTATCTCACACGCCGCACTGGCACTGGCACTGGCACTGGCACTGGCACTGGCATGGGCACCCCTGCTGGTACTCTTGGTGGGGGAAGGGTAGTGTCTGGTGCAGCTGCAGCTGAGGGCCCTCCTCCCGGACTCTCTGTGAGTGCTGGTGGGATAAGCAGAAGCACGAGTGGTATTGGTTCTGCTGGTGATACTGCTTTCAACAGTAGCATTGGAGGTGGTGTTGGTGTTGGTGTTGGTGTTGGTGTTGGTGTTGGTCAGGCACGTGAGGGTGAGAGTGATTTAAGGTCAAGCTTGTTTGCTAGTGAGGATTCAAGTGCTCCTGCATCTAAACAATCTGTCTATATGTTTGATCTTGCATGGCGTGATATGATGTGATTGAAGTGATGAAGTGTTTTGGTTCCGTTGTTTCGTTCATTCATTTTCAAAAGGTGCAGTTAATATTTCACTTTTCGTAGACTATAATACTGTGTGTAAACTTTAACAACTACAGTGGTGAAGTTTTGAAATGCAACGTTCGACAATTTTTGAAAAAGTTTCGCGATCAGAGAAGCCCTAATACAAGTGCTTAAAATCTGAGCAGTATACAAAATTACTATTAAATTAGCTAACGAGAATAGAAATATTGCACATATATTTTGATTATTTTATTTGTTTAGCTAGACCAGTAAAAGACGCAGGTTATTGTGTTCCCCCAGTACTGCAGATATCTTTTTAAACAGAAAACGAAAACGCGGTATTGACCATGATTGAAGATGATGAAAATACAAATGTTGAAAATAAAGGAAATAGAGATAATGCATGCAATACAACTTGTAGAGTCTCTGGACTTGGATTTCGTCCTGGTCAAGTTTATGTCAATCAAGGCGAAGAGCACGAAGTGATGATTGTTGATGAATCTGGAAAGAAAGACTCATGGTTTTTAGATGATGCACTTGATTCTGTTCCAATTGATGAAGATAAACCTAATCAGAAGCTTCCACATACACTGGCATCTCAAGATAATGTTGGCGAAAAGGTATGTATGTATGTACGTCAATATATTATTGTGTTGATTTTGAGATACGTTAGTTTTACGTATGATTGTTTGTGTTGAAGTACCACTTGCATTTACACCCACCCACCCACTCACTCACTCACTCACTCACTCACTCACTTACTTACGCTTATATCTCATTGTCGTATAGATGGAGAACTGGTTGCATGGACGATATATTGCTGATGCAGCTTCCATGGCCTTAATGGCCTTGGGTGGTAGAAATTCTGGTAAATCGTATACTTTATTTGGTGGTGATGTTGGTGACTACGATCAACGTGGCGTTATCCCACGACTGATTCATGAAATATTCAACCCACGTACTCTTCGCGCCCACTTCATGAAAATCAATGTGTGTTTATTAGATGGTGAAAATGTGGTTGATATGCTCGTTACCCCACCTAAACCACATAATGCTGCTGAATGTATCTGTAACTCGCACACGTTGGGACAAGTCTTGTTACAAATTCAAGAAGCGATTTGCCACTCTGCTGTTGAAGCGATAGAACTGTTAATGAAAGCACTAATTGCAGTCTCAATGTACTCACTGAATACTGTCAATGCTCTGCATGCTTTGCACACTGTGGTTCAAATTCAATGGTTAGGTCCATCGGCAAGCTCTGTGACTCTAGATTCACCAATCTATGAGCGGGTCAACAAGCCTGTTTACCCCGATAATGCTTCAGTGGACACGAAAATGACAGATGATCCTTCTACAGCTGGGCCTACTCGCAAAGCTCCTGCTACACACTGGTATCAATTAACAGCTGTTGAAGTTGCAGCTACTGAGTTTCCTCCTATTATACCCACTGCAATGGACAGGTTATCAACCTTTGGAATGCAATTTACTTCAACAAGATTATTAATAGATATGTGTCGCAAATGCCCGAATACGAAATTTCTCAACCAGTTGAACTGTATAAACCAGTCTGTACTGACGTGGCTAATCCAAGGACCGCTGTTTATGGTAAGATCGGTACCTGTGCACCTGCTGTTATTATTATTTTTCTTCTTTTCTTGCACTCTTTAATTATTTCAAATTCTATTCTCTTGAACTGAATTGCAGCATCCCGACTGTATGGTTATTGGCTGCATTCGTGCCGCGGAAGCGTCTTATATGGAAAATTTGACGACCCTGGATTTTCTGAATCGTCTTGATGTTCTTTCGGACCCGAATGCTTTACCAAAGGAATGTTTACCAGTTGAAGCTTGTAAGTAATTTCTACTGTTGTGTATTACTCTTCTATCAGTAACTTTTGTCTCATACTCACTTGTTGTTGTCTCTATAGTGCTCCAGCGACTGTTGCATGAACTTGAACATAGGTATAAGGATTGTAACCGGTTACGAAACCACATTGATCGCTCATCACATCAATTAGAGCGAGATGAAAAAATGGCAAAAGAGATCCAGGCCAAGGCTAAAGCTGCTGCTGCGAGGAAACTGGCGGAAGAAGCTGAACTGAAGGCAGCTGCTGCAGTTGCTGCTGACAATAAAGAAAGCGATGTCGGCTTGGATGGTGCTGCTGAGTCAGGTTCACCGTCTAAAGCAAAACTTCAATCCGAGGCTTCAGGTATTGACAGTGGTGGCGGAGCAAAGGATACAGAGACTCATGCTGGAACTGCTGCTGCATCACCTGTTCATGAAGCGTCGGCATCACCAACTGATAAGTTAGCTCTGGAACTTGACAAATACAAAGCGCAGTATGTTATCTCAGTTGGAAAGTATTATTATTTGTATGATTTAATACAGCTGATTGAATCAGATGGCACTCAGTTGATGTTCAGGCGCTGTTTGAAGGGTGACGAAGCGTTGAACATGGCCCCTCCTGGTTCTGGGCCTTCTACGGTGGGATTAGGTGGACGTGAAGTCAAGCCTGTGTGGGTAGATAGACCTCTTTCTTCAGTAGAAGTTGATGTTCATGCATGTCATGAGTTCATACCACCACCGGAAGATTCGGAATCCGAAGAGGAAGGTGCCCAGGTGGCAGGGAAAGCTACTCACCACCATCATCATCACCGCCACCGCCACCACCATCACCATCACCACCACCATCACCATCGTGGAGGAAGCCATGCGAATCCCGAACATGCACATCGTGATGAACGCCTTCAACCAAAGAAAGATGAACTCGGTCGTTTGCATCATAATTCGGTTAAAATGTTGCTACTGGATGAAGAACGGCACTTAAGTTGCAGACGAATTGGTGTTCCAATGTTACCAGCACAGGATATTATCCATAATCTTAGTTATTACCAATTATCCACTGGGGTTTCTAGCTCTGAATATAGTTTAAAAATGTTTAGACATCATATCGATCGGTTCAGTGGTATTGTTAATCCCCGAGCTTATGTTAGTAATCACAATGAAATAGAAGAAGCTGAAGCTGCACTGGAAGAAGAAATTAATGAATTAATTGAAGGTGATCCAGAAGCAGAACAAGAGGAAGCTGATTTTGATCCTGACTTCTTAGCTAATTTGGGTAAAACAAAAGAAGAAAAAGCTGTTGCTGCATCTGAAAAAGCTGCAAAATTAGCAGCTGCAACTCCACCACCTGCACCTTTTCCTTCTGTAATGAGTAAATGTGTAGCTTCAATAAAATACCCATGGGGATTTGTTCCACCACCGATGAGTAATAAGAATTCTCATGCTGGGACGTTCTCACCTCTTGGTGCCAGGGATGCCCATGGTAATATGAATCAAAATCGTCGTGATACAGCAGCAACTGTTGTTACAAAACTGGACAATGAAGATCCTTATTTGTTGCCAATTTCTAATACAAATCATGACTGTTCTCAGTTCATTCAGTACCCGCTGTTGCAGGGACATACAGTGTTGTCCTCTAATCATTTACTTCGTTCAGAACGTATCAGGTGTGAAAGCAATCTAGGATCAATCCAAGAACAAATACGTGTACGTTTACAACAACAGAAAAATGAAGGTATAGGTGACGAAGGGTTTGAAGGCGTTGGAAGTGGTAATGGTGGGTTTGGCTCAGGAGGCAGCGTAGCAAGTGGTGGTACTGGTATCACTGGTGTTACTGCTGGTTCTTCAGTATCCTTGGGATCTGCTGGCGTTGCGAAGAATAGCTCAAAGCTGCATGTTATTCCTCCGCCGATGGTGCATGTGAACAGTGCCAGACATTTGGATGGACAAGTGCATGGCTCAGGGACTAACCTGGTGTCACGACATTCGCATGTGTACAACCAGATTTGCGTATACAAACTAGTGCATGAGCCACCTGCGAGGTTTATTCAGCATCAGATGCAAGATCTGTTGAGCATCGAACATGCCAGACTTCAAACACTAGAAGCAAACACTGGAACCACTGGTGGTGGTGGTGCTGCTGCAGGTAGTGGTCTAGAAGATAATGCTGGAGCAACTTCGATGGAGGAACTCAGTTCCTATATTCCAGATCCGGTGTCAAAACGTTCAAATCCTAACAAAAAGAAAAGTATAAAAGAGCGTGTTGCTTCAGTGATCTATATTACTAACAACAACAACTCCATCCCGACAACCTTGGTACCAGATGCTGATAGTACGTATTGTCACATTTCGAGACTGCTTGACGTGGTGAAAATTATGCCAATTTCAAGCGACTCTTCGGATATCGGAGTGGTGCTTATTTATGTGAATGGTATCGAAGTTACCCATGATATGTTGCTACATGACAAAGATTTGATTACAATTGTTAATCAAAGTACTAATGCTGTTGATGCTATTTCGTGTTATAAATTCTTTCAAGTACGTATTCCTCGAGAAGCTTCTGCTTTGGAAAGAGCCCGGAAAGCAAAAGCAATACGACTACATAAGCTTGAAACTGGTGAGTTACTTGATAGCGATGAGGAAAACGAGATGCATGTGACGGAGGAGGATGACCATAGGCCAACTACTAATGCCTCTGCACGATCAAAAAGCTCTACTCCTGCTCTACAACAAGTTGGTTCTGCTTTAAATTTCCATTCTCAATTCGCTGCTGTGAGTGTTTCAAATGACTTTGATATGAACGAATCCACTGCTGATCTATCTCATATGACTGATATCCAGAAATTTCTTCTTTTTTCTGGTGGTACGTATTTAACTTTGCAAGAAGTATGTTTATGGATTATGTATGCTCATCACTTGATTGAAATTCTAATACAATGTGAGAAAGGGCGTTATCATGAACTTCATACACATGAAGTAGATCGTCATTTATTACCAACTCTTAAATCTTATGAAACTTCCGAAATGGCTGGTTTGTTGTCATATGAACCTGATATGGATTGGATTATGAATATACAAAGTTTTATTTCATGGGAAGAGAAAGCTAAATTATGTTATTTAATGCATGCTATTAGTGTTGCTAATTTTTTTTCAGATGGTATGCAACGTGATCAAATTTTCAAAGGAAAATGTTTGTTATTAGTTTCAACTGAGCCTGAAGTACAAGCTGGTGCTGGTAATGATATGACTTTGAAAACTGATTTAATCTTTAGTATTGACATGGTTAAAAATTATCGTTCTCGTGCAACTGCTAGACCTAAAAAAGAAGGTGAACCTGTCAAAGTTTCACGTTATGACTCAACTGCAACGAAATTAATGTCAACTAAATATCGTCGTTATGTATTCCAAGTACAATGTTCAAGTACAAATGATTCTGGAAATTGGTTATGGAATATTTATTTATTTTATTCTCGATTTTTCTTAATGAGATCTATGTACCATGATTATATTGATTTATGTTCCCGAAATTTCTTTCAATTAAATGGTTTATATCCTAATGTGATTGATCCATTTGTTGATATACCATCAGATGAAGTAATTGGTGTGTCATGTGTTTATCTTAGCTCACTCTATCATTTAGTTGACATCGATGATTCCTTTCCTATAATTAATTTTGCAGGCTATAATTCAGGCTGTGTGAAATGTTCTGTACGTGCCTGGATTGATCGAATTGAGACGATACCTTCTTATATCACTGTAGATAAAGAAGTAGTATTAGATGATTTTATTGATCGAAAAATGATTATACGCATTAATATTAATTCACTTCAAGATATTCCTGAACATTTATCCACTGGAACTTATGTCACTTTTAAATTCTTTTATCATAGTAAAATGTATCAAACAAATCGTTATTGTGGTAAAACTACTACACCAATGATTAAAGGTACCATCGCCATTGAACAAAAGATAACTGTTGACTTTATTGAATCGATTCGCACTGGATATATCGACATGGAGGTAGGTAGGTAGCTGAATGTGTGTGGTGGTGTTGATGTGTTGTGGACTTGTTGACTTGTGGCGCTTACCTGGCTTACTCACTTTGTTTTTTTTTCATTTTCTTTTTGTTTGTTTTGATAGGTTTGGGGCAAACGCGGCAGTAAGGCTAACGACATCAGCACTCATTTGTCCCTTCTGTCTTCGAATGAGTTGCAGGCTTTCGCAGGCGGAGGAGGAAAAGCTAAGAAAGGTGAAAGTACTCCTATTGATTGGCACTGTAGTGGTGTTGGTTCTAGTTGCGTTCTATTGCATAAATTGACTGACCACATCAAGGAGATTCCAGCAGAGGTGAGTAGAGCTACTGTTGTCACTGCTGATGGCACAGTTGTCGTTACTGTCATTCTCACTGCTGTTCTCACTCTTATTTCTGCTTGTGTTTTATTTTCGTTGTTATGGTTATACAATTCCACCGTACCACTTCAAATTTCGCTGTTATCCAGATACGGCAAATGTATGTTGATGTAGACGGAAATCCGCTGTCCGAAGAAGAAATTGCCGCAATAAAGACCAAAGATGCACGAACAGATGGGCGATTTTCACCAACACACTTTGATGTTGCTGGTGGTGCTGACCAATCTGTGGATAGTGAGAGCGACGATGAGATCATGGGTTCCGAGGAAGTGTTGGACCCGGTGAAGCTCAAAAAAACAATTGATGCGTAAGTGAAGTGAAGTGAAGTGAAGTGAAGTGAAGTGAAGTGAAGTGTCTCTTGTTGTGACATGTTTTAGATTTGTTGCTCATGTTTATTTTACTGTTCTGGTGTTATTTATAGTTTAACTGGTAAGCTTGAAACGTACGAGCGCCAGATGCGGAAGCTGCAAAAAGCAGCGGATGCTCATAAAGTTGAGAAAGAGCGCTCTGTGAATATGCACAGTAGTGTTAAAATTGTAGCTGACCAGGCTGAAGTTAAGATTCGTCAACAAAATGAAGAGTTGCAGGAACTTCATGTCAAATCGGAACAAATGTCAACCAAATTGAAAAGTATTGAAGCTGAGAATAAGAAACTGAAAGGCCGTTGTATTATATCTTGATCGATGTGTTGATAGTAAGCTTTTTGTATTTGGATCATAAGGCATAATAATAATGAAAATCAAAATCAATGTATTTATTATTTTGGATTGAAAAGAAGATTAATGAACAACAGTGACACACAGTCCCGATCTACCTGTACAGCACCAGCAGTAACCATAGCCGCTGGAAACACTGCTGGCACAGGGAGAAAGTCACAAAAAGTACTAAACAGTCACATGAACGAAATATGTACACCTGCTGGCAACGTTGTAATTGGTTACACCAAATCAGGGAGATATCTACGAGTCACCAGCAAGGCGATGAGTGACGCCACGATAGCCATTGCGATCCCTAGAAGCGTGTCAATATAGTCTGTCTTAGCAGCAGCAGGAGGAGGAGGTACAGGTGCCACCGGAGCTGGTGCAGCAGGTGGTGTAGAATCTGCAGCAGGCGTGGTTGGTGCAGAACCAGGTCTAGAACCAGGTCTAGTTGGTGTGGCAGATGAGGCAGACGAAGCGGCAGGTGGTGAGGGAGCAACAATCGAGGGCGCGGCAGCAGGGGCGACCGAGGCAGCAGACATCACGACTTCTGTTCCAGCGGAAGTGGGTGCTGTCTGATCTTGTGCTGCTGCCGCAGGAGTTCCATTGCTGCTTCCAGCACTAGTTCCAGCACCAGTTCCAGTTCCACTGCTACCGCTATTGAGGCTCCCACTCGCACTTCCGCTGCCACTGCTATTGTCGCTACCAGCCACCATGCTGATTTGTTCAATCTGAGACCGTAGATCCGCAAGCTGTTCCGTCGGCAGCGACTCTGCATCACCCTCAGGAGTCTCAATAAGTTCACTGATAGCACCACAAGTATCACATTTGAATGAGTGGCTGTCTTTAGCAAGTGCTTGTCGCTCCGCTTTAGTCCAATCCAAGGCGCCGATAGCACCCTCACCAGGGGTAGGCAGAAAACTGATAATTGCTTCGAGCATTGTACGTACTGGAAATATCAACATATAGTGAATATAAGAAGTTTTGTTAGAAGGATACATAACTAGTATTGGACATGTGCATCACATTCATGTTACGTACCTCCCCATGCAGGCTGCCAAGTCTCCACATGGTAGGCACTGATACTCAGACAAATCTTAGTCCCAACTTCAAAGCGACCATTTTTCTGATAAATTTGAGATAAAAACAAAAAAATATATGTTAAAATATACTAATAAAAACTTAGAAAAAAGAAAAAATAATGGGAAATTTTTTACTTACATTGAGAAAGATGATATTGGGCGGTTTAAAAGGATATTCTGACGGTAATAAAATTCGTCCATGATATAATCCACCTTCAAAATCAGTACCTTTTGAACCACGAATTGTGAAGTGCCATTCGAACATGTTATTTTCTAGTGGTGCTGCCTGATATCTGCTTGAAGGGTGTTTTGCAAGCTCTCTTACATCAGCTAATATTCGTTTTATTGAAGGACTATTTTTATTCATATTTGATAAATGAATAAAGGAATTTGTCAATCTGAAGAAATCAAGAGGACTATAGAAGTGAGAACACGGTAGCGTTAGGCGTTAAGAAGCGAGAAAAATGAGAATTTGATTTTAATCAAACCGATGATTATAAATATGGTGCTGTGTGATGGTTGTGATGTATATAGTGTTATCAAATAGATATAAGCGAGTTGAAGTGTAAACACGTCATCATATCATTGATCGCGATCAGTTGCTTCAAATCTTGGATCTGACAATCCCACCGATTCACTGCTTAAAATCACGATGTTGACGAGTATAATATACCTTATTTCTGTGCTTGTTTACTGCTGTAAGTTATGTTATTAACCTACCAGTGTAGTTACGCAGCACGCCTGCTGGAGCCGCCGGCGGGCGGCACCGCCCTGCCACAGACAGTCTGCCATTTGAAGGGCAACTGGGCAAGAGCAACATCATTTGGCAACTACTCAAAGAGAGTTTAGTGAAACAGACACCTGACAATAAATAACAAATTAATTACAAACATTTTAATTATGCCACCGTTTATTGGTGTGTCAACTGCTCTCTCTCTCCTTCTGCTGTCTGCTCTGCTTTTTTAAAACAACATTTTGTTGAGCACTGCCTACTGTCAGACTAACTCAAGTGACAATCATGACTACTGTTAATAGCTATTATTATATTTGCATATTGTTATTGGTTATATGTGCTGTAATTACGGAAAGCCATTTCCCTAATGACTCACACAATCGATCAGTTGCAGTTGTGATTGGTACTCGTCCCGATGTTATCAAACTTGCGATTTTAATCAATGATTTAAAATTTCGTTGGCAAGAGCAACTTGATGTGATTATTATCAATACCGGACAACATAAAACGATGCTTAATCCGATGTTGGAAACGTTCAATATCCACCCCACGGTAACATTGGATTTGCTTACCTCAGGATCAACAATTGATGTCAACCACAATACGACGACAACTATTAATAAGAATCAGCGACAGAGTACGAATGGTTTATCTCACTTCGTTTCTAAAGCAATGAATGAGCTTGAATACGCCTTATTGAATCTATCAAATCAACCAGATATGTTGATTGTACAAGGTGACACAAATACTGCACTAATCGGTGGTATGCTTAGTTTCTACTCTCAGATCCCTTTAGTTCATGTTGAAGCAGGTTTACGAACTTGGGAGACGCACATTGCCCCATATCCTGAGGAATTTAACCGTAGGGTGTTGGGAATCGTATGTAAATTATGTTTAGCCCCTACAATCCTGGCTAAAAATGCTTTGATTAAAGATGGCACGTCTATTGATAACATACATGTGGTTGGTAATACTGTAATTGATGCTTTGCGTTATATTCTAGAACGCCCTTTGGAAGTAAAGTACAGGCGAGAACTTGGACAGTTGGTGAATCGCTTCGGTATCAGAATCGATCATTCTCCTGCTCTGTTGGTACAACGTCGAAGCACCAAACGCTTAGCGTGGCATGTCCCGGGCAGCACTGCTGATACTTCTTTTAACAATAGTAATGCTAGTGGTCTAGTGAATGTGAAGTATGTGTTAGTTTCGACCCATCGGCGCGAGAATCAAGCAGAAGGAATACAGCAGATAATGAAAGCGGTGGGCAGACTAGCTGAGCTATATTCAGGGAGTGATATGGGCAAGGGCAAGGGCAAGAGGGAAAGAGTAATATTTTTGGTGCTGTCGCACTTGAATCCAGTGGTTTTGCGCAAAATCACAAATTCCGAAGTTCCGTTGGTTAGCTTTGACTTCTTGGATGATACCTGTTTGAATGGCGATCAGAAAGGTGAAGGTGAAGGTGAAGGTGAAGGTGAAGGTGATGACCAAGGTGTTAGCAAAGATTGTAACAGTGGTTTTGCAAGTGATGTTGCTGACAAGACAGCACCATTGGTGGTGCTTCTGCCACCCGTGAAGTATGCCCCATTTGCACATTTGTTGCGTGGCGCATCAGCAGTGATCACTGATAGCGGTGGACTGCAGGAAGAGAGTGCAGCTCTAGGTGTGCCGTGTCTGGTGCTGAGGTAGGAAAACACTTTTTCATGTCTGGCCTTGTATGTAAGGACACTGTGGGAAGATTGCTTACCAATAGTATGTTTGTGTTTATGTGTTGCACAGGGAGTTGACTGAACGGATGGAAGGTGTGCTGGTGGGTGCTGCTGCTATGGTCTCGACACTGGAGGAAAATGCTATATTCAATGCAGCTGTTCTAATGCTGGACAACAATGATCCCACAGGTGGTGCTAGCAGTAGTAGCAGCACTAGCACTAGCAGTGGCACGGCTACTTCAAATGCACCGAAAGGCAAATCTGTGGGTCGCGATAGTTCTCTTGGTGTTTATGGTGATGGGTATGCTGCTGCCAGAATATCTTGTTTGATTGGCCGCTATTTGAGTCTAAATATGACCATGGAGGTGATACCCTCATCACAAGGTATTGGGTTTTATCCTGAAAATACAATCTCATGTGGACTTCCATTGATTGAAAAACCTTATATTTATGAATCCATGAGAGTCCCTGCGATGAATCGTCATGTTATTGACCCTTGGATAGTGAAATCGGAACATGAAAAAATAAGATTGCAAACGGAATCAAAACCATCCAAATTAATTGAAATGCTTGAAAAGCGCGCTGTGGATACATTTCGAAACTTTGAATTAGCTGACTCTTCTGTTGATTTGTTTCAACCATATTTTGAGAAGAAGTTAGGTAATAGTGATTTTTTACCTCTGGAATCTTTAATTGAAAACTCTGTTGCTGATGTTGAGAAGACGGAGGTCTATGATAGTTGTATTGACTTACCTCCACCGAAATCGATCACAGTGATTATCACTCAGTATCGTCGAAATACCACTGAAAAACAGTTACATGCTCTATTTGCACAAAGTTTGATGTATAATGGTATTACGAATCCATACGATTATCAAGCGGTGTGTGGTTCCAGCAGCAGTGATTCGTCCAGTGTTTTGTCAACATCTGCAGTGAATTCAGCCACTAATGATCACTGCAGGGATAGAAAACTTCCTTCATCGGCAATTGATTCGATAATTATTTATCAAAATGAACAGCATGTTGATTTGTCTTTCCTTGAAAATATCGATTTTGAAGCGAATGTTAGTGGTGATAATGATAGCGGTGAACCTACTAGTATTATTGCTCGCAAAAGACGTGACCGTGCTAGCAAAAGAAATGCGACAAGTGAAGCAACTACCCGGAAGCTACATCCTAAAATTCATATCGTTCATTCTAAGCATCGTAACTTTAAGTATCATGGCCGATTTACACTGCCATTGTTGATAGATACTGAGTATACTTCGATACTTGATGATGACACTATCCCACAACCTTATTGGTTACAACATGCAATGAAATATTGCTCTGAGTATAATGCAATTATTGGTGGAGTTGGTGTTGTGATTGGTAGAAATAAACAATTTTATTTCAATCCACCAATTAAAGAAAATTTAGAAGTGGATTATGTCGGACATATCTGGTTTTTTAAAACCAAATGGGTTTCACAATATCTTTTCAATGGAGGTATTTCATCTATTGGTACTTATTTACAACCTAGTTGGGAAGCAGGAGAAGATATTGGTTTTAGCGCATCGGCATGGCTTGGTGGACGTATTCGGACAATTTTACCACCCATGTCGGATACAAATTATCCATGTTGGGGTGATAGTATTACTGTACATCACAAAGATGGAAAGCAAACCTATTCCAAACCAATACCTGGAAAGATAAGATGGCCACTAACACGTTATTGGATTGAGCATGGTTTTATTCCGGTTGGCATACGTACGAAACTTTTGGGTAATGGGGATATTAAAAGTAGTTGTGTTGGCATGACGTCGTTTTGCACGGTATGTATTTGACTGTTGTAAGTGTGTGTTTGTATGTGGTATCATACACTGATATACCGCATTTTCCCACTGCTATTTTATTTCTCTTGCAGGGTGTATACCAATCACTGTTCCCTGAACAAACGAACTCTGCTGGTTCCTCGTCACTTAGGATTGATAGTTCTTTGACCGACAGCAACAGCCCTGACTATATTTCTGACTTTAAGTCTGTGCAAGCAGCTTTGCGAGCCTTTGTTACATTGGATTTTGATCCTCCGATGGTCGTTTTTGGGTCCATGGATGGTAACCCACACGAAATGCGTGCTGCTGCTGACAATGTTGGTGACGATGACAACAAGGAAGAGAATGGATTTAACGCAGATGGTGATGACCAATGGGATGCTGAGGAGCGAACGACTGCTGACTCTGTGGAGAAAAACAACATGAGGAAATCAAACAAAAGCAAGAATAAGGGCAAATCAAAGAGTAAGATGAACACCAAGACTAAGACCAAGACGAAGAGCAAGACCAAGACCAAGAGCAAATCCAAACGTCGTGATTGATTACTCATGTGGTTGACGCTCTGTACAGTAGCTTGTGAACTGTTGGGATCAAGTGAGCAACAATAAGATAAAAATTTGTAGTGATGTTCACTTATAATAATTGATTGATGATCAGATCAGGAAAGATCATACTGTACGTACATACAATTATCACACAGAAAGCCAACGCAAGTGCCGGTAATACAAATACTTTTATGTCACAGTTTGAAGATCATGCCGGACATATGATACGCTGTACTTGTACTTCAACGTCAAAAGTCAAAAAAAACATCATTCATCATTGATCTTCAAACATTTGCTGTAGTTGCTCATCGTCAAGCTCTTCATCATCAGCAGTAACATCATCAAGGAGAAGCATATCGCTATCCGAAGTGCCATCAAGCACACCACCACTGCCAAGACCACCACGACTGCGTACTTTTTGATACTGAATTTCAACCTTCCCATCAGATTGTTTTACCTTGGCACTTAACGAGTCAGCATGAACATTAGTTACTTGATGGTTACTAGCATGATGAGTGGCAGGGAAGGCGGCGGTGGTGGCGACAGCTGACACCTGTTGCTTACCTCGCCCACCTTTCGATTTCTGCTTGAGTTTTTCCGCAAGCTTATGACTGTAAGTCAGTTTCCATGCTTTACGGCCTCCTCCAGCAGCGGCTGTGGCGTTGATTGTACCAGCACCCGCACCCGCACCAGATGCGTTAGCCTGGGAGAACCCACTATCACCACTATCACTATCACCATGACCATCTCCGTCTGCCCTGCCACTGTGAGTATCCTTCGGTGTTTTTAGTTGTTGTATCGCAGGGTTGCTTCTGAACCCTTTGCGACCACCAATCTTTAAGAGCGGTGTCTGTGTCGGCCCAGTCTCTGGCACCAAGAGACTCTCCTCTTGTACAGTCCCCACTCCCCTCCCTTGCCTTTCTCCGTCATCATCAGCCACACCCTCACCTAACCCCACAACCTCATCCTCATCAACATCTTTCAGAAAGGGCACACCAAGGCCTTTGCCAGGGGTCATATTGAAGATATCGTCCTCTTTGCTCTTGACACGAGCACCTTCAAGAGCTAGCTTCCGGAGATCAGCTTGGGTTAAACGCTTCTTAACCTTATTGATCACTCCAGGAGCAGGTACAGCAGATATTGCTGGTGCTGGTGCTGCCTGGACCGTCGATGCTGCGGTAGGAACAAGCAGAGCGGAGTCGGCAGAGTTAGGAGCGGGAGTTGGAGTGCGAGCAGCTGTAAGCCCTCGCTGCCGCTGGATATCAGCAACCGAAAGCAGTAAAACTCCCGATGCATCAGCATGCGCATCAGCGGCAACAGCAGGAGCGGTGACGGCCCTCTCCGCGTGGCCATACTTCACCGTGTCTTCACCAGCCGGCGGGGCAACTACTGCCATAGTCACCGCCCTACTCACAGTAGTCTCCGCTGCGGGTGTAGCAGACTGATCTTGATCTTTACCATTCACTTCCACGTCCATCTCCACCTCCATTGCCTCGGCAGGTGATACCGAGGCAACCCGCATTGCTACATCATCAGCAGCAGCCTCAGCAGACTCTGTTGCAGCTGCTGCTGTTCCTGCACCAGCACCACCAACACCATCACCACCAACACCAACACCACCACTTATACCTCCCTCTACTCTGTTCGGTGAAGTCATTCTCGACGGTGGGGGTGACGTCAGTCTAGCTATGTTATTTTCTCTCACAGATGTAACACTAGCCAACAATCGTAACTCCTTATTTGGAGAATTAGCTAACAAATGCTCACCATGGGAACGATTTGCTTCCTCCAATTCTTGTAATTCTTGCTCTGTAGCAGCAGCTACTGCTAGACGTAATTTTTCTCTCTGTGCAGCAGTAGCTTCTTCTTCCTCTTCATTCAGCTCAGTATCACTTTCATTTTCACCATCTCTCAGAAAATCGTCATCGCTCCCAGGGTCGCGCAGTGAGCGTGGACGCTTGCGGCCTGATTGCTTCCGCGGTGACTCGACATTGACATCAGCGTCATCACCACGACCAGGCTTACCAGCACCACCACGCCCACGCCCACCAGCACCACCACGCCCGTTTCCACGAGCACGCGGAGATTCGCCCTTCGTCTGAACACTCCCACTACCGGGCCGATGGCGCGCGTGTATTGGACAATACACCCAGTGTTGCATACCCATTCCAACACCCCCACTCACTGCTGTAAGATGTTGAACATACCGAGATGATTCAGAATGCAGAGCACAGTTGGGATGAACAGAGGTGCCACATCGTCCATGACAACATTGAACACATGCACCAGGCTCTGAGCATAGTTGACATTTTAACTTGAGACGTTTCTGATTTAACGTTTTAAGGTCTACTACTTCTGCTTTCCCATATTTTATTTCTGGAAAAAACCTAGCACAGTGTAGATGAACAAATTGTTTAGGTTTTCCTACAATCGATTTCAATGCATAACCACTGTGATGGCAAAGAGCACATTGAAGTTGACCTGGATCTAAGTTTTTAGCACACGGATCACAGAACCAAGAACCTGAAGGGACACGTAAGATGCCGTAACATCGTTTGTGAACAGCAACATCACATCCATCACACATCACTATAGCGTTCCCACGATACTCTTGTGGATCTTGACAAATTGAACATCCAATATCCTACCAAAATAGCAATATAGCAAACAATGATAATCGCACCAACACAACACAACACAACGCAATGCACCGCAATACAGCGCAATATAGCGCAATACAGTACAGTACAGTACAGCACAGTACAATGCACAATGCAGAGTAAGCAACACACCATAGTAGTTAACACATGCATGCAAGTCTTCATTTTATATCTAGTCATACCTCTGGATTCGTTAAAACGTGCTTGAAAGGTGCTAAAATACGTTTAGAAGGGGTTGGGCCTGGGCCTGGGCCTGGGCCTGGGCCTGGGCCTGGGCCTGGGCCTGGCGCTATGGAATTGGCACCGCTCACATGTTCGTTATCACCGCTCACATCAAGGATTGACGAAGAACTTGCATCCACTTCCATCTGCTGCTCAGCCGATTTCGGCTTGAGCTTCGGGTCCGCGTCCGCGTCCTTTCCCTGCTCTTGCACTTCTAAATAGTCACCTGCCCCCACAACCGCGGCATCTCCCTCCTCTTGCTTCTCATCATCAACATAGCTCCGTTTGACCCCCCGGGTGTTTCCACGGCCACGCCCTCGCCCACGACCTCCTCCTCTTCCGCGACCATATCCACGTCCAAGTCCACCCCCTTGACCACGTGATTCCAAGGTGTCATTTGATGCATTCTGATCAGAATCAGAAACAGAAACAGAATCAGAAGCGGAAGCGGAATCGCCACCACCACCGCCGCTATCACTGTCACTGACGTAACGCAAAGAAACAGATTTGCGCCTCTTGCGGACAGTGCTCTTTACTATTCTGTTCTTACGCC
>JACKZZ010023056.1_pt1 | contig 19430 bp, 14 predicted proteins | sample 8027871 | NCBI WGS metagenome assembly JACKZZ01 (sample SAMN15724774, study PRJNA655200) | protist metagenome | isolation source: fluorescence activated cell sorting (FACS) single amplified genomes of... | place: USA: West Boothbay Harbor, Gulf of Maine | collected 2000-07-19
ACCTCCAAAATTCTGTTGCTGACCTCCAAAATTCTGTTGCTGACCCCCGAAGTTCTGTTGTTGTTGCTGCTGCTGCTGAACAACAGGACGTACAGCCATCGCCTCCAAACGATTGACCATCTCATTCAACTCTGCATCTGTACCACCAAGAGAAACTTGAAATCGTTTTGCACATTGAAGTGCAAGATCAGGACGTCCTTGCTCTGCGAGAAGGGTCACATGTGATGTGAAATGAGATACGATACGTTTCTGAAAGCCTTGATCATTTTGATTGACCTCCCGAAGCGCAGCTTGAAACACAGAGATTCGTTCGATCAATTCTTGAAGTCCAGCCTCGGAACCACCTGATTTCGCAAGCTCCGATGCGCGACGTTCCCACAATTCACAAGCCATGTCACCGTTGAATGCACACATGTAACACACTACGGCTGATCCGTTGGAATCCGAGGGATCGAGTCTCAAGATACGATCCCCAAGTGCGTTGCAGAGCGAAGCAAATTCTTGTTGTTGCGCATACGACGTGATCACAGCAAGTGTTTCTCTCCATTTGTTCAAATCAGATTCCTCTACGAAGAGATCAAGACGTTTCGTTAAGATTGCCAAAATGACACGCATAAAAGGTCTTGATCTCATTTGATTACGCAAGTACTCCTCTCTGGCACGAGTAAAAATATCATCACTTCCAAACGGAGCGAGAAGCAAAGCATCCGCCATGTTTCCTTTCGCAAGTGATTTCTTTACAGCCAAATCGAAATCTCCCACCATCACCGCAGCCTTGACTTGTTGATCACTCTCTGTGTCGTGTACGGCAACAGGAGCACGTACGAATTGTTCTTCTTGTTGACGTACGGGAGGAGGCATCGGAGTCATCTCTGATACTTTCTCTTCTTCGATGATTTCCTCTTTTTGTTCCTCGAGAGGAGGTCCTTCACCAAAGAAATCGTCTGCATTGAATTGTTGTTGTTGATCAGAACCACTTGTTGTTGGTGCGGGAGCGTCGAAAAGATCTTCTCCTCCTCCTCCTCCTCCGCTGCTGCTCCCTCCAAAAAGATCATCAGCATCACCACCATCATTTTCGGCAAGAAAATTCGTTTGCTGTGTTCGAGTCGGAGGAATTGGAGGAGTTACATCTTGTTGTTGTTGCGTCACAGGAGTAGGAGACGCTTGCTGTAATTGCTGAGTCGCCGATGATGAAGATTCTTCCTGTTGCTTTCGAGGCTCAAATCCTAGATATGCCAACAATGAACGCCTTGCATCGCTATTAAAAAGAATACCCATGACGTCCCATACTGCAGCATCACGATTATCATCAAAACAATCGGAACTTTTCTTTGAACATACACCTACGAGATTACCTGAGGAAAGAATTTGCTCGAACTCCTCCGTACGTTTCAATACTGAACTGTTTGATCCTACTGTTTTCACTTCGATGTTACGATTTTTTGCAGACACGGAAACAAGCTTACCTCCGAATCCCCAAGTCGCACCACTTCGTCTACCCAACCATTTCGGAGGACGTCTCGTGTTACATGCACCCGTCGTCATGCCAAAGATCTCAAGTTTATTGTCGAACGTACATGCTGCCATGACAAGTGGCATGTGAGGTGACCAAGAAAGCTCGGTAATACGTCTCGCATTGCTCATGACGGCATTCGAGGACGAGAGCTGACTGCTTCCTGCATTTTCCCAGAAATTTCCTTCGCCTGAGGGTGATTCCGCTCGTTTCTCCTCTACTTTCTTCGTTTCCTCCAAGGCCTTGTTGTTGTTTGATGCTTCGGAGGAGGGAATTTCGTACACGTATTTTCCAGATTGAAGATCCCACATCAACGTCTTGTTGTCCTGACCACTCGTTACGACAAGACGTGGATCATGAGGACTCCAATCGATTGACAACAGACCTTTCTCGTGTCCCTGAAGCTCACCTAACGGTGTCGTGGTAGATTTTCGAAGATCCCAAACTTGTACCACGGGTTTAGAGTCATCTGCCAGAGCCATGAGAATTTGAAATCCTTCTGAGGGATGCCATGCAAAATCCACAAACGAGGAACCTCTTGGTGCATGAAGCGTGCACCATCTCTTGTTCCGTTTCAAATCCCAAATGATGCACGTTCCGTCATCCGAGGAAGATGCCACGATGTAATCCACCTTGGTATTCCACTTCACATTTCGAACCGCACCACGATGTTTATCGTTCGGTGTGTTGGAAGGAAAGCACATTTGAGGATTTGAGGGATTATGAAGATCTATGATTTTAACTTCACCATCTGAGGATCCCGAAGCTAATATGTGAGATCGACTGGAATGCGGATTGAACGCCAACGCGTTAACGGAATCCTTGTGAGCTTGAATTGACGTCACGGGAGCGTTAAGATTCGAAGGATCATATATCTCTACATGTCCAGAACTCATACCTCCCGCAATAAGACCTTGAGGATGTGATTTGCATCGTCCCCATGATATTGATCCGAACTTGCTTCTCGCTTTGACTTTACCTATTTGCGTCGGTTTCAATCCCGGAGATCTGTTGTTTGGAGCGTTGTGATCGTGATGATGGTGTTCTTGATCTTGGTATTGATGATGATGATGATGATATAAATGGATGATGATGAGGATGTCTAGATATAAATTGTATATAATACACATAGATGTAATAGTATATAAATAATATTGAGAACGAATATACGAGCGAGCGAGCGAAGACGACTTACCGCGCCGAGGAAACATCGAAAAGACAAAGCTCTCCTTTATCATCATCAAATGACATGGATCCTTTCGTTCCAACTGCAAGAATGGATTTTGATTCTTTAAATGGACACCAACATACTGTTGCACCTAAATTATCAATTTGCTTCAATAAAGCCATGATTGATGGGATTTTGTCGTTGTGTGTGTTCTTCTTCTTGATTTGAAAGGGAAATGGAAGATCATCCACCATTCGAGAATCAATGGTGATGTCACGTCATGGACGGTCTATCTATCTATACATCTATACATCAATACATCAATACATCTAGTGCACGTACGTTAATAATAAAAAAAAAAGATTTAAAAAATAATAATAATGAATGATTGATGATGATTCTCCCAATTCTCGTCTTTTCTTGTTGCTTTCATCTTTTTCAATACATGCAACTCGCGCTTCTTCTCCAAAAACATATCTCTCATAAATAGGACTATCTATAAAATACCTCGAAACCTCACCGATCGTTACAGTTCATTTGAAAAATTACATCCAAGACGTCAGCATCTGAAGAAATGAGAAAAAATATTAGAAGCATCGAAGAAAAAGATGATCGTATCAAAAAATATTGGAAAGTTCATATTGATCCAAAGAGCAGAAGAAAATATTGGTATAATATGTTGACGGGTCACACGACTTGGGACGAGCCGAAAAACGAAACAACGACGATTCAAGAATTAAAGCCTCAACTTCGCGATCTTGTCATACAAAGAAGGTTAACGAAAGCATTGGCTGGATTGAGAACGATGGACAGGAAGAAATTATCATATGGTGCAAATCGTAGTCATCATCAGGATGTGAAAAAAATGCCATATGATGTAGATCGTAGTTTTCAGAAAATGAAAATAATAAAAGATAGCGAAGGTGTCTTTGGAACGTATTCTCATCGGTTAATGAGAGGGAGAGTTGTGATAAGAATAGATTTACGACGCGATCATACCTTTACGTACAGACAAGATCGCGTAGGTAAGAATAATCATGTGATTGGAAATGGTAAATGGTCACTCGTTCCTGCTTCTGATGATGAGGAATCAACTCAACTTCGTTTGGAAGGCCGTTTCATTGAGGAAGCAACAGGTAAAGTGCTGACAAATCAAATTCGAAAATACCCATTTCGTGTATTTAAGAAAGAAATGAAGTCAAAGCTTTCGAATACGAGGTCTCCTCGTAGAAACGAAACTCTGATGGAAAGAAAAGCCCGTGAGATTGATTCTTCAAGCGATACAGAGCTTGCGATAAAAGTGGCTGGGAATAGTACATTACAAGCAATGATTTCGGAAGGAAAGAACGAATCGCTTATGTTTGCATTGGGTCTAAATTCTTCTTCGTCTTCTACGAAATAGAAAAGGGAGAAGTGAAGTAAGTAAGTACAAAAAATATATATAAAACGATAACATCTATATAATTCAACAACCAGTGAAAAACACAAATCTTTTAACTTTTAAAATGAAGGATTCTCAAAATTCACAACAACATAATTATGAAAGGTTAAGTCTAATTGCAGGATGTGGATTCTTTGGTGTATTCACTGCATTTACAACAGCACAGTCGCTTGCGACTTCTTTACCAGGTATGTGTTCTATCTGAAGAAACGACGCGCGCTTTTTGTTCCCCGTACGACGACGATCCTTTCTAACGCAAATTTTAAATTTTCGTTTCCCTCCCTTTTAGGCGGCCCAGATAATCTTGGATATATTTGTCTCGCAGCTTTATATGGTACGTTTTGCGTCGCTTGTTTCTTCGTACCTCCATGGATAGAGTATATTGGGCCCAAGTGGGCGATGGTACTCGGAGCTTGTCCTTACGTTCTCATGGTCGGTGCAACGCTTGCTCCATCCTATTATCTCTCAATACCAATGAACATTGCAGTAGGATTGGGTGCACCATTACTATGGACTGGAAGCTCAGTGTACATCGGACGTTGTGCTGTGAAGCAAGCCAAAGTGAATGAGAGATGTGACGTACAAAACTCTCCAACTCATGAACTTCCCTCGTTCGAGAAACGTGTGGGAGATCTTACTGCGAAAATGAACTCTGTGTTTTTCATGATGTTTCAAGGTAACGGAACAATTGGATTGTGTATGTCTTCTATCGTGCTTCATCTTGCGGGTGACAACGGAGTGCGATATTTGTTTATTCTTCTCGTTGCGATCTGTATTTTCGGTGTCTTCATACTCTCGACACTACCAAAAATCCCAGCTGTTGTGAAGGACGAGGTATCCACATCCTCGTGGACCGATACGATTCGTCTTGCATTCACAGATCCGAAAATCACGTTGTTGGTACCTCTTTTCCTTTACAATGGTTTGAGTCTGGGTTTTCTTTTTGGTGATTTCACAAACGATGTGGTACACAAAGCGGTGGGATTGAACAACACGGGATTCGTCATGGGAGCTTTCTTCTTTGTGAATGCTGGTGTAACATATGCTTCTGGATCGAAGATCTTGGGTGTATCCAGATTTGGTAGACTCAATTACATGATCATGTCGGTCGCAGTTCAAGTCTTGTACTTTGTCTGGCTTCTTCTATGGAATTCTCCCGTGAACAGCGTCAAGCAATGCAGCTTCAACGATTGTAATGCTCCCGATCTTGGAGGTTGCGACTTGAACCAATGTGTTGAGCCGTACGGAAAAGGTAGTAATTTTACACATGATGATTCGTATGAATTGTTGGTCGAGACACCCAGCTTAAATTGTTGGCTTCATCTCATGGGACTATCTGCTGCGTTTGCAATGGGAGATGCGATATGGGAAAGTTTTCCACCTGGAATTATTCAAGTGTTTTACAAAGACGATGACGACAAGTTGAAGTCTGCTTCGGCAAATTACAAGTTGTGGCAATCGATGGGATTTGCAATTCAATTTGTATTGGGAGTCGTACTATCTGATTATTTTCATGCCAAGATTTGGATTCTTCTCGTATGTCTTGGATTATGCTCCGTCTCTCTCATCGTCTTGCACACAAGGGTATCGAATTTGAATTCCATATCGGATAACGATTCTAGGGAGGATGATAGATACAAGACTTTAATTGATGATGATGATGATGATGATGAAGAATCTTAAGTGGTATTAACACGAGTAGTAATTCTTATTATTAGTAGTGTGTGATACTCGTCGTCGTACGAGTAATAATTATTTTGATAACTTTCATAAGATAGATGCCGTGTTAGTGTAATATAAATATTATACGAATATATATAGTAGAATCATCTCTTCGTAACCCGTAAATATGTAATACTACTACTTACTTCTTCTTTAAACTGGTTTTTGAGTGTGTGTATGAGAGATCATATATTCTTCCTCTCATTCTATAGAAGAAATCACTTGCTTAATCACACTTTTTTGTCATTTCCTCTTCCTCCTTATAATGTCTTGCTACATCACTTGCATGCACGACAGAGGAAGTACATAACGACTTGACCAAAAATCGATCACCCACATGAATCTTTTGCTCATGTTGCGCAGCTCTCACTGCGTCAACAAAATTGTAATACAATCCAAACACAGGACCAAATCGATCATCTTTCATAGTTCTGTTCTTGCGAAGTGTTTTCAAGGGTTCAAGAGACAGTACACCTGATCTACCTTTTGCTGTGTCTTGATCGACCGTCGTCATGACACATCGACCACAAGGTCGTACTGGACGAAGTTCGATGTTACCGATACGTGCAAAATTCCAATAATCCTCCGCGTAGGGTACACCACCATCCACAACAAAATTCGGACGACAAGATTGTAGCATGCTTAGAGGTTTCATTTTTTTGTCATCTGAAATGTTTCGGTTCAAATGTGTACTTCGATACTTTTTCGAAATTCTCGAATTAATCTCATCACAAACGTCCATTGCTGTGCGTTCATTTGCGAAAAGCATGTGACATCCATCATGAAACACGTTGAGATCCTGATATAGGGTGTTTGGGAGATTTGAAGAGTGAGTGAGTGAGTGAGTGAGTGAGAAGATTGAGGTACGGTGTGGAGATTTCGTACCTCGGATCGAAGCATCGGGGAGTATTTTGGATCCTTGTGACGACTGATCGGAGCGTCTATTCTGAGAATACGAAATGAGTTTTTCTCCTTGTTTGATTTTTTTTTGTTCAGATTTAAGTACGTCGTGATCCAATCGGAAGCAGTTTTACCGCAATCCAAACCTTGTACATCGACTCTCCATATCTTTGTTTTGACGACCTCAACTTCGTTAGTTTTCTTCAAGTTCAGTGTCAGATCAGATTTCATTCCAGGTGCACTGAACACTGCGACACCTTTTTTAGCTTCGATTCGAGTCTCGATTGAAGCCATCGCTCTGACCTTGCGTTGTGACACCATCTCACCTTTGTTGTTCACCACCATAAACATTCTGTCATATTTTAACCCACATCCATCTTCCCTTATTTCCACATTTTTTACCTCCATTCTTCTACCACTTTTCAATGGATATATCCATATTTTCTTTATGAACATCTCTCTTTTACCTTGACCGATTACGTTATCCATCGACGTCGTTTTCGCGTAACTCTCCTCGTCTTGTTTTCGAACAATGCTTCGTCCTAGAAATATGATTAATACGAAAAATGAAATCGAAATACCAATCAATGAGATACGCATGTATGCCATTACGGTATCTTGATCATTTGGGAGGATCATATTTTTTTTTAATCTTTTAATAATCTCACGTGACTTTTACAAGGTGTGGTGGAATCTGATGGAATGATGATATGATGATGAAACCTCGAATATATATATATGTACATATATAGAAATATAACGATTTTCAAATTTCAACACACACACACACTCACTCACTCACTCACGCACGCACTCGCTTAGACAACAACAACAACAACAACAACAACATCATCAACAACTAACGTTGAAAAAACTTAATAATCGTCATAATCACTGTCATCACCATATTCATCACTATCATTATCCCCGTAAATATCTTCCTCATCATATCCCGCGAGTTCCACAAAATTCACTGTCCATCGCAAGATACCTCCTATACCACCGAATCCTTTGCAGAATTGTGAACCCTCTTGTGATCTATCAGTAATGAATTCGATCTTTGCACCCCACGTCTTGTAATTTTCAGCGAACCACTCTACGGCTTCCTTACGATCCTCGATCACGAGTTCCGTTCCGGTCTTATCGTCATGAAAATGAGAAGGATCCTTGAGATCATCGGGCTTGAGAAATTTCACGACCGTCTCGTTTGTTGACGTGTTTCGAAGTTCCAGACGTTCGAGAGTCAAATTTTCCCAAACGATGAGAGTTTCAACAGCAGACATCTCAAGAGCAGTCATGGTATCCTTGATACCAAAACAGTACTTTCCAGTATCCCTTGCGATCTCGTCAAAATAAGATGCTATGAGTCTGGTCTCCTCAACATATTTCACGTTACTCAGTGCTTCGGCTGCGAGTTCGATGGCTTGATTAAAACCATTCTCTCCACCGTACGACACGTCGACGGTCTTGATCACGACTTTCTTGAGTCTTCCATCAAAAACAGCAGAGTTGAAGAGATCGACCTTGAACGAGGCCGAACCAGCTAACACAAGACCTTTCACGTTGGGCATATCATCTTCGATGAAGAGCTGCTTCGTCATCTCTGCACACTTACGAACGTAGTTTCGTCTTTTCTCCAACCGAAGACGAGCGAAACGAAGAGCGGACTGTCCTCCTCTGCCGTGTTTCTTCGGAAGATCCACGCTGAACTTATGAAGTATGGTTCTATGATTTCCGCACAACGTACCAAATAGACATCCGTTTCCATCCATAACTACGAATCCAAATTTATCGCTATCCTCAAGAAGAACTCCAAGATCCTCCGTATGAAACTTGTTGTCACACAAGTAAAGAGAAGTATTGATGGGCTTGTACGGTTCGAAATCGATGTTCACTTTACGTTCCTTTCCCTCGTCGGTTACTACGGTACCACAATACATCACCAAACCATTGGGAGGTACCTTATCGTACAATTTAAGACGCTGTTGTGTCGAAACAATTGCTGAAAGTACAGACAAACGATTCACTCTTGACTTGATATTCGAAGCCGTACCGTACTCTCCTTGAAGCATTTGCGCCGTCAACGAGATTTGACCTTTCGGAGGAATGATCAAAGAAATCATCGAAGTACCGTTTCCTCTTGCAGCTGTCAATTTCTTGATCAATTGCTTTACTTTCCACATCTCAATTCTCTCCTCGGCTTTTTCATCTTTTTCGGACATCGTCTATTTTCTCAAATTCACACACACACACACACGTAAAATCAATCGATTGTTTGGAAATTAATTCCTAGAATGTGGTCATCACAAACCCACAGAGTATACTTAGCTCTTATTATGGTGGAGACATTTTTCATTTTCGAGAAAGGTCGTGACTGCTTCAAGAAATGCCGCGACTGCTGCAAAAAAGATCAAGACTGCTTCAAAAGCTTCGAAAGTAAGAAAAGTTGCGAAGACAGCCAAGAAAGTTGCTAAGACAACCAAGAAAGCAGTGAGAGCTACCGAAAAAGCGATGAAACAAATTAACGATGAGATCACTGAAAACCAAGGTACGGCTCGATTTACATACAACGCTTCTTTCTCACTTCACAATTTCAACACATACAAAATACAGCAAAAAGAGTCGCGGAAATCCTTGGGCTTACACTTGGAGATTCAAAAAACCCTTTTGGTGGAAACTACGGGACCAAAGGCCTGTACGCGTCGTACAAAGATGGCCCATACGAGGGGCGTGCCTACTTTGGACGCGGTGAAGGATCCCGTACTTCGATGACGAATAAAGATCAGCATCGCCCACTGCTCGTAGCGTCGGAAGCTCAAGCAAAACGAATCTTGGAAGCAATACTATAAACATCCCGGATCAGTTACTGTGATCAGTTTGCAGAGCACCGGGAGTTTTTATCTCTCTGTCAACTTCTCACTAGATATCTTTTTGGTTTTCGTTATGCTTTCTTTACATCATATGTGTGTGTTTTTCTTGTCATTTTTGTATTGTTGTGTGTACTTGTGTTTTTGTTGTTTTCATTTTTGTTTTTTGTGTACTTGTTGTTTGTAGAGAGCATATTCCAATCACCTACCTACCTACCTACTAACTTAACTCTCTATCTATCAATCGCTTCTAAATCTACAAATCACTTCTACTCTGTACACTGTACCCTCAACATGGATAAAACGAAATAAAATAGAAATTGGTGTTTTCTCAAAAGTGAAGTGATATTTTGAAAACATCCTCATCTCCATCACCATCGATCACCGTATATTAGATATATATATATATATATATTCATACACGCACATATATATACATAGATAATGTTGTTTAGAATTTTGTTCGTCATGATTACGATAACGATGATTTCAGGTCATCGTCGTACATTTCGAAACGGAGGAGCCTTGGAAACGGAATTGATCAAAGTTCAAGGTGAGATGGAAAATACGATATCAAAATTACATGGTGGTAGTGATAGAAGTCCGGAGGATTTAATGAAAGTAAAAATGCAAATCGAGAGTTTGAGAAGTAGATCGAAACGTCTAAGAGACGAGATCGCGTTAGCGGAGGATTTTCAAAATCAATTAACGGAAAGTGTATCTCAAACTGTAAAGGCGGAGATCAAAGCCATGGTAAAGAATCAGACGAAAGAAAATGAGGAAATTATCGTGGATGTAGTTAACAGAGTAACAGATACTTTGATGAAAAAAATGGAAAATAAAATGAAGAAGGCGGGATCCGCTGAGGAGGAAGCAATGGAAGACGCAATTCGCAGGGCACAGGAATCGGAAAATGATAGAACCAAAGCAGAAATGGTAGATGAACCACTTAGAGCTAGTGGTAGTGTGACAACACAATGATGAGTAATACGTAGGGGTATGGATATATATGATGTGTGTATATTTAATTTAATTCTTTTTTTTCTCCCATATCTCATAGATCAGCTTCGTGTGGTTTCCGTTTCTCTCAACATTCCCCCTGTTGGGGTTTCTTCTCAGTTTCTCCCAAAATCAACCAACCCTCATTCACTCATTCATCATCATTTCATCCTTCATATCACAACTAAAAACAAAAACAAAAATGTTCAGTGTTAGACGTGCAGAACCAAGTGATCATGATGCAATATTGAAATTGTTAGAAGGAAGTAAGAGTGAAACAACGTCGAAGCAATTCCTACTTTCTTCTAAAAAGATAGACGTATCGGAAAGGATCGAGCAATCGATTTTATCAGTAGTCGTGGTAGTCAACGAAAGCATCGTCGCATTTGCTACGTTTTCACAAAAATGTAATCAAGATACTTCTGAGTTATGGTTAAGCGGAATGGGAGATGGTTGTCCGACGTGTTCAGACTCTTTATGGACGACGTATTTCGTAGCAGATGAGTTGTACGAAACCGAAGCAGCGGAGCAAATTCTTCGTGCTACCTTTATCTCCATGCCCGAGATTTCTTACATTCTCATGCTTCAATCAAAATCTTTACCTTCATTTTCACCCATATCTGATATCTTTGTGGAGATCAAGTTAGGTGTGGGTCATCCTCGCTCCGCGGACACGTCCGTTCTGGCCTGCAAACGAGATTTCTACGTTCCTAAAGTCATTGTGAGAGATGCAAGAATGGAGGACAACGATGATTTGGAACCAATTCTGAAGAATCAAATTGATAATTTGGAGCAAATTTATGGTCCATACAGTGTTGCAAATTTGGTCAAGAACAAAGCAAAGGAAAATCGTACGTATCGATTTTTTGGGTTTCTTCTTCGCTTTCTGTCTCTCTGCTTTTTTTTCATCTCACTCACTCTCTCTCTCTCTTCATAATCCTCACAGGTACACTTGTCTCGGAAATTGAGGGAGAAGCGATGGGTATTCTTGCAATTACATCAAATGTTGATATGTGCGATCTGAAAAGAGAATTCAATTTGAAGAAAGGACCATTCAAAGATGTCTTGAAAAATATCACGGTGAAGATTCCAGAGTATCCCAGAGAACGAGACCCTGTGTTTTGTCTCAGTGAACGCATCGAGAGCATCAAGACCACGATTGAACAACAAAGCAAAGTCTTTGAGAATGACGACTCAAGTTCCATCTCATGGGCTCAACTTTCGAGATTTCTTGTCTTGAACTGCAAGACGTGGGATTTGAAGAGTCCATGGAAATTGAATTCGAATAATTTGGTCAGAGAACTCGGAGCGTTAGTTCGAGAAACGAAGAAAAGTAAGGAGGATAAGGTTGGTTCTATTATGGTAGTTCCTGAGATTGCAATTTCGTTGAGCAAATCATCCATGAACTCTCATGATGATGGGAACGGAACAAAGGTTGGTAGTAGTAGTTGTAGTGGGGGTGGTGGTGGAAACAGCTCTAAATCCTCCACTGAGGAACGTGTAAAGTGGTCAAAGATTGATTCCGTACTCTCGAAACGTGCAGCGCAGTGGTGTCTTTGGGAACGCATGAGAGACAACACAGAGGAATTCATCTCAAAAATTCTCAAAGCAAACGATCGTGTTGACGGTTCGCTTTCAAAGCTCAAGGAATCTTTGGGTAGTGATGATGATGATTTAGGAGAAACGCTCTCGAACGTTTTGGATCTCGATCGAGAGGTCGAAACTCAGAAACAACGAAGAGACAAGGACGCAAAGGAGAAAATGCAGAGACAGAGCAACGACAAAGATGCTGAAGCAAAGTATTTTGATTCTGATGAGGAGGAAGTACCAGACATAGAGACGGGAATGTTGAGAAGAAAACTCTTTGAAACTGAAGTTGAGTTTCGATCGCTCATGATTCGATGCATAAAAGAAACTGTGAAAATTGCTGTCGTGTGTAACGATCTGGAAAGTAACGCAGCTCAAGAGATTGCGTCGACGTTGAACTGTGCTGTGATTGATCTCGAGGAAATCGTACGAGACGTCAGCAGCGATGCTTCGAAGACTGATCACAAAGGCGACGACGAAAAGGAAGAGAATGAAGCCTCTGCGTCGTCGTCTCTTGAAGAGATGTGGTCCGAGAAAGCTAAAGAAGCTGCGAAAACGCTTCACAAGTTAAAAAGTGGTCTGACGCTAGAAGCGATCGACAACAACTTGAAGCACGTGACGTGTCTTGTGAAGGAAAAGATTAAGCGTGTGGAGAAGACGGGACGGGGTTGGATTCTCAAGAACTTCCCTCTAAATACAGATCATCTTCGAGCTCTGAAGCGTGAAGGTGTGAGTGCTGAAAAAATCATTATCGCGACGGTGGAGAAGAGAGAGGAAAAGGAGGAGGAGGAGGAGGAGGAAATACCTTTTGCTTCGAATCATGATGAGAACATCATACATCTCAATGATTTCTCTTCATCTTCTGAAGTGTGTGTCAAAACACTTCGATCTCTTGAAAATTGGATCGATCCTCGAGATCGTGAGCTCCAAGAAAATGATATTGAAGTTCCGAACGCCTTTGCCGTGACTTTGTTTTGCATGGATCAAGAGCACGAATGGCGTGCTTCAGAATTTCTTCGACATGCATTTGATTGCTATCCTGATCTTCAATATTGCCTCGTCACGTTGCCGTGTACATCTCCTGAGTCTGCACTTCTTCGAAGTTTCTCATCCGTTCAATCAAACTCCTCCTCACATGTCTTGTACTTGCTACGCCGTGATGCAATGAACGCTAGGACGAGTCTGAATGTTGAGCGGTGCGAGAAAGGAATTTCTGAACAGTACATAAAGGAAGTATTTGGTGAGAATCAAGAGCAGAAGATTTGGAGAGACGCGTTAGACAGTGCTGACGAATTCGCATACGTAGATCTCGTGAATCATCCTAAAATCTCAAGTTTTGTGATTCGATGTCACGGCAAAAGTATCGGACTATGTGTCTTGGATTCCTCTAAGATTACAGATTCGAATTTGGAGAAGTTGAACGAGACATATCGATTGGAATCTATTATGGATCTTAATCATCACGTCACGAAAGAGCAAAGTGTGATTTCACATTTCATCATAGACAAGGTTTACGAACGTCGAAGTCGTTTTGTTCTTCAAGAGATTATGCGAGTATGCAGCATATCAGTCTTGTATGCTAGATATGATCAGAATGTTCCGAAGAGTTTTTTGATGAGAGATTTTCAAAGAGTGCGTCCACATCACGTAGCACAAGGTGCTGAGAGAAAGAAGAAAGAGGAGGCGGAGAAGGGGAATGAGGAGAACGTGCCTCTTTTTGTTCTCCCTCAACGTCTTCTCTCGGAACCCAAGATTCAGTGCAATGCTCGAATTGTAATCGTGGGAGCATCTGATTCTGGATTAGCAGCTTTGGAGACCATATCGTACCTATCTGACGTGAACTTTACGAATTTGACGTTGGTATCCGCCTCAGGAATGCCAAAAGGTATGTTTTTGAGATTTGAGAGAGGAGTGTGTGTGTGTGTGTGTGTGTGTAATGTGTATTGGATTGTTTCTCTCTGTTGTAATCGATGTTCTTCCTTTCTTTTCATTTTTTTTTTTTCTATCCTGACTCACTTTCTTTCTCTCTCATTCACGCAATTCGTAGGCACAAGAGACGAAGGAAACGATGCTAGCGACATCTTGTCTCCATACTCCTCATACAGTGAGAAGGAGATCATGCAACTTCGTTTGGATATTTCCACAAGAGTTGTGAGTGGAAATGTCGTCGAAATTGATCGTGAGAGGAAAGATTTGATTTTGCTATCACAAGAACAAAATCAGCGAATCTCATACGACGTGCTCTTAATCTCAACAGGTTTACAGGACTCGACAGAGAAACATTTACGTTTTGAGTTCCAAAAAGCGTTACACGACGCAAGTAAGAGTTTGGATGACGATGTGTTAAGACTGAAAATTCCTCGAGGTACCTGTTTTCTCACAGATAAAAAATCTGAGGAAGATGCATTGAAACTACTCAGCTCTGTTTCCTCCTCATCTGATTCAAAAGTCATAGTGTACGGATCGGCTCTCTCCGCGATGTCCATCATCGAAGTAGCTACGAAGCAAGGTATTGAAGCAAAACGTATTATCTGGGTGAATCCCAGAAGTGACAGTAAATTTCTTGACGATTCGTGCTCGGATGTTAAGACGGAGGAGTACGTATCGGATATTCTGGAGCGTTTGGGTGTAACCGTACGATTTGGTCTCGAACTCGTGTCTATGGAAAGTCATGGAGGAGAAGATTCCAAAGTCGAGTCTTCTGTGTTTGCTTCGCAAGTTCCCGAAAACATCAAGTCATGTTTGTTTCGAAGCACGTCTGATCAAAAACTCGCACGTCGTGACCTCGGAAATCCTCTTCTTCGTACCTTGATGGAACCCTCTTGGTTAAGATCCAAACATGTCGAGAATGTGAAGGAAGTCAAGAAAAGACAAGTACAAATCGAATGTTCTGCACTTCTTTGTGCTTCAAAGAGCGCTGTGAATACTAACATTGTGAGAGCTGTGAAAGAATCTGGTCTCGTCTTTGACGGAACTCGAATCGTGGTCGATCATCACTTTCGTACACTCGATCCGTGTATCTATGCAACCGGTTCTGCATCGAGATTTTCCAGACGTTTCCGTGCAAAGTTTGATTTGAAAGATTTGAACTCGAGAGAGATTGGTGTAGCTGCAGCTCATTCTATACTTGAATCGATCAATCCTATTTTGGAGACAAGGAATGCGTACGTACATTTTTTTGTTTCGTTTGTCTGTTCTTAAATCATTTTGTTCTTTCTTTCTCTCTTCCTGTCCCCCTCCCTCCTCCCGCATAACATACACACACACACACACACACACACACGCTTTATTTCACGCATAGATATGACGTTGTTCATCATAATCATTATCATGATGATGTTGATGGAGAGGAACATCTTCCAGATTTGAGATTACCATCCGATCATCTTACGAGACTCGTGAGTGGGAAAGTGCTTTTTGTTGCAAGACACTTGAAACCGGCAAGTCCCACAAGAGTTTTGGAAACACACGTAGAAGATGAGGAAGATGGAGGAGGAAATGAGCGCCTTGTTCAAATTACGTTGGATCGTAATCAAAGAATTGTGAAAATTGTTGTATTGGCACCTCATTACATGGTAGAAGCACGAAATTTGGTTCGATTGATCGGCCTTCAGGAAGCATTTTTGGGAAGTCTTGTAAATAAGTACGAGAACGGCAAGATCATTTGTTTTTTGGATTATTTCAGAAAAGAATCAATACGTGTCTTGTTTGATCATCGCTTCAATCGACTCTTGACTCAATTAACGGAAGAGATTGTGAGTGATACTTCCACGAGAACAATCACAAATCAGGTAAGAGATATTTTGCAATCCCATCAGGAGTCAACACAGCAAGATTCGAAGTCTAATGATGATGGGCTTTACACGAGTGTGATATTGACCCGAAACAAGTTAATTGGTATTGGTGGTAAGTCCTTATCAAGTGAGTTGAGAAAGAAGTATGCGGAAATGACGTTCACACTTTTGAGAGATAATCGTGTTGTGTGATGGAGGGTTGATCTAGTAGATAATAGTGGGTACTTTATATACTGATTTCTGGGGTTTAAGGAGGAAAGAAAGTAAGTAAGTAAGTAAGTAAGTTAAGTAAGTAATTAAGTAAGTAAGTAATGATTATGGAACATTAAAGTTACAATACACAACATTAACCGACACATTTATGGCGGACTGCATTTATAAGAAACTATCATTCATTGACAGATGGAAGGAATTTATCATGATGAGCCCCTCGTCTTTTTTGCCAAGCGCTTCTTCATCGCTTCAGCTTTTGCGAGATAAAGTCTTGACCCGTCAGAAATTTTTAAGTTAAAGCAAGTATTGGGACTTTTTCGAGCAGCTTCTAGAGCCCGTGTAGCTTCAGCTGCGCCCAAAGATGCATGCATATGTCTAGTATTTTTCACACGAGTATTCATCGCATTCATCATGGAAGTACATTGCGCAGACACGACCTCGAGTTGCTTCTTGAGATGATCTCTGCGAGCTTTTTTCTCTTCGTACGCTTTAACGAGAGGATTCAGTCGTGCTAGAATAGATTTCATCTCCTCGTCAATCCTGTTCATCTTTGCTTCATCCTCATCAATACATTCCTGACATTTCCTTCTTGACGCCTTTAAATTTGCAACAGTTTTATCTAATTCTCGAATCTATTTGGGGATACGTAAGAGCGGAATAAGAAATGAAAAAAATTATCTACGGCTTAAAGTACTACACGACTTACTCTTCTGCCTACTTGTTCAGGACCATTACTTGCATCTTTGATTTTTTCTAATAACTTCATTTTTTCATTTTCCTCATCTTTTGAGTCTTCTAATATTGATTTCTTCATTTCGATTTTTTTTTTTTTTTTTTTTATTTTTTTTTTTTTTTTTTTTTTTTCAATTACATCGAGTCTCTGAAGACTCGACGACTCGACGGTGGAGGAGAAACGGAATTCTGTCGCGCAGCGACTCTACGGAGTCCACAGAGTCGCTGCAGAGCCCTAGCAGCGATTCTGCGGACTGTGAAGAATATCTTCCGAAATCCTCCCTTCTGACCACAATATTACAACAGAATTCATATTATATATACCTAAGTGATATAATTCGATATATATCGTTGTCAAATATTTTTTCCATGTCTTCTCAGCAGCGTCGATCCCGATGGTACGTGATCCTACGTTTCGCGTCCGAGCGCGGTTTCGTCGTCGAGTAGAGTATGAACCAAAATTTTCCAACGTATGATCGACCCTCAGACACACTCTCATATACTTCCTTTCAATGCAGCGAGTGATATATCCAATCACAGTGCTTGATTTGGTAAGATATTTGGACTCGAATCCGCTCGGAACCAAGATAGGTGTAAAATCAGACACATGTAATACGTGAAAGTAATCTGTTCTCGATATCTCGCGAGAAACAAAGGCAGACAGTACGTTCAGATGAATGTATGTCTTTGATAAATGGGTACGTCACATGAGAACTTTAGCCAAAGTACAGGATTTAAGAGTTCGTTGTTCGCATTTTCGCATCATAGATTATAGATTATAGATCATATAGATATACAGATCAATCTACCGATTATAGATCTCATTGATATAGATCAATCAACCGATACACCATATGCTCCCACGCTCTCACAAAAAAAAAGTATTGTATATGTCAATGTTTACTACGAGTACACTACTTATAAGCTAATCTATTAAAACTTAAATCAGAGAACAAAACAAATACCCATGCTACTTAGATGCATTTTTTGAATTTTTCGTAATCATTCCCATCAAATAACACACCCTTCCTTTTTTTTTTATTTTTTGCTGGGAGGTTGGAAATATACTGATCCAACTCAGTCTCAAGAGCAATTGCTGCAACCTCAAGTGACCGCTCGTCGGATGCATCCTCACCCGCTTGCAATTTAGCCTTCACAGCACTCGCAATCTTTTTCCGTTTAAGTTTTCTGTCCTTGAACCCTTTCGATTGATAATTGGTAAACGTGAATTTGAGCCCTTCACGTTCTCCACAATTCTCGTGCTCTGCTCGTTTTCGTTTTTGGGCTAAGTTTCTTTGTCCCATTTCACGACCTCGCTGTAATGCGTCAAAAATAGGATTCGTACCACAGTAATACTCATGTGCGACCCCGAAGCAAACACTATTCTCAAATGCCCCAGCTTTTCTTTTAGGTAATCTTTTACTAAGCGTAATCTTTGGCTTCTCTGAGATACTGAAAAGATTTGGTCCTGAAGAACTGAAAAGATTTGTTCCAGAAGAAGTGAAGACATTCGTTCCATTGAGATCTCCACCGCCTCTGTTGCTCTGGACGAAGCAAGCAAGTAGCTCTGTCAATTTTTGAATTTTTGCATCGTATGCCTTAATCGAGTGAAGAATCGTAGTGTTGAGATTGGACAACGCATCACCAATTAGCTTCTTTTGTTCTTCCGAAAGAGGTGCCGGACCCTTCAGCTCCTCTTTCTGAGCCTCCGACACGATACGAACAAGATCCTTGAACTGTGGAGTCAAAAACACAGGAAGTTGATACAACGGATTCACAGTGTGGATTTTGTAGATCGGATCCTGTGGTGTAATACCATCCTCCTTCAATACGATTGATCCCGAAGCATCTCGAGGACTCGACGCTCCATTTCGTAGTACACACCAGACGCATTCCTCGATACAGTTGAATGTCGAGCGAAGCTGCTGAGATCTTTCATTTGCCTCATCAGCCCCGGTTTTGCATCTCTTCTCAATCTCACTAATCTTCGTATCCCACTTAGATATGTCACCGTTCGTCGCAAGATCCACGAGAACACGTCGTGCCTTACGTTTCTCCTCACTCTCCTCGTATCGCAAATGATGAGCCACGCTGAACGATCCCACATCACTCATTTCGCCACCCGCAAGCACAATCATAGCTTGGGGATCCGACGTCATGTTGTAATACTTAGATTCCGTGTCATTGAAACCGCTGCTCTTGTGTCCCGTGACGGTTTGACGAATCTCCTTGGCAACGCCTTTTTCCACCATTCACGAAATACTAGCCTTACGACCCATATGTGTAACTTTCGTATCATCTATATCCATCAAACTCTTTATCTTTTTCGTTATGTTCTGTCTTGGATTTTTCAAATATGTCAATACACGTGTTATGTATGCAGATAGAGTATCGACATGATCTTTCGGGAGCGAGAGCTTCTCGATTCTATCATCGAGAGAGATCCCACTTCTCACAGGAGTCGACGAGGGTGAGTTTGTGTTTCTAACTCCTT